>SXGT01047429.1_pt1 | contig 33090 bp, 34 predicted proteins | sample 3176221 | NCBI WGS metagenome assembly SXGT01 (sample SAMN11356862, study PRJNA531348) | freshwater metagenome | isolation source: freshwater sample F1-120 | place: China: Fuxian Lake, Yuxi | collected 2017-12-25
ATCGCCGGGAACCGTTGTTTTCGGGCATGGTAGATCATCCAATTATCCCAACCGGCCCGTCCAATAGTGAAAGCGGGGATGCTGGTGTAGCAATTAGCCGGGAACAAAAAATAATCTGATCCGGCAGGCTTATGGAGGGTGCCGTGTTGACGCATTTGCCGCAACAGGGAATCCTCCCACTGGTCAGGAAATTCCAGCCTGAAGCTGATATCCAAGTCCCATCGTTGGCCCATCAGCACAAACTGGCTTGCCAGTTTGTGTACCTGTTGGGCATGCCGGACGAAAGATGGGAATAATAGGATGTCGGCATTGATGATGCAGTAAAGTGGGGTTTTGCTGGCATTGCGGGCAAGTTGGAACATCGCGTCCATTTTAGGGGCGCCGCTGGGGCTGCAGGGAACATTCGGAATGTGGATCAGGCCAAGTTCGGAACAGATCTCCGCCGTTCCGGCTTCGTTTCCCAGGATCACGATCTGGGTGTCCGGGATCTGTTTCCAACTCATCAGGGCATTGCGTTGGATAATGCTGATGTGCGGGTCGGTGAACGGTTTTGGCGCCGTGAAAAGGGTTAAGATCGCGGCCATTATTTTGCCCTTTCGTCCACTTCTTTCATGGTTTTATGTCTTACCTCCGCGTTGATCATCTCCATCTCGGGATGGGCTTTGATCACCGCAAGCATTTCCAGCCAGCTGAAATCAGGATCCTTGGGCAAGTGTTTTGCCACCTGCCGGGCAAATTCCAAATCTTCAGCAGTGTCTACTGTCCAGCGTTTGTGGCCGTAGTCTTGGCTGTAATTGAGTATGGAAACTAAAAATCCATATTTCGACCAGCCCGATTGTGTATTTTGGGCTGTTGTGGATAACGCTGTGCCCTCGTAGAGGTAGGGCATCACATGTTCGCGATGGAACAACTCCTTGGCATTTTTCCAGGCGTTTTCAAGAGCGGCCATGCTGCAAACTTCAACATCCAGGCCGATGGGGAATGAGCGGTGAAATGGGGGTGGTAACCGATTGGCGGTGAATGACGGGGAGGATTGGTCTACAGGTGTGTTGAGCAGCGCAATGGTTTGGTCGATCAAATGCGCGTCAATGAAGGGGCAATCGGCTGTCACCCGCACGACGATCTCGGCTTCGGTAGCTAACGCGGCGCCATAGAACCTGTCGAGCACATCGTGCAGGGATCCGCGATGGCAATTGTAGCCATGGCTGTGGCACCACTCTGAGATCGGGTCATCAGAGGCATCTGAACTGGTGGCAACTATGGTTTGGTCGATCAACTGGCTCTTTTGTACGCGCTCGATCACCCACTGCAACATTGGTTTTCCGGCAAGGTCTAATAGGACCTTGCCCGGCAAGCGCGAGGAACTCATCCGTCCTTGGATGATGCAGACGACTTTTTCCCCATTCAATGTCATCGGTTCACCTGCGTGGAGGCATGGAGGGTATCTTGATATGTTTTAAGCAACGCCGAGAAGTTAATTTCCCAATTTGCTTTTTGGCTCGCAAGTTGTTTCGCCTTTACGCTCATATCTGGCAACAATGCGGGGTTATCGATTGCATAGAGGATCTTAGCGGCCAAAGTATCCACATCGCCATCCGGAAAGGTCCAGCCATTTTCATTCTCTTCGACCCACGGCAGATTGCCGGGGATATCGCTGGCCAAGGTTGGCAACCCGCAGGCAAGGGCTTCCATCAACGAAACCGATGAGCCGTCGATATGAGATGGCGTGATGTAAAGATCTGCCCGGTGATAATACGAAGGCAGGTCTTGTTGCGGGATGCGGCCAGGTAGCTCTACATTATCCAGGCAGCCGCCTTGTTCAAAGATCCTGATCAGGTTGGTTTGCATTGAGCCATTGCCCAACAATAACAACCTTGCTTGTGGGCGCTCTCGTGCGACCTTTACAAATGCCTGAGCCAAAACATCAACACCGTAGGTAGGCTCCCAGGAGCGGTTACAGAACAAGGTAAAAGTAGCGGCTTTGCCAATAGGGTGTTGGCGTGGTCCGGGTTTAAAAAGTTGGTGGTCTACCCCCCATGGGATCAGCGACGAGCGAGTGGGATCGGCGCCGAGCTGGAAGGCTGCTTGCTGGGTAGCCTGGGCATCGCTGGTGTAGTAGGCTGCCCTGCGAAGGGCTATGCTGGCGGTCTGCTTCCAGATCCAACGGCGATGAATGATATCCATCAGGTCGAACCCCCAGCTCATTGCCAGCAAAGGGGCTGGGCTTGCAAGGCTGGCAAGGAAGGCACAGTTTTGGATCGGCCCTGCATGAATGATATCCGGATCCACCCGGGTTGTGATCTTGCTAAATGTGCCCACCAGGTTGATCAGTTCAAAAAAACCGGGGTCTTTTTTGGTTCCAAGCGATGGGCCAATATGTATGTTCTTGAGGCCATCCAAGGATGACATATCCCTTTCATCAGCCCACAGGCGCACGAAGGTAACCTCATGTTCGGAATTAGCAAGCGAGGTGAGGAATCGGTGGTCGTGCACCGTAAAGGTTTCGGAAAAATAAAGAACGCGCATTCCCTTAGGAGACCAGGTCCGTCCAACGCAATTCTTTGCCAAATGGAAGGTCGGATGCGGCACGCGTACCGATCACAGACTTGATTTGATCAGGCTTGATCGCTCCCGGTGTAGCTGGCCGCAACACGTCGATCATATCGCGGCTAAAAACCTCACCAGCTTTAATATCTCGCGCGGCCCGCAAACAGCGGCGTTGCACCACCTGGGTTTCTTGTTCGTTTCTGGTGATGAATTTATCGGCTGTGCCGAGCGCTTTTTCGAGCAAGCGGGTCTCTTGAACCATACTTGCCCAGGCGGTTGGGTTCATGGCAAACTTGTGGTCGGGGCCTTCGCGGTCGTTGCTATCGGTAAAGTGCCGCTCGATCACCCGCGCGCCCAAAGTAACAGCGCCAAGAACAGTAGCATTCCCGTGGGTGTGGTCCGACAGGCCCAGTACAACACCAGGAAACATAGAAGCGTACGTTTTTAACACGTTCAGGTTGATGTATTGGTAGTTCTCAGGGCTGGCGGTGTAGTTGGTATTGCATTGCATAAGCACCAATTGCGGGTTGATGGCCAAAATGGCATGGACCGCTTTTTGCACCTCGCCAATATTTGCGGCACCGGTGGCGATCAGCACAGGTTTACCCTTTGACGCCATTAATTCCAGGCTTTCGATCCAATCGATCTCGCCTGAACCAACCTTATAGGCAGGAAGGTATGGGTCTACCTCATCAATGGATTCAAAATCGTAAGGGGAGGTGAAATACTCGATCCCTACCTTGTCACATTCCTCTTTGAGGATAGGGGTCCAATTGGTAGGGATGGATGCATCGGAATAGACCTGAAAGACAGACTTCTTCCAGGATGCCTGGTGCGATACCTGGCTGTTCATGTGGGTAAAGCCATAATCGGAGACGATCTTGGGTGCCTTGAAGTTCTGGAACTTGGCCGCATCGGCGCCAGCCTCTTTTGCCAGTCGGATCAAAGACTTGGCCCGATCCAGGTCGCCGTCGTGGTTGGCAGCGATATCGGCAATGAAATATGTTGGGTAAGACAAACCAATGTTTTTTGAACCTATCTTGATGTCCATAAGGGTTTCCTTTTCTCAGGATTGTTGATAAGTACGTATTTTTTGTGGATAACCATGCTTGAATTGTGTATAAAAGCGGTCCAACCCTTGCCCAATACCGGGGATGGATTGGCCTAATGCTGTTGATAACTTGGCATTGCTCAGGCGTAAATTGTTTGATCTTGGGGATACGAGTGTGGATAACTCAACGCTTTTGGGGGATATCAGGTTGATATCGTATCCAAAAACTTGGGCAATTTGCTGGCCAAACTGATATTTTGAAAGAGTGTCGGACCCCACCACGTGATAAAGGCCGGCTAATTGCTTATCGATCATTTTGATCAATACTTCGCCGAGGTCCTCTACATAGAGCGGGCAAAAAAATACATCCGGAAATCCAAAGCAAGGCTTGTTGTTGGCCAAATGATTGAAAAAAAACTCCGCGAGGGATTTTTTTCCGCTGATGCTCCACCCAAAAAAATTGACCCTTGCGACTATCGCGTAGGGGTCTATTTGCAAAACATATTCTTCCCCTGACAGTTTGCTTTGGCCATAAAGGTTGTTGGGGTTGGGGGTATCCTGCTCGGTGAACACGCGGTCAGTGTTGTCGTGGAACACGGCATCTGTGGATATGTGGATAAGTTGGATCCCGCGTTGGGATGTCACTTCAGCAATTCGGGCAGGAAGCTCGGCGTTGAGCGTGAAGGTATGTTTTGGATCCTTTTCGCAGTCATCTAAATTGGCATTGGCCGCGGCGTGGATGATCACATCTGGGCGCAGCTTTTCTACCAATTTTGGCAATACCCCTTTTTCCAGCAAGTCTGCCTGTTCGGTAGCAAAGGGGAGCGCCTTGATGGCGCGGCGCGTGATGCCGATGATCTGGTGGTGTTGGTAGCTGTTGAGGCAGAAATTCACCCCAAACAGGCCGCCTGCACCAGTAACAAGGATCTTGGACATAAGCGGAGAAAAGATTACCCTTCGAGTTTTCCGGAAGCGAAATCATCCTCGAAAGGCGCGATGTAGGCTTTGATACCTTCAATATCAAGCCACTCGGTATTGTTATCGCTGGTGTACGAAAAACCTTCCTGGCAGGGCTTGCCTTTGTCCTTCCAGCCATAGCCAAACCAAACTGCTTCGGCGGGTTGAACCACGTACATTGTATCCAGCTCAATGGTGTTGCGGGCTTCATCGGCCGAAAGCAGGTCCTCGTGTAACTTTTCACCAGGACGAATGCCTATGATCTCAATAGTGGCATTGGGGGCGATAGCCCGAGCAAGGTCTACTACTTTTGTGGAAGGGATCTTGGGAACGAAGACCTCTCCGCCTTCCATTTGCTCAATGCAGCGCATCACGAAATGGACACCTTGTTCCAGTGACAACCAAAAACGGGTCATGCGGTCGTCGGTGATGGTGATCTTGCCGCTTTGACGTTGTTTAATGAACAGGGGTACCACAGAGCCGCGCGAACCAACAACGTTGCCGTAGCGGACGCAGCTGTAACGCGTGGAGCTGCCCGCGGCGTAAGCGTTGGACTGGATGACCAGTTTCTCGGCGACCAATTTGGTGCCGCCATACAAATTGGCAGGGCTTACCGCTTTGTCGGTGCTCAGTGCCAATACCTTGGCCACGCCGGCATCCAGGGCGGCTTCCAGCACATTGGATGTGCCCATAATGTTGGTCTTAACGGCTTCCATCGGGTTATATTCACAAGCAGGAACCTGTTTAAGGGCGGCGGCGTGTACCACAATGTCTACCCCGTGCATCGCGCGGGTCAACCGTTCCCTGTCTCGGATATCGCCAATAAAGTAACGCAAAGATGGATGGTCGTACCCAGCCACGCGCATTTCGTGTTGTTTTAATTCGTCTCGGCTAAAGATGATGATCTTTTTGGGTTGTTTTTCGGCAAGCAGCATCTTGATGAATTTCTTGCCGAACGAGCCGGTACCACCGGTGATAAGGATTACTTTATCTTTCCAATCCATGCTAACCTCCAGGCGTAAGCCTTGTTTGATCTAAGTTGTTAGTTCAATTACAAATAAACACGCCAGAGCTTTTTGAGACGTAGATCTGGCCTTTTTCCTGAAGTTGCTTTTGTAGAGCGGCCTCCACTGATGATATCTTTTCCTGTGACACGGCTTGAGGATCGATCCCCGATAATAGATAGGACATTACGGGTTCAACTTGGTCGATCACGAGCGAGTCATCATATTCTAACCTTGCAACGCTGGAAAACACAGATTCTAAATATTTAGAGCCGTTTTCCAGCGTGAAGAAATTGTGGCTAAAAAAGGTATTGTCTGGGTCAAGGGTTTGGATGTGAGGCATTAGCTCTGCCATATGCCCTTGGCCATTGGTGGATGCCACAAAGAGACCGCCCGGTTTTAACACCCGTTGGGCTTCACGGACGGCTAATTCAATTTCAGGCACGTGATAGAGCATATGGTTTGCGATCACGGCGTCAAAGTGATGGTCTGGAAAGGGGAGTGCCTGGGCATTGGCGATTTTAAATTTAAAAGGCCGATTGGTTACCACCAGATTCCGCCATGCATCCAAAAGAATACCCTCAGAGACATCCGTGAGAGTGATCGTCCAACCATCCGGAATTCTCTCCCGGTTAATTTTCCACAAGATGCCGTTTCCACAACCAACTTCCAATATGGAAGCGTTGGCGGGAAGGGCATTTAGCTGGTTGAAAAGCCAGGCAAACCAGCCAGTTTGGTTGGTGCTATAGCGCAGGTGCAGAGCGATACGTGCATCCAGATTGCTGGCAGTTTTGTATTGTCCGTTTACCAAATCTTGGGTGTCGTTAGGGTTGGGCATTTTACTTTTTTAGCAGGATGACCGGATACTGGCCATTGTGCCCATAAAAACCCGGGAAGAGTTCCTCGAGCGCATAAACCATCTTGAGAATAATTTTTCCGCCCAACCTGGGGTGGATGAACCAGCGCAAATAGCGGGTAGACATAGAACGCCAGGGCTTGACCTCAACGGGAATATGGTTGCCTATGTTTTTCATCAGCCAGCTGGGCGTCATTTTGCGCACATAGGTCCCTTCCGGGTCGGTTTCATTCAGCCAGTCCTTTTTCTTTTTCGCACTGCGGCCAGCCAATTTGCGTAAAAGGCCAATCACCGGCTCTCCGATGCGGCTCAGCAGCGGATCGCTCCAGCCGTTGACGATGGCTCCGGTGTGACCTGGGCTGAGCACGCGGAATAATTCATCGTATGCGCGTGGGTGTTCTTCCAACGGAAGGTGGTGGATGGCATGCATCGACACAACCCCATCAAAGGAGTTGGGGGCAAACGGAAGGTTTGCCAAGTCTCCAACTACAAACATTCCATGGTCACCAATACGGTTGCGTGCTTCCCGCAACGCCTGGATGGAGATATCCAGGCACACCCGTTTTTGATAGCCTTTGCTATAGGTAATGTAATCATCATATTGAACCGGGCCCGAGCCAGCATCCAATAGGTATTTTCCGGAAGGGCTCAGGTAGCGGTTGATGCGCAAACGGGTCTTTTGAACGTACTCCGCGGAAACCGGGCGCAGGTCTTCATAACGGGCGTTTTGAAAGTTGCCGTCCTGTTCCTGTTGCCAACCGATCGAATCGTAAAACTCTTGTACTTTTTGTTTGGTGTCTGCCATATTTTGGTTACCAATCTATAGGTTCGCCTGCCAGGGCGGAAAAGGTTTTCGTAAAGGATCCACGGCCTTCTGGTGAAAGGATACGCTGGATCGGCCATTCTTGCAGGTCTTCCCAAAATTTCATCAAGCGCCAAGGGAATGGTCGTGGATACTCGAAGAAGAATCGGTAAGCGTAATTCCAGGCTGTGTCAATTTGGGTTTGGGATAGCCGCTTGGAAGCGGTGTTTTCGAGTAGTTGAGCGGTGATCGCGAAGTTGTCCTCATAGTTGGCTGGGTCATAGGTAAAGCCCCTGCCTCGGTAGTGTGTTTTACCAGCCACAATCACCGGCACACCGCGCATGGCCATCTCGAGGCCAACTGTGGTGGTGTATACCAAACCGAGGTCCGCGATCTCCATCAGGTCGTAGGTATTTACCTTCTCCAATGGGCCAATGATCTTGATGTTTTCAGGAATGGACGGCAAGGAATGGTTGATCACATCGATGCTGGAAGGCCCCTTCATCAGGCGTTCGCCAGGGTGTATGCGAACCACCAACTGGGCTTGGGGGTGTTGGCTGTAATACACTACTGTTTTTGCGATCCACTCGGCCATCGATGCCGTAAAGATATTTCGGCCAAGGGTTAGGCTGTCTCCTAACACATTAGTGGCCAACAATACCACGGGGCGGTCGTCCAAACCGAGTGCCTGCCGTTGGGCTTGCCCGCCAACCGAGGCAACATCTTGCCAAAAACGTGTGCCCTTGCCAAATTTTTTTGCCGAGGAGCGTGCGTCTTCGAAAGCGGCGATCTGGCTGTATTGTTCTTCATCCAGGGGGGTGTCTTTTTTGGCCGCCCAGATCTCATCGGTATTTTGGTTCATCACCACATCGGTGTGGCTTATCCATATCTGTTCGCGCTGGTCATTGAACTCGTAGGTGACTGTATCCAGCCCCAAATGCTTCGAGGCTTGAAACCACACCCCCAATTCGGTGACCAGCCCGTTGGGGATCAAAACGATGTCTGGCTTGGTCTTGGCAAACAAGCCAAATACTTGGCGGGCTGCAGCTTCGTTGCGTTGTAAGCGTAGCTGGTAGAGCTCGGTATGGGGGTCAAAATCCTCTACTTGAAGTGTATACATCGTATCGTACGACGCTGCCAGCTGGATCTTGGCGTTGAAACCAGGAGGCAAGGTGCCGGATGGTTTGACTCGAAGCAGGGAGACAGTATCGAAGAATTGACTGAATTTTTTTAGAACCCTTGCGGCATATAGGTCCTGCCTTTTTAAGTCAAGTTTGTTCACTGGCTTGTCCCAGCTGCTATAGGGCAAATAGGCAACGGTGACCTTATAACCAAGCTTTTGCAGGACCACCGCGATCACGGCAGCTTGCTCGATCCAATAATGCAGGGTGGCAAAAAGGAGGATATGTTTGTTTTTGTCAGGATCAGCGGGGATCGCTTTCAAGGTCGTCAATTGATCATCGGCGAACTGATCCAATTGGCGTAAATTAAAGCGGGTTCGCGGCGGTTGTTTTTGAAGCATGTCATAAAGATCAGCCGCGAAGGGGATCTGCCCAATAAGGTCTTTGATCTGGTACATGGAGGTTAGGCCTGCTTCTCCAAGGTTTCAATCGTCCACTTAAGGCGGGGGCGGATCGGACCTTGGCGTTGTTCTGCCCACTGCATGCCCGGTGCTGCCGAAGGATCGACCGAAAAACCAAGGGCATTCTCATCCATAAAATAGCGTTTGACACCAAAGGAGCTGGCATTGACGCCAATGATGTACTTGCCCTCGTTGAGCAAGTCACCGGGGATGGTACAACGGCTGATGTATGTGCCAGGTTGGCGGGCGGAGTGCTTCTCATACATCGCGGACTCATCCACATCGAAGGAGGTGAAAACATATTCGCCACGGATCGTATTGAGGTAAAAACCCACACGCAGCCCGGTTACCGGTGCGGTGAGTTGATATTTCATTTCCAAAGTGATCTCTTCCACGGAGCGGATATTATCGGCAACCTTGCCTTTGGCGTCCAAAAGCCTAAGCGACACCGGCATAAAAGGGGCGGCGGAAGCAGGCACTTCGCTGGCATCCCAGGACCGTTCGCCAGCCTGGGATTGGCCACTGGCGAGGTAATAATCGACCGCTTCATTCGTCGAGCCACGCAGGACGAGTTGCCCCTTTTGCATCACAATGGCTTCCTGTGTCAGCCGCAGGATGGCGCTCATATTGTGGCTAACAAACAAAACCGTACGGCCTTGGGCCGCGACATCGTTCATTTTTCCCAGGCATTTACGCTGAAATTCAGCATCGCCAACTGCCAAAACCTCATCCACGACCAAGATCTCCGGTTCCAAATGGGCGGCAACCGCAAAGGCCAGGCGCAAATACATGCCTGAAGAATAACGCTTGACCGGGGTATCGATGAATTGTTCCACCTCAGAGAAATCGACGATCTCGTCAAACTTCCGCTCGATCTCAGAGCGTTTCATTCCGAGGATGGCGCCGTTGAGGTAAATATTCTCACGGCCGGTCAGCTCGGGGTGAAACCCGGTGCCAACCTCCAGCAACGAGCCGACCCGCCCGCGGACGGTTACAGTTCCCGCAGTGGGTTCCGTGACGCGTGATAACACCTTGAGAAGGGTAGACTTGCCGGCGCCGTTTCGGCCGATGATGCCAAGCACATGCCCTTCTTCGAGGTCGAAGCTGACATCGCGCAGGGCCCAAATATAACTTTCGGCAGCGGTGTTGCCCTTGCCCATCAACATACGCGGAATGGCGGCGATTTGGTCGCGCAGCATGCCATATTTGAATTTACCTGGAGCAGTACCGATGCGGTATTTCTTGCTAATGCCTTCAACTTTAATGGCGATGGTCATATCAGATCGTATCCGCGAACGTTCTCTCCATATTGCGGAAGTAGACCAACCCGCTTAGGAGGATGATGATAGAAATAACACTGGAAATGGCAACCAAAGTATCGGGCGGGTTGCCAGAACCTAACAAAGCCCAACGAAAACCATTGACGACGCCAGCCATTGGGTTAAGGGCATAAACGAGTTGCCACTTTTCTGAGATCACTTTGGACGAATAAGCGACTGGAGTGATGAATAACCAAAACTGGGTAAGGAAAGGCAAAGCGTAACCGACATCGCGATATTTTACGTTGATGGCAGAAAGCCACAAAGCTACGCCCAACGCGGTAATGATGGATAGCAGCATAAAGACCGGCACCGCCCAAATGGCCGATAGGGTTGGAACCACCTTGAAATAAACCATCATACCCACCAATATCACCAACGCGATAGCGAAATCTACCAAGCCGCCAAGCACAGAGGCCATCGGCAAAACCAGGCGCGGGAAGTAGGTATTGGTGATCATATTATGATTGGAGGTAAGCGACCGGCTTGCGGTGTTGAGCGCGGTGGTGAACAAACCCCAGGGTAGCAAAGCGGTAAAAGAAAAGATCGGGTATGGAATGCCATCCGACGATACCTTGGCCACATTGTTGAAGAGAAAATTGAATACCAGCATGGTCATCACTGGCTGGATGACCGCCCACAGGGCACCGAGCAAGGTTTGTTTATAGCGCACCTTGATGTCGCGCCAGATCATAAAGACCACCAATTCACGGTAATTCCAAAGGTCTTTGAGATTAAGCGCCGCAAGGCCGCTGGTAGGGCGGATGTATACGGTGGTAGGTTCGTGCTTGGCGATTGAATTCATAGGCCCTATGGGATGTTGTGTCGGTTGGCTTTGTACCACTCGATGGTGTTCTTCAAGCCGGTCTCAAAATCCATTTTGGCTTGCCAACCGATCTTCTGTTTGGCGCGGGTAACATCCAGCCCGCGGCGGGGTTGGCCGTTGGGTTTGCTGGTGTCCCACTTTAGCGCGCCTTCAAAACCAGTCAGGCGAATGATCAATTCAGTCAGATCCTTGATTGAGATCTCGTAACCGGAACCCAAATTGACCGGCTCCGATTCGTTGTATACCTCAGTCGCGGTAACAATCCCATCCGCGGCATCCTCGGCGTACAAAAACTCGCGGGTTGGGGAGCCGTCTCCCCAGGCGACGATCTCCTTGTCGCCACGTTCCTGGGCCTCGATCACTTTTCTGATCAACGCGGGGATCACATGGGAGGACTTGGGGTTGAAGTTGTCGCGAGGGCCATACAGGTTGACGGGCAAAAGGAAAATGGAGTTGAACCCATATTGGTCGCGATAGGCTTGAGATTGGACCAACATCATTTTCTTGGCAAGCCCATAGGGCGCGTTGGTCTCTTCCGGATACCCGATCCACAGGTCGTCTTCCTTGAAGGGCACAGGGGTGAATTTGGGGTAGGCGCACACCGTACCAATGGCAGTGAATTTGCCAACGCCGTTTTTCCAGGCTTGGTGCATCAATTCCACACCCATCATAAGGTTGTCGTAAAAGAATTCCGCGGGGTGTTCACGGTTGGCACCAATGCCACCCACGTTGGCGGCCAAATGGATGATGACCAAATTGGCGGGATCGATCCCATTGAGGGTATCTGTGAACAAGCGTTGGATATCGCTTTTTTCGATCAGGTTGTAGTTTTCGATGCGCGGGATGAAGATATCCGTTGCGCCGCGTTGTTTAAGCTTTTCGACCACGAATGACCCAAGGAAGCCGGAGCCACCCGTAACGACCACACGTTTATTGTTCCAATAAGAATTTGCCATACAGACTCCTGTGCTGGGTGATTGATGCCTTATTTTAACTGACGATGAACTGCGAATTGCGGTAACGGATGTGGTTTGGTTCGCGGATCAGACCCAATCGCAAGGCGTTCACAACTTCCTTGACACCTTCATCTACGCTGATCGCTGCAGTAAAGCCCAATTGTTGTTTGATCCGTTTGAAGGATACATTGATGTCGCGCATATCGCCGCCGAAGGTGAGGTCTTTGTAATCCACCAGGGTATCGGGCAGCCGTTTGATGACCATTTGGACGATCTGGTCTTTGGTATAGGTGCCATCGTCGGTTCCCAAATTAAACAGCTGATATTTTTCCGTTCCCTTGGCTTGGTTTAGACCAAGCAACAATCCATCGATCACATCTCGGACGTGGATAAAGCTGCGTTTGTAGCCCCGTTGGTAGATCAATAACTCGCGTTTGGTGAACGCGTCCAACACGAATTGGTTGATAATCAGGTCGAAGCGGGTTCGGGGCGAGATGCCATAAAGCGTTGCCAACCGGAAAACCATGGCACCATTGGGGAGTAAGTACTCTTCCGCGCGGATCTTGGTTTCGGCATACAAGGATTGCGGATTGAGTGGGGAATCTTCATCGACCAGCTCATCGTCGCGAGACATACCATAAACGCTGTAAGTGGAGGAGAAAATAAACTTCTCGACCCCAACACTTTGAGATTGTTCGAAGATAGACTTGGTTGCTTCAACGTTATAGTAATTGGCAGCCTGCACCCCGATCGCCTGGCATGCAGGAAAACCGACGATACCGGCCAAGTGGAAGACCGCGGATGGAGAGGGCCAATCTCGGCGCATGGCTGCCTTGATGCAGCGAGCGTCGGTCACATCGGACTTGAAAAAATGGAAATTGGGGTTGGAAAAGAATGTGAGCAGTGATTCTCCTCCAAACAGCAAGTTATCGATAACAGTTACTTTGTGGCCGTCACTCAACAATCGGGCTACCAAAAGGGAACCTATGTAACCTGCGCCACCAGTAACAACAATATGTGACCGCACAGACCCAAGTTCATTTTCCGGCAACAAGGTTCACCCCCAATCCTTTAACTTCCAGGCCTGGCATGGCAGGGTCTTCCGATATTGGCATGTCTTGTTCGATGCAGGTTAGCCGGCAGATATCGGCTACGTCTCCTTCGCCAATAATGCGCACACCCTTTACATTTTCTGCTTGAAGTTTGATGACGATATCTTTCACTTTGTTCCTTACACGGCGGTAAAGCAAAAACTGTTGGTCAATATAATCTACCGTCAGGCGGGCGCGTTGTGCCAAACCTTCGGGGGTTATGATGTAGCGTAATTTTTTACGCTCTGCCCGCATCAGCTTTACATACCCTTTGGATACCAAGCGTTTGATGTGCCAATTAACCGTTCCGACCGCAACACCCAATTGGGCGGCAAGGTCGGCCTGGGTGGCATCAGGCTGATGTTCGATATTGGTCAGCAACGTAAGGTCGCGGGATTCATCAAAATTCGAGTTCATTGTTTTTTGAACTTCGAATTATAACATCAATATTCAGTTGTTGAATTTTGCCGGGGTTGGGGCTGGTGTTGGATCGCCGGCGACACCGGTTTGTTGGGTTTGAGATTCTCCGGTCAGCTGGCATAGCAGGTCGGGAGTGATCTGGCTGATCAGTTTGTTTTTTTTCTCTTTGGCGTACCGTTTTATTTGGGCTTCCCGTATGGTTGCGGTGCTGCGATCTGGTTGGGGTTCGGCGTAAACCAACTCCACCGGTCCATGAAGACGCGTATAAGCTGCTCCCTTCCCCGCATTGTGCTGCTTTACCCGGCGAACCAAGTCAGTGGTCAGCCCGGTATACAGGCTGCCATCGGCGCAACGGACGATATAACAAAAATAGGCCAAGGATCCCCCGTTTTAGCGGCTGCCGCTCTTTTTGTTGCCAAAAAATAATTGGCGTAAAAATCCAGCGGCACCTTTTTTGGTTTCTTCCTTTTCTTTGCTCACTTCCCATCGACCACTGCGGCGGCCAGCCAAAGTAGCATCTTTCTTTTCAAGCAAGCCAGAAAAATACTTGGCCAACGATTGCTCATCCTTATCCGCGACCATCCCTCGCAAGGCCGTAGCGCTGCTGATCAACTGGTCGATCATGGCCAAAGACATGTCCTGTTCGTCTACCAGCAAGTTCGCCATATCTTCGGCTTTTTCGTAACCAAAAGCGGCGGCCAGATTTAGGTAAGGCTGGCTAATGGTATCGCGGGAGTCATTCCATCCGGGACGTTGGATGGTTGCGCCAAGGGCCAAACCCGCTACCAGTTGGGGAAACAGGTGGGCTGTCCGTTCAATGCCATCGGCTTCCAACAGGTCGAGATAATATACTTTTGCTCCCAACAAAGCAACAAGGTCGCTGGCGTATTTAAGAGCGGTCTCATCGGTTCCTGTGGGTACAGAAATGCCGATGGTCGTGTTGCTAAACAAGTCATCTTTTTCAATCACTTCACCAGGATCCAAGATGCGGGAATATTCCGAGTTGTAGGAAACCGTGAGGCCGATGAAATGATTTTTTCCAGCGTACACCGATTGAAACAAGCCGGCCGATTGGGCTTTGTTGGGGGCAAAACTCATCACCACGGCAGTTGGTTTAAGATCATCTTTGATCTCTGGCAATATCTTCTTGAATTCCTGATATGGCACAGCCAGAAGCACGATGTCCGCATCTTTGAGGGCGTCGTAACGGTTGATGTAGGTTTTTCGGCAAGCGCCCAACCCTTGGGCAAAATTTTGTTTGGCTATGTCTTTGTCGTAGCCGACCAAGCTGATATCTTGTTTAAATTTTGCCAGTGCCAATCCTACTGACACGCCAACTTGCCCTAAGCCAATGGTGGTGATTTGCATCTTTTTTAGTCCTGTCGTACCCGAATATACAGCCATTATAAATGAAAGCATCCCTGGCTTAAATACAGAGTACCGGGGACGCCAACCCCGGTACTCGTTTTCAAAGGAGGAGAAGAGAAATCACAAGCCTGAATTTAATATACCCTGTAACCATCCATTTAACTCTACGATTACCCTACGATTACCCTACGAATTGGGGATCAGGACGACCTAAATAGATGGCAGGTTAAATGTGCTACACTTTGAACACGGATGAAGGGAGAAATCTTATGCGAACTATTTGGATAAGTGATCGAATGATCGAGCCATTGGGGCAGGTATGCGCAGCAAGGTCAGAATATGGCCTGTTGGCTGTTTCCTTTCCTTCTTCGCCTTCAACCCTGAGTGCGCGTTTGGCCGAAAAATATCGAAATGTGGAAATTGGGATAGCGGAAGATCCTTTTTTTGATAAATTGTTTGGCCAAATTGGTGAGTATGTACACGGGCAGAGGACCAAAATTGATGTGGCTATAGACCCCGATGCCGTAACCGGTTTCCAAAAACAAGCCTTGGACGCAACCTCCCGGGTAAATTATGGTACAACCGCATCCTACAAACAGATCGCTTTGATGCTCGCCCGGCCGAATGCCGCCAGGGCAGTGGGTAGAGCGGAAGCTAACAATCCAATCCCGTTGGTGATCCCTTGCCACCGGGTGATCGGTAGCGACGGAAGCCTGCATGGATATGGCGCCGGCAATGGCGTTGCCACCAAGCAATGGTTGCTGGAATTGGAACAAAGAGTAAAGGAAAATAAAGGATAAAAAGAAAGCATGGCTAATTACAAAACTGGTTTTGTTTCAATCGTTGGCAGGCCAAATGTTGGCAAATCAACCCTCATCAACGCATTAATGGGCCAAAAGATCGCTTCGGTAAGCCCCAAAGCCCAAACCACTCGCCGCCGTCAATTGGGCATCCTTACCACCGATGAATACCAGATCGTTTTTTTAGATACCCCTGGCATCCACGCCCCGCACCACAAGCTGGGTGAGTTCCTGAACCAGGAAGCCGAAAAGGCCATGAAGGATGTGGATCTGATTTTGTGGGTGGTGGATGCGGATGCCGGCCCGTTGGATGAAGACCGAATGATCTCGGTTACGTTGGCGAGCCTAAAAAAGTGCCCGCCTGTGTTCATTGTTATCAACAAGACCGACAAAGTTGCCGGTACTGACCTTCGGGCGCGGTTTGACCAATTCGCAGAACTTCGACCGACCGCCAAACTGGTAGGTATTTGCGCTATCACCACTGAAGGGCTGCCCAAACTGCTGGAAGCGGTGATCGAGAAAATGCCTGATGGTGAACCGGAATATGATGCCGATGTAGTGACTGACCTATACGAGCGTGATATTGCCGCCGACCTGATCAGGGAAGCCTGTTTGCTGCATTTGCGGTCAGAGGTACCCCACGGCGTAAATGTTCGTATTGATGAATACACAGAACGGGGAGAAATCGGGGCGTTGATCCACGCCACCATCTTCATTGAACGGGAGTCGCAAAAGGGTATCCTGATCGGCGAGGGAGGAGCAATGCTTAAGCGCATCGGCATCACTGCCCGCAAGCAGATCGAGGAAATGAGCGGCCGAAAAGTATTTCTGGAACTTAAGGCCAAGGTAGAAAAAGATTGGCGGGATAATGAGATGATCCTGACCCGCTTTGGGTACAAGATCGAACGAAAAAAGAAAACAGGAAAGCGCTAAGCGAACTTCATCAGTTCTTGGTGAAGGCTTGAAACCCCTCTCCCAGTGCTTCGTGAGCGGCCCCGATGACCATAAAGGCACCCGGGTCGCTTTTTTGCACCAAATTCTTCAGCACCTGAACTTCGGAACGGGTTACGACCGTGTAAAGTACCGGGCGCTCCGTGCCGGTATACGCCCCTGTGCCAGAAAGCATGGTTACTCCTCTTTCCATTTGGTGCAAGATCATTTCCGACACTTTTTCAGGTTCTGTGGTGATGATCATGGCCGTACGAACCGTGCCCGCTCCTTCCAGGGTGGTATCTACTACCAGGCCACTTACATATAGCGTTATGATGGCATAAAGCGCTTTTTCCCAACCAAAGATGAAGCCGGCTCCCAAGATCACAACCGTATCGGTCATTAAATAACTTTGGGTGATCGGGATGCCCTTGTTATGGTTGAGGATGCGCGCCAAAACATCACTGCCGCCACTGGTACCCTGGCCTTTATATACCAACCCATAACCAAAGCCGGCAACAACCGCGCCATACAAAGTGTTCAACACCAGGTCTGATGTGATACCATCGGCGGGGATAAAGGGCAAATAGACCAAGGTATCGGTAAAAAAAGACAAGGTGATGATCGAAACAGCAGTTCTCAGGGCAAACTGCCTGCCACCCAGGTACTTCCATCCCAACAAAAATAACGGCACATTGCCAATAAAGGTCATAAGGCCGATCGGCCAGCCGCTAAAATAGTTGATAAGCTGGCTTATGCCACTTACCCCGCCGGATGCAAGCTGGGCGGGAATAAAAAAGATGCGTAACGCAACGGCCTGGGCTAACGAACCAAGGATGACAAAGGCGTATTCCTTGATGACCGTTGTAGTTTGGCTGTTGGTCATTGGTCTCCTAACAGGTTTATCCCGGCAAGGTTTTCAATAACACCGATGACCGCAGAATTGTCCAGGTCGGCCATGCCCATTTGTATCATGGCGCTAAACAACTGGGCGTTTTGGGCAGTGGAGGGTAATGGAACGCCGTATTCGCGGGCGGTGTCGAGAACGATGTTGAGGTCCTTGGCTTGCATGTATGCCTTAAAACCAGGTGCGCGGTTGCCGCTAAAGAGACGTGGCGGCTTAACATCGAGGGTCCAGCATTGGGCTGCGCCACCTTTGATCGCTTCCACCACTTTTTGGGGGTCTACCCCGCTCTTTTTTGCCAAGATCAACAACTCGCCCATTGCTACCATTTGCGCCGCCACCATGATCTGGTTGGCAGCTTTGGCTACCTGGCCGGCCCCAGGGCCTCCCACCAGGGTGACAGATTTGCCCATTGCATTCAATACCGGCAAAGACCGTTCCAACGCGGTCGCGTCTCCGCCAACCATAATGGTAAGGGTAGCGTTGCGTGCGCCAATATCCCCGCCGCTGACGGGGGCATCCAGGGCGGAAATGCCGGCAGTTGCAAGTTGTTGGTGAACCAAACGGGCGGTGGCTGGCTTGATGGTTGAATTATCGATAAAGATGAGGCCATTTTTGCCGCCTTCAAGGATCCCATTTTTTCCCAACGTCACTTTTTCCACATCGGGTGAGTCTGGCAGGTTGGTGAAAACAATATCTACCGATCCGGCTACCTCGGCCGCGGAATGGGCTTCAGTTGCCCCTTCAGATACCAATTCGGCAACAGCAGCATGGCTGCGGTTGTAAACAACCAGGGGGAAACCCGCACGTAATATATTGCGGGCAATCGATTTTCCCATGAGGCCAAGGCCGATATATCCTACATTTAGCATAAGGGGTCTCCTGTATTTTGGGGGCTAACGAGCAAAACCATTATACCTTCCCGTAATCCGGATAAAAAAAGCGGAGCCCTCATGAGGGCTCCGCTCTGGTGATCAAGAATGGTTATTTGATCAAATACGTGACGCTTACGTTGGCCGTGATCTCCATTTGGCCGGTAGTGATCGGCACCGTTGAAGAGGCCATCTCCCCGCCACCGCCACCGCCCATTCCGTAGCCCATGTAGTTATAGCTATAGTTGCCATCGGTGTATTCAATTCTGGCTACATCACCCAGGTTCACCCCGGCTGCTTCTGCTAATTCTGTTGCTTGCGCCAATGCGGCCTTTACGGCTTCTTTGCGGGCTTCGCTGAGCGCACCCGATTTATCGGCGACATCGAACTGGATGCTATTGACGTTATTGGCGCCGGCCTGAACGGCAGAATCCAACACTTTTCCAAGCGATTCCAGGTTGCGAACCGTTATATAAACCTGGTTATCTACCACGTATGTAGTACCAGCGGGCAGGCCATCGGGCCCGTAAGGGGTGTTTTGCCAGATGCTAAAGTTGGACGTTTGCATATCCGTCTCGGCAATGCCATTGGCCTTCAATGCTTCCATCAAGTTTGTGGTGCTGGCATTGTTGGCGGCAACTGCTTCAGAGGCGCTTGCCCGTTCGGTATGAACACCAACATAAATGTAGGCAATATCCGGTTTGATCTTTACTTTACCAAGCCCATTGACCATGATCGCGCGGTCTGTTTGGTTGGGGTTCACCGAAAACTGGGGGGCGGCTACACTACCACACGATGTAAGCAAGAAGGCAGCCAAAATTGTTACTGATACGAGCTTAAATAGATTTTTCATTTTTTCTCCTGTTCTTAACTAAAGAACGATTAAATTATACAAAAAGTTCCAAGCAAAGTTAATTACATTGTTAGGCCGTCACTGAAAGCCTATAATTAACCCAATATTCGAAAGGTGCCATGGCGATCAACTTTCAACAGGTTTATCAGCAAGTGAAGCAACTGGTAAGTTACCAGCGCAGCCAACAAGCGGAGATCCAAAAACGCCAGATCTTGGCGAAACATTGGATGGCAGAGTTTGAACCCCGAGGTGATGATTTTGCCAAAAAACTTGAGAAGGCCAGGCTGGCGGATGCAGGGGTGCGATGTGCCGCACCGGGTGGAGAACCTGTAACCGCGTCTTTCGCGGCTAAGGATGCTCCCATCCACGCGACCCTGATCGCCGTGGATGGCTCGCAGATCTTGCCGGACAGGCACCAAGCAGCCCATTTTGGATTGATCAATACGGGGGCGATCATTTTCCGGCTGGGGAGCGGAAGTCCACCGGATATTTTTACCGAGAGCACTCTGCTATCTCCCGATAAATTGGCCACTCCTTCGGGCAGCCCCATTTCAGACGCCATGTTGGGGTTGATGCGTGACACCGAAGAACGAGTGCTTCTGCTAACCTTGGCAAATAGTGAGTCCGGTGCCGATGGCGGGGTTTTTACTTTTAGTGATGGGCCGATAGAGCTGTGGGGCAAACGGGAAGGAGAAGAAGGGCAGCTATTTGAGGCCAACCTGCGCCGATATTTATCGGTGTTATCCCAATTGCGGGACCTGAAGGCAGTTGTATCAGGATATATTGACCGGCCAGGTTCCAACCTTGTTGTAAGGATGTTGGAAGTTGCGATGGCGGATGAACAACAGATAGCGGAGATAAAGAACCATCATCCCTTGGACGGGATCAGCGATCATTGGATCATGGGTGAGATGATCAAACCATCCCAACGTTCTGCTGTGTTTACCCTAAAGAGCAAGGCCGAATTGGATTACACGGGCGACCTTGCGATCCATTTTTTTTACCTGAATGTTGGTGAGTACGAAAATGCCCCCCAAATAGCGCGGGTAGAGATTCCCGCATGGGTGGCCAAAGACAGCCAGGCTGTTGAGTTTTTGCATTCTGTTTTGGTCAACCAGTGCAGGATGCTGGGCGCGAAACCGTTTCCGTATGTTCTGCACCGCGCCCACGAAACAGCGGTGGTAAATTTCGAGGAAAAAAAACACATTGAGGAAATCTTCCAAATGGAAATGATCAACCAGGACCACGGCCAAACCATCGCTGTGCGGTCTAACAAGCAAACAGCAAAAGACGGGTCACGCCGTGCCCGGTATGGGGCATAGGAGCAAGTGAAAATGGAAGCTATTGAGATCGGAAAACTACTTAGGGCAGGGACCGCGGGCTTCGTGGTTGGATGTTCGGTATCGCAATTTAACGAACCGATGTTTGGATCGTTGGTGCGGGCACCGGTTTATGACGGGTACGATGTATATGGGGTGATCCAGGATATCCACATCGATGATGACGGATTGGTGCGCCAATTGGTTACTTCTGCCGGCCAGATCAGTGAGGAAGTACTGAGAGACAATCGGGAACGAAGGATCGTGCCGGTAGAGATGACGGTGGTTTCGGTGGGGTACCGAAGGTTGGGCCAGATATGCCATTCCCTTCCACCCCAACCTCCGCTTAGTTTGGATAGGATCTTCCAATGTTCCGACGAGGAAACCAACGAGTTTACAAATTATGGCAATTATGGCTATTTGCGCCATATCTTGCGCGGCCAAAACACCCCTATTGGGGAACTGGTGGCGGCCCATTTGCGGCTGGCGGCAATTGCCCATGGCAGCCAGGCAGAAGCATGGATGGGGGAAGCGATCAGGCAATTGATCAATGAGCTGAGGGACGATTACCAAGCCTTGATGGATGTTTTGAATTCCATCTCAGAGGTTTTACCCTCCTTGAATAATGGACAGGAGGAGTGATGAGCAAACCAGATCCGATCGGTTATATCATTGGTGGCAGCCTGCGAGATTCTTTTTCAGCGCGGTTGGTGGTTGAGCCCAGCAAGGTGCAGGAGGGTAGCTTTGTTGTAACCGACAGCGGTACCTATCGGTTTTACGGCCTGGTAACAGATATCCGGTTGGGTTCAACGGATCCGCGCTTTGCGGACGAGCAAACCGAGCGGAAATTTCCACCGATCATCTCCAGGGCGCTTCAGGGCCAAACATTATTCACCAATCTCGAGATCTTGCCTCAACTGATGTTGGAACGCGGCCCGGACCCATTGAGCCCGGAGTATGATGCTTGGCGAAAAGAACACAGTGCGGAGAAAGAACCGCGTTTGCTGCCCGTGAAGACCGTCCCCATGCATCATTCTTCCGTAGCACTGGCAGATGGCTCGGATATCGCGACCATTTTTGGGTCGCCGCAGGATGTCGGCAACTTCGAGATCGGCAGCACCCGCGAGCAAGGCCACCCCATCTGCATTAACCTGGACCGATTCGTACAACGGTCATCGGGGGTTTTTGGCGCAACCGGCACTGGCAAATCCTTCCTTACCCGATTGGTGTTGGCGGGTTTGATGCAATACAACAAAGCAAGTGTGTTTGTGTTGGATATGCACAATGAATATGGCTACGATGATATCGCCTCAGACACAAAAAAACAGGTCATTGGGCTTAAAACAAAATTTAAAAGCAGGGTCAAGGTTGTGGGGTTGGGTGCAGGCGCGTTCATCCGGCAGAAACAACGCCCCGATTTTGATCTTGAAGTAGCGATGAAGGATATCTCGATCGGCGACATTGAAATGTTGTCGCGGACCCTTAACCTGCGAGAAACCGCCCCCACCGTACTAAGCGCTCTGGAAAGCACTTTTGGTTCCCATTGGTTTGAAAGCCTGAAAAATATGAACCGGGAAGAGATCGAGGTTGAGGACGAGAGAGGCAAAATAAAGAAAGTGCCGCACCCCGAAAGCGTGGCTGCGTGGGCTGGTCAAAACGGGGTCAATGTGATGGCAGCCGAAGGCCTCTTCGATAAAATGCGCCGTTTGTTCAATAAAAAGTACATCGTAGAAAAACCGGGGTCCGATGGTATCAAAGAGATCATAACCAACCTTCAAAATGGCAACCATGTCGTTTTGTCATTTGGTGATCACGAGACAGACCTGGATTATCTCTTGGTGGCTAACCTGATCACTCGTTTGATCAGGGAGGCATGGGAAAAGAGCACCAATGAGTTTAGGGCTCACGGCCAAAGCGAACCAAGACCATTGGTGATCGTGTTGGAAGAAGCACACAAACTGCTAAATCGCGAGATCGCAAACCAAACCAGCTTTGCTACCATCGCAAGGGAATTACGCAAGTATTATGTAACCTTGCTGGTCGTAGACCAACGCCCATCACAGATCTATGATGAAGTGATGAGCCAGCTTGGTACCCGCATCAGCGGTTGGCTTGGCGATGAAGATGATATTCACGCCGTACTATCCGGTTTGGCTGGCAGAGAGGCAATAAAGGGCATGCTTGCCCGCCTGCAACCCAAGGAAGAAGTATTACTGATGGGTTGGGGTGTTCCAATGCCATTGCCCATACGGTCGCGCAGGTACGACCAAGAATTTTGGGAGCAGTTGATGGGTTCGGAAAAAAAGGTAGCTTCTGAGCAAGACCTGATCAAGAAACTCGGTTTCTAATAGGAGTTGTGAAAAATGAACAACCAACAACTTGCCGCCATATTTAACCTGATCGCCGATCTGTTGGAGATAAAAGGTGAAGTGATCTATGTGATCTTGGCTTACCGCAAGGCGGCAGAAAGCTTGCAAAATTTGGGCAGGGAAGCAAGTGAGTATTGGAAAGAAGGTACCCTGCGAGAGATCCCCGGCGTAGGCAAGGCGATCGCGGACAAGATCGATGAGTTACTCACGACCGGGTCGCTGAGGTTTTTGGAAGACCTAAAAAAAGAAATTCCGGCCAGCCTCGCTGAGTGGAGGCAAATATCTGGTTTGGGACCAAAGAAAATAGCCCTGATATGGAAGAGCCTTGGGATCACCACGATGGAAGAATTGAAGCAGGCAGCGCAAGATGGCAAAGTTGCCGGCCTGCCGGGAATGGGTGAGAAATCGGCAAAACTGATCCTGGACGGCATGGAAAGTTTGTCTCGGCGGAGCGACAGGTTGCCCTTGTGGAAGGCCGCTCCGGTAGTTGAAGATTTGTGCAATATCCTCGGTAGCCTTCCCGGCGTGGCCACTGTATCGCCTGCGGGTTCTTATCGCAGAGGCAGGTCTACCGTAGGAGACCTGGATATCTTGGTGGCGTCGGAAAATCCATCGGTTGTGATGGATGCCTTTACATCGCTGGCAGGGGTATCGCGGGTATTGGGCAAGGGGGCCACAAAAAGCAGTGTGGAGTTTTCCAGCGGGGTGCGTGCCCAAGTTTGGGTACATCCGCCGGCCAAATTTGGAACTGCCTTGCAATATGCTACCGGGTCAAAAGAGCATAATGTGGCCATGCGCCAATTGGCACTGAGCAAGGGGTTTTCTTTGTCAGAACATTCTTTAATGGGCCAGGACGGTACCGAGCACTTTTTTGCCACCGAGCAAGACCTGTATGCTGCTTTGGGTTTGCAATGGGTACCACCTGAGATGCGTGAAGACCTGGGTGAAATGGCGTTGGCGGCAGCGGGGAAATTACCACGTTTGGTAGAGTTGGCAGACATCCGCGCTGACCTGCAAAACCATTCCACATGGTCTGATGGTGAAATGAGTATTTTGGAAATGGCGCGTGCAGCGATGGCACGTGGGTTAAAGGTGATCGCATTCACCGATCATTCCCAAAGCCTTGGTGTTACAGGCGGCCTTACCATAGAGCGGCACGCCGAGCAGCAAAAGGAGATCGAGGCAGCCCAGCGTGAGGTGGGGGATGGCATCCGCATCTTGCACGCGGCGGAAGTGGAGATAAAAGCGGATGGCGAATTGGACTACCCCGATGATTTTTTGGCTACGCTGGACCTTGTTTTGGCAAGCCTGCACACCAGCCTGCGGCAGCCGAGAGACAAGGTTACCGCCCGCCTGATCAACGCGATCAACAATCCGAATGTAGATATCATTGGACATCCTACAGGGAGGAAGATACCGGACCGTGAAGGGGCGGATCTGGATATGGAGGCGGTGCTGCAAGCGGCCGCAAAAAGTGGCGTCGCGATGGAGATCAATGCCAGCCCTTACCGTTTGGATCTGGATGACAAATACGCCCGCCGCGCAAAGGAATTGGGAGTGAAGATCAGCATTAACACCGATTCGCATAGCGCCAAAGATATGGAAGCGATGTCTTTCGGTGTCGCGATCGCCAAAAGGGCTTGGCTAACACCACAAGATGTGATAAATACATGGAGTGACGAAAAATTGCTGGCGTGGTTAAAGGATAAAAAGAGCGCCAATTGATTTGGAATGAGTTTAGGGAGAAAATCCCCCGCGAGAGGTGAGTATGAGTAACTTGGAACGAAGAACAGAAGAAGAAAAAGTGAGGATGGAAGGCAGACTGCCACCCGGGCAAGCCCTGACACTGAAATTCCCGGTTCTGCATTATGGACCCGTTCCCGGTTTTAATGCCGCCACATGGACCATGAAAATGTATGGTGAGATTGAGCAACCGCTCAGTTTTTCATGGGATGAGTTCAACCAATTGCCAAAAACGAAACTCACCATGGATATTCATTGTGTAACAAGCTGGAGTAAATTTGATACCGAGTGGGAAGGGGTTTCTGTTACCGACCTGATCCATGCCGGACTGTTGAAATTAAAACCAACCGCCAAATACGTCATTCAGCATGCCGAGTTTGGCTATACTGCCAACCTGCCGCTGGATGTGGTTTTACAGCCCAGTTTCTTGTTGGCCACCCATTTCAACGGAAAACCATTGGACCCGGACCATGGCTACCCCTTGCGGGGTGTGGTTGGGTTTATTCCGGGACGAGAGAGCGATGAAACGCCGTATTTTTGGAAGGGGGCAAAATGGTTGCGGGCCTTGGAGTTTGTTGCCGAAGACCGTTTGGGCTTTTGGGAACAAGCCGGGTACCATAACCGGGCGGATGTATGGAGGGAAGAACGCTATCGATAAACGATTGGCTAATTTAAAAAGGTGGGCGCATAAGTGCCCACCTTTTTTGCCGCTTTAGCACCACCACCTGTTATGGCCTTTGCACAAGCTCCAATTGCAGGTCTACGGTCTCTGAACCTCGCAAGACAGTAAGGGTGATGGTATCACCAGGGGATTTGAACTCAACGAGGTACCCGATCAGGTCATCGTAAATTTTTACTTCGTTCCCATCAATCGCGATGATCAAATCACCGCCAGACAACAAGCCTGGCAGGCTCGTATCAGCTGAGGCTCCCTTTAGGCCGGCCAGGTCAGCGGGGCCGCCGGGCTGGACGTCGGTGACGTAGACACCGGTCATTTTTTGCAAGCCGAGTTGTTGGATGACATGCAGGCTCATCATTTCGCTGTTGAGGGTAGAAATTCCCATGTAGGGGTATTCAAACTTGCCAGACTGGATAATAGCCGGCACAACCCGCTTGGCAAGGTTGATAGGTAAGGCGAAACCGATCCCACTGTTGCTGGCCTCTCCTTGGGCTGTGCTGTTACCGGTCCGAATGCTTCGGTTGATGCCGATCACTTCGCCTGCCAGGTTCAGCAATGGGCCGCCAGAATTGCCGGGGTTGATGGCAGCGTCGGTTTGGATCATATCGGCAACGCTAAAATTGCCGCCTGATGTAGCTTCTCGGTTTGAATCTTGGGTACGGCCCAGCGCCGAGACGATGCCCAGTGTCATGGTCCCGCTAAGGCCGAATGGGTTGCCGATAGCCACAACCGATTGGCCGACCATCGCCGAACGAGAATCGCCAAGTGGCAAGGGGTGTAATTCGCTGGAAGGCGCGTCCACTTTGATGACCGCAATGTCAGAATCTTTATCTGCGCCAACCAGGGTTGCAGTGGTCTTATACCCTGAGTGAAAATCCACCTCAATCGCTGTTGCGCCATCGATGACATGCTCGTTGGTGACGATATGGCCATTCTGGTCGAAGACAAATCCTGTCCCTAATCCGCCCCCATTTTGCGAAATGATCTGGATTGATACGACGCCAGGGATGGTTTTTTGGTAAAGGCCAGCCAGGTTCTGCTCAAACGGGCTGGCGTTCACGATCTCGGGGATGGCTGGTTGTTGATAGGTTGATTCCTGGGGTTCTATTTGCTGTTCGATCTGGTTTTTTAGGGCAGATTCTAATTTGCCAAGCGCGGTTGGGTCTAAGAGATTGCAAGCAGCGCTGGTAATAAAAATAAACACAATAAATATTGAAAGGATGGAATATCTTTTCATTTTTCTCCTTGGGATGTACGGGGCTTATTGGTCTCTAGCTTGTCGGATCAGGTCTTTTTGCTGGGGAGACAAATTTTTGGGGATGTTGATCTTTAACTGGATGAAAAGGTCGCCCTTGATGGAGGGATCTTTTAAGTGGGGCATGCCCCTTTTTTGTATCCGAAATTTTTGGTCTGCCTGGGTACCGGCGGGGATGGTAAGTTTAACTTTGCCGGTCATAGTTTCAACCTCGGCATCACCCCCCAAAATGGCGGTGAACACGTCCACCTCGGCAGTTGTAAATAGGTCGTCCCCATCACGGGTAAAGCGGGGGTCGTCTGCGACGCTGATCTTGAGGATCAAGTCTGTACCGTCCGGCGATGCTCCGGGTACGCGGATCTTGGTGCCGGTTTTGGTACCCGCGGGTATCTTCACCTCAATTTTTTTGGAAGTGGTTTCGAGGATGCGTGCTGACCCCTGGAAGGCTTCTGTTAGGCTAACCGTAATGGATTGCTCATAATTGGGTCGGCGCTGGAAACTGGACTGCCCGCGCATATTGCCGGCAGTGTTCATACCCCCCATGCCGCCAAAAAAAGCGCTGAAGAAATCTGAAAAGCCGCCTTGCCCGCCAAAGATGTCACCAATATCAACGGGTTGCCCGCCCTGTGAAGACCATTGGCTCCAATCGAAACCGCCAGGTTGCCCGCCACCGCGTTGATAATCGAAGTAGGCACTGCCTAACTGATCGTAGCGCTTTTTCTTTTCAGGGTCAGAAAGAACCTGATAGGCTTCATTGACTTCCTTGAATTTTTCCTCGGCTTGCTTGTCACCCTGATTCCGGTCTGGGTGAAATTTCATGGCTAATTTTTTAAATGCGGAACGAATCTCGTTAGCGGAGGCGCTTTTGTCTACACCAAGTGCTTTATAGTAATCCTTGTATTCCATATAATTGATTCTAAAGTTTTGTCATTTGAAGAGTCAAGGTTGAGTTGTGAAGATTAATATTAATATTACAGAGCTTACCGGGTACCCCTTCGCAAAGGTGTTGAAAATATGAGGTCATTGTGTGTTTATTGTGGGTCTTCCGATTCCGTCCATCCGGATTACCTGGCAGGGGCCAGGGAAATGGGCAAGGTCTTGGCGCAACGGCAGATCGGGTTGGTTTATGGAGGGGGAAGGACAGGTTTGATGGGGGCAGTGGCCAATGGGGTTCTGGAGGCCGGAGGGGTGGTAAAGGGGGTGATCGTGGAATCAATGAATACATCTTCATTGGCTCACGACGGTCTGCAAACCTTGGAGGTAACCCAGACCATGCAACAGCGCAAGTGGCGGATGTTTGAACTATCGGATGCTTTTGTGGCATTGCCCGGTGGTTTTGGGACGTTTGACGAGTTATTTGAGACGATCACGTGGGCACAGATCGGGGTACATCAAAAACCGATCGGGTTGTTAAACATCCGAAATTACTTTTCTCACCTTTGGCAGATGGTCAAGTACGCTGAACAGGAAGGGTTTATTTTTCAGGAGCATACCCAGATGCTGAGCATATCTGACAAGCCGGTGGAATTATTAAACCTGCTTTTGCAACACCAACCCGATGAGTTGGCTGTAAAAAGGTGGATGCGACAATAAATCAACCAAAAACCGCTGGGGATTTTCCCAGCGGTTTTTGGTTGGATGAACAGAATTAAGCCCGGTAATAGTTATGAGGCTTGAATTGGATGATCTCATCTAGCCGAGCCATCACATCTGGATTGATCTTCTCGACGAACTCCAGCGATCTCATATTCTCTTCTACCTGAGATACACGGCTTGCGCCAGTAATGACCGTGCTAACGTTGGGATTCTTAAGGCACCATACGATCGCCAACTGGGCAGTGGTACAACCAAGCCCGGCGGCCACTTCACCGATCTGCTTTACCTTCGCGATCTTGTCTTCGTCGGTCAGGCGGGGCAATAACCATTCGTAACCTTGCAGTGCGCCGCGGCTGTCTTTGGGGATACCATAATTGTATTTTCCAGTGAGCAAGCCGGAGGCAAGGGGAGACCAAATGGTGGAGCCGTACCCGTGATCGCGGAAAAGGCGGGCGTACTCATTTTCGAACCGTTCGCGGGCAAGCATATTGTATTCAGGTTGCTCCATCACCGGTTTGTGAAGATGGTGCTTTTCAGCGATCTCGATCGCGGCCATAATGTCCGCGGCTGGCCATTCGCTGGTGCCCCAATAAAAGGCTTTCCCTTGCTCAATGATATTGTGCATTGTCCAAACGGTCTCTTCAATAGGGGTGGTTGGGTCTGCCCGGTGGCAGAAGATCAGGTCGATGTATTCCATTTGGAACCGTTTAAGGGAGCCATCCATCGCTTCCATCAAGCGCTTGCGGTTCAGGGTGTTGCGTTCGTTGATGCCATCGTGCAGGCCCCAAAAGAACTTGGTGGATACTACATAACTGGAACGGCGCCAGCCAAGTTTTTTCAGCGCCTGGCCCATCACCTCTTCCGATTTTCCGCCCGCGTATACCTCAGCGTTATCAAAAAAGTTGACACCGGCATCGTAAGCGGCAGCCATACACTCGACGGCCAATTTGGTATCTACTTGAGTATGGAAGGTGACCCACGAACCTAATGAAAGCTCGCTAACCCGCAAGCCGGTTTTTCCCAAATGACGATAATTCATATTTTTTCTCCTTGATTTTTTAATGCTCAGAAAACTCTTCCACCTGGTAGGTAAATACCTGCAGTAGCTTTGTTTTCCAATGGTCTGCGCTTGCGCCCATTTTTTGGCAAAGGCGGGCCAGAAAATCTTCTTTATTGGGCAACTGCTGCCAAACCTGCGGCAGGAAGGTGGCTCGCCGGTTGCCATCCTGTAGGATCACACCGTCTATGTGTGGGCGCAGCAATGTGGGCAATTGATCGGGTGTGTCATATTCTAACAAAGCGGGCTCCGTTAGCACAGAAATCTCTATTTTGACCTGCCCGAGTTCCTGCTTGGAGAGCGGTTGGAACCTTGAATCGTCCAATGCAGCCTGGATGGCCCGAAGTTGCACGTCCTGGTATAAAGGTTGGTATGCTTCCAACGACCCAATACAGCCTCTAAGGTTGCCGTGAATGGTGAGGGTTACAAAGCAAGCCCTCTCCGTTTTTAGGTTTTCTGATAAGGTGTTTGGATCGGCCAGTTTAACATTATTACTGAGCACAGCGTTCGAGATCGAACTTCGGGCAAGTTCCAAAAGGGCTTTTCGTTCCTGTTGGTTATAAACACCTGGGCCCATATTCTGAATATCTCCTACTTGGTTGATAAAGAATAATATTCTCGGTTGAAATAAATGAGGGGTTGATGGTCTCCATCCACATCGCGCACGCCTGTAACTTCGCCAATAAAGATGGTGTGGGTTCCAGAACCGAGTGTGGTGACCACCTTACATTCCAGATAAGCCAACCCTCCAGGGATGAATGGGATGCGTGAATTTATTGTAAATGGTTCCAATTGGTCAAAACGGTTTTCCTCGTCAGGGATGCGTCCGGCAAATCGGTTGGAAATTTCCCTTTGGTCCTCACCAAGGATATTGACACCAAAAGCGCGTGATCGGCTGATCAGGTAATGCGTTCTGGTGTTTTGTTGGAGTGAGATCAAAACTTGGGGTGGTTCCAATGAAACTGAAGTGAATGAACTGACTGTCATTCCGTGTTGCACAGATTCGAACTCCGCGGTCACTACAGTAATGCCTGTAGCCCAAAACCGCATGGTGTTCCTTAATTTTTCAGGTAAATTATTCAAAAAAATGGGTCTCCAAAGTGTTCACATATCAGTAATGCACATCTGCTTACCCTTGCCATTATAACTTCATATTAAAAACACACGAAAGGGAGGCGAAATAGTAGTATATTGATAGCAATATGGATACTCAAGACCCTGATTTGTTCCCAGAAGGGCCGCACCCTCGTCATCGGCGAAGGTCATCTGCTGCTTTAACGCCAAGGCGGCCAGGTTTTATCGTGCCTGCGGTTGTGGCTGCGGCAATTTTTGCAACCGTGTTTGTATCGATCACCCCCGATATCTTCAGCCTTCGTATCGCGGACCAATTCCGAAGTTTGATCTCAGCCCAAGAGGGTGTTTTGGTAGTAAACCCGGCCATAAGCAATAACCTGAAGATCGGCATTGTTGCCGGCCATATGGGTCTTGATTCTGGTGCGGTATGCGATGATGGCACCACGGAAGCGGATGTCAATTTCGCGATCGCCACCTTGGTACAAAAAAAATTGGCCGAACGTGGCTACCCATCGGACCTGCTGAAAGAAAAGGATGAGAAGTTGCAAGGTTACAAAGCCGCTTTGCTTTTGTCCATTCATAACGACTCGTGTGTTTTTGTGAATGATGAAGCAACCGGTTTTAAGGTGGCTCGGGCAATCGGGGCTGTAGACCAAAATATCTCATCCAGGTTATTGGGCTGCATGAAGGCTCGGTACCAAGAAACTACCGGGTTACCTTGGCATAACAGTGTCACCCGGGATATGACCGAATACCATGCCTTTGAAGAAATTGACCCAAGTACACCGGCGGCGATCATTGAAACCGGATTTCTCAATTTGGATTACGAAATATTGACCAAAAATACAGACAAGGTAGCCCAGGGTGTCGCAAACGGAATTCTGTGCTATTTGGAAAATGAAAATGTTGAACCCACCCCCACACAGGTTAGTGAGTAAATGAGATGAACCAAAACCATATCATCGCATATGAGTATCTTTCGCAAGCACAGCAAGCCTTAAAAAAAGGCGACCGAAAAAGCGCCCAGGAGTTCTGTGACCTGGCAATGCAGACCGCACCGGATCTGGAAGAAGTATGGCTGTTACAGGCTTCGTTGTCTCAACCAAATGAAAGCTTGCAATACCTAAAACATGCTTTGCTGATCAACCCTCAGAGCGAGCGGGCAAAACGCGGAATGGAATGGGCGAGGAATCGGTTGCAGCAAATGGGAATGGAAGAACCACGAGCGGAATTTAATTCTGCCCGGGATGAGGTTGATGAAGCACCTGAACCGGTGGTCGAGATCCCTCAGCAGGCAGTTGAGCGAGGCCCAAATGTGCAATTACGGGTAAGGACGCGCTCCTGGATCACGGTCGTCAGCGTTTTGCTTTTAATCGCTGTGATCGCGATCGGTTGGTATTATCGGGATGATTTGCGGAGCGCCTTGGCCGGTTTGGCGGGACAAGAGAGTGGAGATTCAACCTGGGTAGAGGTTGACCCAGCGATAACCCCTGTCGCCACCATCCCTGATGCCGATGGCTCAAACACATCGGGAAGCAAGCAACTACCCATTGCTACCAATACCCCATTGCCTACAGCCACCGTTGAAAGCACCGCCACTGACACCCCAATGCCACCAACAGCAACAGATTTGCCCGTTGCTACCAGCACCGTTACACCAGAATTGGTAACGGTGACGCCAGATCCGGCATTGGCGGGTGTTCCATCCCCAACCCCATTGCCGACCGATACCGATGAGCCTGGGTTCATTCCTTACGCAACACCTGTAGAATCCGGTTACGAGGCTCCCGCCCCAAATATTTCTGGCGGTGATAGGTGGATCGATATAAACCTGAGCCAACAGATGGTATACGCCTATGAAGGTGATCAACTGGTCAATTCCTTTGTCGCGTCTACCGGCACATGGGAGTATCCCACCGTAACCGGCCAATATAATGTGTACGTCAAGTATCCGTACACCGATATGTCGGGTGTGGATTATTACCTTGCGGATGTTCCCAATACCATGTATTTCTACAAAGGATATGCCATCCACGGTACATATTGGCATTCCAACTTTGGTACGCCGATGAGCCACGGATGTGTGAACCTGTCCATCCCTGATTCTGCATGGGTGTTTGAATTTGCGACCGTTGGCACGTTGGTGAACGTTCATTACTAAACCATGGATACCATGACGAAGAAGCCTCTGTTTGGCGGTTTGGTGGTCGATGAATATGACCGTGTATTGGATACCGGCAGTGTTGGCGATGAGCCTGTCTATATCATCAACGATGCCGGCTTTAAAACCCACGTACCCTCCCGCAAGATCGACCTGTTAGTGCTTGGTGAGATCAAAAAAATGATCGGCGGGCAGGAGGATTTTCTCAGCCAGCAAGCGGCCAGAATGATGGGCACGAATGACCTGTTTAGCAAGGCATTGATAGAAAGCCAGCTAAAGAATATCGACAAGCAATTTGACCAATTATTGGAAGGCGGCATTCCCGAGGATATGCGCGCTTATTTGGGGATGTCTGGTTTTAAGGTTACCGTAGATTATCATGGGGATCTGCTTGAGATCCACTCAGGCGGGAAAATTACCCCCGAAGAATAACCGGGAGTGACACAGGATGCCGACCCAAACCATGGCAGGTATAGGTGAACCACTCGGACCTGTCTTGCGGTTTCAGCCATATTTTCCGGCCAGGCTGGTGCGTTTTTCTGAAAACCACTCAACAAGTAGCACGAATTATATTTTGGATCCGATCGGTGGATCTCCACAACTGCTGGCAGACCTGGTAAAGGCTGGGCATCGGGTGATCGCGACGGTCTCGAATCCTGTCGACAGGTTGCTGCTGCAATACACTCTTTCCTCTCCACC
>SXGT01446848.1_pt1 | contig 33088 bp, 24 predicted proteins | sample 3176221 | NCBI WGS metagenome assembly SXGT01 (sample SAMN11356862, study PRJNA531348) | freshwater metagenome | isolation source: freshwater sample F1-120 | place: China: Fuxian Lake, Yuxi | collected 2017-12-25
CCCTGAGCTTGTAGCCCCACCCGACGAGCCCGTCCCCAACGGGGGCGGTGCGAGGAGCGTGGGGCGATACGCCGTCGGCACGATCGTGGCGTGGGATGCCGTGGCCTCGCGGGCCTTGGAACCTTCACTGAGCAAACCTGTTTCTGCCCCAGGAGAGGCTGGGCGGTCGTTGTGATCGGGCTGTCCGGCATGTACCATTCGCCCACCTGATCGAGGGCGGCGCCGTCGCCGTCGAGCTCCTCGCGCATCAACAGGGAGAGGGAGATCCATGCGCGTTCTGGTCACCGGGGCCAACGGCCACATCGGGTGCAACCTGCTGCCGATCCTGATCGAGGAGGGGCACGAGGTGGTGCCCTTCGTCAGAGAGGGGGCGGACACGCGGGGGATCGACGGCCTGGGGCTGACCTTCGCCCGCGGGGACGTGCTCGACGGCGACGCGCTGGGGCGGGCGGCCGAGGGCTGCGACGCGATCATCCACATGGCGGCGGTCTACTCGATGTCGAACGACCCGGAGGTCGTCATGGCGCCGGCCATCGAGGGGTCCAAGAACGTGGTGCGGGCCGCCACCAGCCACGGGATCGGGCGGATCGTCTACACCTCATCGACCGTCTCCATCGGCAAGCGGCGCGCGCCGGTCGCGCTGACCGAGGCCGACTGGGCCGACGACGCCGTGCTGCCCTACGCGATCGCCAAGCGCGACAGCGAGCGGGCGGCGGCCAGGCTCGCCGCCGAGGCCGGGGTCGACCTGATCATCCTCAACCCGACCGGGATCTACGGCCGCTGGGACTTGCGCCTGACGCCCTCGAACGCCTTCGCCCTCAACTGGCTCACCGGGCGCGCGCAGACCGTCCCGGGCGGCACGAGCGTCGTCGACGTGCGCGACGTGGCGCTGGCGCACGCCCGGGCGCTGACGCGGGGCGCCGCCGGGGAGCGGCACATCCTGTGCGCGGCCAACCTCGTCAGCAAGGAGCTGGGGGCCAGGCTCAAGGCGCTCTTCGGCGTCGGCCCGCTGTACATGCCCGCCCCGAGGTGGGTGTTGATCCCGGCCACGGCCTGCCTGGAGGCGCTCTTCGCGCTCGTGGGCAAGGAGCCGCCCTACACCCGCTCTGTCGTCAAGGAGTGGGCGCACAACCACGCCTGGTTCGACGGCAGCAAGGCCGAGCGCGTCTTCGACTTCAAGTACCGCGACACCGACGAGACGCTGATCGACGCGGTGTCCTGGCTCGCCCACCAGGGCCGCTTCCCCGGCAGGCTCAACGCCCGGCTCTCCGAGGCCTTCCCCCCCGAGCCCGCCTGGGGCCCCTCCTCGAACCCCAACCGGCTGAAGGCCTGAACCATGGACCAACTCCCCAGCCTCGACGCCATCGACCTCTGCGTCCCCACCCTCCAATGGTCCCCAGACCCCTCGCCTCATCCCCCGTCGAAAGGCGTCGGGGAGCCCGTCGAGGGCGGCGGCGCGGTCGTTGGTCTGCCTCTGGACTGGTCCAGCATATTGATATCATTGAACTTTATTCGTCAGAGTGTGCAGGTGTCGCAGCCGATGGCGCTGTCTCTGGACGAGGCCGGGCAGGTCGCGATCTGGCTCAGGGAGGGGGTCGAGCGGGCGATCGCGGCTCGGAAGGGCTTGCCCTCGACTGTTGTGCCGCAGGCCAGGGTGGTGTTGCTGGCGCGGTCTGGAATGGACGCGGTCGCGGGCCAGCGGGCCATGATGCTCGGGGCCTTCTTCGGCGATCCCGACGATCGAGAGGCGGACAGCGTCGTGGACGTGGCGCGGGACGACCAGGAGGATCTCTGGGTGCGGCTGATCGCGCCGGGGGAGCTGGCCTGGGTGGCGTGGCTCTCGGATGGGGCGGCCGAGGCGCTGGCCGAGGGGTTGGAGCGGGCCATCGAGGAGGTCGAGGAGAGGCCGCCGAGGCCCTATGCCGATCACACGCTGGGGTCGGCGTCGGGGGTGGGCTCGTCGGGGCAGGGGGTGTCGCTGCGGGTCTACGTGGAGACGATGGTGGCCGACGCGGAGGCCCCGAGGTTGGCGGTGGACTACCTGGGGACGTGGTGGATCGACCCTGAGGCGCTGATGTTGATCGGGGCGCTGGAGCAGGCCGCGTCGGTGGGCTCCGGGCCGGACGTGTGCGCGCTCTCGCTGCGTGAGCGGCGCGAGGAGTTTCAGGAGCCGTGGTTGCAGGTGTGGTCGCGGCAGGGCTCGGGTGGGGGGCGGCAGGTCGAGCTGCGCCTCTTCGACGAGCTGGTCGCGGAGGACGGCGAGGACGGGATCGCGCTCCTTTCGGCGGGGGAGGCCGGGGCGCTGGCGAGGATGCTGAGGGAGGCGCTGGCGTGGCGCGATGAGAACCCGGCGCGGGTCTACGAGGCGCCTGAGCCCTTTGAGCGGGTGGCGGTCCGGGTGGAGTTGGGGTGAGGGTGGCGTTGGGGTTGGCGCGGCGGGGGTCGGAGGATCAGGCGGCGCGCAGCCGGGCGTAGGCGTGGGCGCAGGTCAGCGGGCCGAGGTCGGCCCAGGGGACGTCCTCGGAGTGGTTCAGGAGGCCCTGGCGCTGGGTGAGGACCTCGCAGCCCTCGCGGGTGACGGCGACGGTGTGTTCGAACTGGGCGGTCAGGGATCGGTCGCGGGTGAGGACGGTCCATTGGTCGGCGAGGACCTCGCACTCGTACCCGCCGATGTTGATCATGGGCTCGATGGTGAAGACCATGCCGGGGGTCATGCGCTGGAGGGTGTTGCGCTGGCCGAAGTGGGGGACGTTGGGCGGCATGTGGAAGCTGCGGCCGATGCCGTGGCCGACGTAGTCGCGCACGACGGAGCAGCCCTGGGCCTCGGCGTACTCCTGGATGGCGGCGCCGATGTCGCCGATGCGGCCGCCGGGGCGGACCTGCTCGACGCCGATCTCCAGGCAACGGCGGCTGACCTCGACGATCTTGCGGGCCTCGGGGCTGGGCTCGCCGACGTAGAAGGTGGCGCTGTTGTCGCCATGGAAGCCGCGCTTGACGGGGTAGGTGGAGGTGATGTCGACGTTGATGATGTCGCCGTCGACCAGCACGCGGGGTCCGGGGATGCCGTGGCAGACGACCTCGTTGAGGCTCGTGCAGACGCTCTTGGGGAAGCCGCGGTAGCCCAGCGGGGAGGGCAGGGCGTTGTGGGCCAGGGTGTAGTCGTGGACGAGGGTGTTGATGTGGTCGGTGGTGACGCCTGGGCGGATGTGGCCGCTGATCATGACGAGGGTGTCGGCGGCCAGCGCGCAGGCCTCGCGCATCTTCTTGAGCATCCCCGGTGACATCAACTCGATAGACGACATGGCGCGGTCCTCCAAAGGCAGATCTCGATCTGCCTACCCGATGGTGGACGTCGTTGCAAGCGGAGGGAAGCTCTCAAGGTCGGGCTCTTGTTCATCCGGAGATTTTCGGGCAGGTTGGTTGAAGCCAGAGTCTGTGCCATTGCTGATGTCTTGAGGATGAGATGATGATCGCAGGATTGAGGATCAGCCCCTTGCTGGCTGCGCTCGTGGCCGCGTCCTGGACGCTCGCTGGCGGCGTCGGCGCGCTCGCCCAGGAGCCGGGCGACGAGGCGCCGAAGGACGAGGCGCCGGTGGATGAGGCGCCGGTGGACGAGGCGGCGGTGGACGAGGTGCCCAAGGATGAGGCGCCGAAGGTCGTCAAGCGCGATCGCCTGGGCGATCCGCTGCCGGATGGGGCGGTGATGCGGCTCGGGACCTTGCGCTACCGCAGCTCCCACGACCTGCCCGCGCTGGCCTTCGCGCCGCGCGGCAAGCTGATGGCCAACGGTTCGAAGGACAACAAGATCGAGGTGTGGAACACGGCCACGGGCAGCCGGATCCTGGCGCTGGAGATCCAGACGGGGATGGCCAACGCGGTGGCCTTTGACCCCAAGGGGCAGGTGCTGGCCGTCGGCAGCGACGGCGCCGTGGACCTCTGGTCGGTGCCTGAGGGCAAGCACCTCGGGACGATGGAGGCCGTCGGCTACAACGTCCGGTCGCTGGCCTTCTCGCCCGACGGCCGGCAGCTCGCCGTGGCCGGCGCCAGCCACGCCATCGGGCTGTGGGACGTGGCGAGGCGGGCGAAGCTCGGCGCCATGGAGGGCCACACGGGCGACGTGACCGCCGTGGCCTTCTCGGATCGGGGCAAGGTCTTCGCCTCGGGCAGCCGGGACGGCACCGTCAAGCTCTGGCGGCTGTCGCGCACCGGCGGCACGCCGAGCCTGTCGATCGACGCCCACGGGGGTCTGGCCGTCACGGCGCTGGCGCTGACGCCCGACGGCAGCAATGTGATCTCCGGCGGCGGCGACGGCATTCGGCTCTGGGACACGCGCAAGGGCGAGCTGGCCGGCGAGTTCGACGGCCACGAGGACACGATCAGCGCCCTGAGCGTGTCGTCCAACGGGCAGCTCTTCGCCTCGGCCGCCGACGACGACAAGGTCTTCCTCTGGTCGATCAACGACAACCAGCCCCTGCACGCCTTCGTCTGCCGCGCCCCCGGCGCGGTCTCCTTCGACCCCGAGGGGGAGAAGCTGGCCGCCGGCGGCGCCGGCATCTCCTTGTGGGACGTGAGCACCGGCGTCGACATGCTCGGCAGCTTCGGCCACCGCCTCTCCGCGCGCGCCGTCCGCTTCCTCAAGGACAACCGCACCGTGGCCTCGGCCGGCCTCCAGCGCGAGGTCTTCCTCTGGGAGGCCACCACCGGCCAGACCCTCCAGACCCTGGAGAACCCCGGCCTGACCTCCTTCGTCGCCGTCTCGCCCAACGGCAAGTTCGTCGCCACCGGCGGCGACGGCGAGGAGGTCCAGATCTGGGACGTGACCGCGCGCGCGGTCACCCTCAAGCTCGGGCCTCACCGCAAACCCTTGACCGGACTGGAGTTTTCGTCCGACGGTCGCCGGGTGGCCTCCAGCAGCCTCGACGGCCTCCTGCGGATCTGGGACGCCCGCACCGGGGAGCTGCTGCGGCAGATCAGCGGAGAGGGCGGCTTCGTGCGCGCGATGGCCTTCTCTCCCGACAGCCGCACGCTGGTCACCGTCGTGAGCCAGGGCTGGTTCGTCGAGCCCGCCATGGCCGTCTGGCACGTGGACACCGGCGCGCTGATGCTCAAGATCCCCACCGGCGCGGCCTCGGTGCTCGCCGTGGCCTTCTCGGCCGACGGCAAGCAGCTGGCCACCGGCCACAAGGACGGCGTCATCGCCCTGTGGGACGTCGCCTCGGCCAGCCAGCTCATGACCCTCCAGGGCCACTCCAGCCACGTGCGCAGCCTCGCCTTCGGCCCCCAGGGCAATCGGCTGGCCTCCGGCAGCACCGACAAGACCGTCCGCGTCTGGGACCTCGCCTCAGGCGAGCAGCTCAAGAGCTTCGAAGGCCACACCGACATCGTCTACGCCGTGGACTTCTCCCCCAAGGGCGACCAGCTCGTCAGCGCCAGCGGCGACTCCACCCTCCTGATCTGGGAGGCGCCCTGAGCCCCCTCCCGGGCCGCGCTCAGCGCAGGTCGATCTCCAGCGCCGCCGTGAAGATCCGCCCCTTGTCGCGCGCCGCCGCCCAGCTCTCCAGCGCCACCCCCGCGTGCTGCGCCGCCACCCCCTCGAAGACCACCGCGCCCTGGTAGCTCACCTTGACCGGCTTCGTCAGGTCGACCATCGAGGCGTTCAGGTGGATCTTCAGGCGCTCGGCGGGCGCCCGCGTCAACACCGAGATCTGCGCCCCCTGCTCGCCGTCGATCAGCTCCGCCCGCATCGGGCCTGGCGGCCAGACCTGGAGCCAGTGCACGACCCCGTGGTCGTAGCCCGGCGTCGGCACGAAGCCGAAGCTCGCCGGCAGCTCCCGGCGCTGCCGCATCAGCCAGGGCGCCACCTCGGCGTTGAGCTCCGGGAAGAAGGCGTGGCCGCCTTCCTCGACCTCCGTATACTGAACTCTGCGCCCGAGCCTTTCGAAGGCCTCCAGCATTTGCCGGGAGTGATCCACCCCGATGGTGCTGTCCGCCGCCCCGTGGATCATGAAGACCGGCAAGCCTATAATATTATGGACATATTTGAACCCGTGGATGTGCCCGGCGCAGCGCGGAACGAGCGCCGCCCAGCGCCAGGGGTGCTTGTGGCCCAGGTGCCAGGTGCCATTGCCGCCGTTGGACAGCCCCCCGACCGACACCCGATCGGTGTCCACGTTGAAGTGCAGCAGCGCGTCGTCGAGCGCGGCCAGCGCGGTCTCCTCGCCCTCATCGTGCCACCAGTGGCCCTTGAAGGTGGTGGGGCACAGCAGCAGGAAGGGGCCGGGGGAGGTTCCCCAGTGCTTGAGGCAGCGCGTGTGGCTGCCCTGGCCGCCGCCGCCGTGCAGGTCGATGTGCAGCGGCCAGGGGCGGCTCGGGTCGTAGCCCTCGGGCAGGACGACGAGGTAGGGCTGATCCTCGAAGGAGGCGCCGCTGATCCGGCCCTCGACCAGCCGGCTCGGGAAGGGGCCGAAGTCGTCAAGGCGAGGGAGGGCGCGGGCGACGGCCTCGGCGCCGACCTCCCGCTGGAGGCGCTCGGCGATCTCGGCGCGGCCCTCGGCGGGGCCGTCGAGCGCGCGCCGCAGCAGCGCGAGGTGCTCGGGGCCCAGCGCTTCGACCCCCTCCTGCGCCCCGACGGCCTGGGGGCGGACGCGCATCGGGCGCCACACGGCCGGCAGCGCGTCGTCTTCGAGCACCGAGGGGGGCCGCACGCGCCTGTCCAGATCGCCGCCGGGTTCCTCGGGCGGGCCGTCGGCCGGGCACCCCGCGAGGGCCACCAGCGCGGTCGCGATCAGGATGAAGGCGCGATACTTGATGGCCGCCCTCGCTTTCGGTTGATGGTTGACGTCGAATAGAGGATGTTCGAAGGCCGTTGGCGTCCATCGTCACCCCGTGAGGTGCTATCGAACCACCAATCGGCCAGGATGCCAGAAATTTGCGGGCGTGCGCGAGGGGGCAAGGCAGCGTGGGCGATCAGGTCAGCGAGCGAAGCCGGGTGTGTATAGGGCTGCTGGGGGCGAGCCTCGACGCCGGCGCGGGCGTGGCGCGCTGGTCGAAGTGGCGGCCGACGGTGGCCCTCTTCCAGCACGAGAACCTCCTCATCGACCGCATGGAGCTGCTCTACCAGCCGCGCTTCTCCAAGCTGGCCGAGGTCGTCATCGAGGACATCCGCAGGGTGTCGCCCGAGACCGAGGTGCGCGGCCACCTCATCGAGTTCGAAGACCCCTGGGACTTCGAATCCGTCTTCGAGGCGCTGCACACCTTCGCGCGGGACTACGACTTTGACCCCGACCGCGAAGACTACCTCATGCACATCACCACGGGCACCCACGTCGCCCAGATCTGCATGTTCCTGCTGACCGAGTCGCGCCACTTCCCCGCCGAGCTGATCCAGACCGCCCCGCCCCGCCGCAATGATCGCGGCGGCGCCGGGCGCTTCGAACTCATCAACCTGGATCTGTCGAAGTACGATCGCCTCGCGACGCGCTTCCACCAGGAGCGCCGCGAGGGCGTCTCCTTCCTCAAGGGAGGCATCGAGACGCGCAATGAGGACTTCAACCGCCTGATCGAGCGGGTCGAGCGCGTCGCGATCGCCTCGACCGCCCCCATCCTGCTCACCGGGCCGACCGGCGCAGGCAAGACCCAGCTCGCACGGCGGATCTACGAGCTCAAGCGCAACCGCCGTCAGGTCTCCGGCGGCTTCGTCGAGGTCAACTGCGCCACCCTGCGCGGCGACATGGCCATGTCCACCCTCTTCGGCCACCGCAAGGGCGCCTTCTCGGGCGCCGTCGGCGACCGCCCCGGGCTCCTGATGGCCGCCGACGGCGGCCTGCTCTTCCTCGACGAGATCGGGGAGCTGGGCCTGGACGAGCAGGCGATGCTGCTGCGCGCGCTGGAGTCGGGCGTCTTCCTGCCCGTCGGCTCGGACAAGGAGGCCGAGAGCAACTTCCAGCTCATCGCCGGCACCAACCGCGCGCTCGGCGAGCGGGTCCGCGACGGCAAGTTCCGCGAAGACCTCATGGCCCGCGTCAACCTCTGGACCTTCGAACTGCCCGGCCTCAAGGCCCGCACCGAAGACATCGAGCCGAACCTGCGCTACGAGCTGGACCGCTACACCGACCGCAATGGCGTCCGCGTCACCTTCAACAAGGAGGCCCGCGACGGCTTCTTGAGCTTCGCCACCTCGCACGAGGCCCAGTGGCGAGGGAACTTCCGCGACCTCAACGCCGCCATCACCCGGATGGCGACGCTGGCCGAAGGCGCGCGCATCACCATCGACGTCGTCGAAGAGGAGATCAACCGCCTCCGCGCCGCGTGGCAGGCCCCCGAGCAGCTCGACGCCGGCGGCACCCTGCTGGCGTCGATCCTCGGCACCGAGGCCGCCGCAAACCTCGACCGCTTCGACCGCGTCCAGCTCGCCGACGTCCTGCTCGCCTGCCAGCAGGCCCCCTCGCTCTCCGAGGCCGGCCGCCGCCTCTTCTCCATCTCTCGCACCCAGAAGAAGAGCACCAACGACGCCGACCGCCTGCGCAAGTACCTCGCCCGCTTCGACCTCACCTGGCAGGACATCAAGTAGCCCCGAGCCCCTCCTCAACCCCGAGGGCCCGTCGGGCTGCCGAGGGGCGGGCTCAGGGGTCGGCCCTCTTGAAGATGAGGGTGTGGGTGACCTTGACGGTGCCGCCTGCCGGCGCCGGGAAGACGATGCGGCCCAGGGCCGTGACGGCGCAGTCGGCGACGGCCTTGTTGAAGGGGGCGGCGTCGGCGATCTCCGCGCCAACGACGCGGCCACCCTCGTTGATCTTGAAGTGGACCTTGAGGCTGCCCTTGCCGATGTTGGGGTCCTTGACCAGCTCGCGATCGTAGCAATAGCGCAGCTGGTTCTGCCTCGACCTCAAGACGCGCAGGATGACCTCCTTGTCGAGCGCGCCGACGACCACGACGCTGTCCACCTGGAGCTGGACCCCCACGGTCTTGTTGACCCCTCCGAGGCCGCTCCCGCCCACGCCGCTCCCCTTGATGCCGATCCCGCCGATCCCGCCGAGGCCGACGTCGGCGCCGCCCCCGCCGAGGCCGCCATGCCCTCCGCCTCCGCCGAGGCCGGACGCCGACAGGCCGAGGCCGCCGGAGCCCAGCTGCGTGCCCTTGGAGCCGATCAAGCCTTCGATCGAGCCCGAGAGGTCGGCTTCGCCCAGGTCGATCGATCCAAAGACGTTGGACAGCGCGCCGGACGGCTCGTTCATGGCGCCGAGGAGGCCAGCGTTCAGGGCAATGACTTGATCCTCGCGGCTCTGGGCGGCCTTGTTCTTCGCCTTGGCGTCCACTCCCTCTTCCGGGCTGCCCACCGGGGCCATGACGGTCTGATGGGGCTGGTGGGCGCAGCCTGTAATCGCCGCGCCCGCGGCGGCGCACGAGAGGGCCAGGAGGGTCAGGGAAGATCGCGATATCATTGGGAACCTCTGCCTTCAGTCGCTTGAACTCGACGCCGAGGATGGCAGATCCGGGCGCGAAGATCCACCCCGGCGAGCGAGGGGGGCGGCTCCGGTGAGAGCGGAGCGCTCACGAGGGAGGAGAGGCGCGGGGTCGACGGCGGGCCCGCCCGGCCGATATCGACGTGTCCGGCCTTGAGGTGGCCCGTCGCGGGCTTCAAGGGCGCGGATCGACGCCCCCCGGAGGCGAGTCGAAGAGGACGCCGGGGTTGAGGACCTGGGCGGGGTCAAGGCGAGCCTTGACGGCGCGCAGCGCGTCGACGAAGGGGCCCGGCGTCTGGCGCAGGTACCAGGGCTTGTGGACCCGGCCGACGGCGTGGTGGTGGGTGATCGTGGCGCCGTGGCGCAGGAGCGCCTCGGAGGCGGCTGCCTTGATCGCCCCCCATTGCTCAACCTCGTGGCCGCGCCGACCGGGCGCCAGGAAGGTGTAATAGGGCGCGGGGCCGTCGGGGTAGACGTGGGTGAAGCGGCAGGAGATCCTGCCCTGGCCGCACGCGCCGCGCATGGCCTCGCGGACCGAGCGGACCACGTCCTCATGCAGCGCCTCGAAGCCAGACCAGGTGCAGGCCGTCTCGAAGGTGTCGACGACGACCCCGAGGCTGACGAGGGTGTTGGACAGGTAGGGGGCGTCGATGAAGGCGCTGCGCCACGCCGCGCTCTGATCCCCCCCTCGCTCGGCGCCCTCACCCGTAGTCACCTTCACGGGGGCCGTCGGGCTGCCCCCCTGCTCGGCGCACAGCGAGAGCGCCTCGGCCACCCAGGCCTCGCGCGGGGCCTCGTCGGACTCGAAGCCCAGCAGCAGGATGTGGCTGCCGTCGAAGGCGATCGAGTGGAGCTGGGCCTCGCGGGCGTCCAGCAGGCGGCAGTTGGCCGGGAAGAGCCCCGACTGGGCGATCCGCCGCGTGGCCTCGACCGCGCGGCCGAAGTCCTCGAAGCGCACGCTGACCCGCGCTCGCCATGCCGGCCTGGGGCGCACCCGGACGGTCGCCTCGGTGATGATCCCCAGGATCCCCTCCGAGCCCAGCGTCAGCCGGTTCGGGTCCGGCCCCGCGCCCGACCCCGGCAGCGCCAGCGGCTCGATGACCCCCGAGGGCGTCACCAGCCGCGCCGAGGCGACCAGATCGTCGATGTGCGTGTAGACGGTGGCGAAGTGGCCCCCCGCCCGCGTGGCGATCCAGCCGCCCAGCGTCGAGAACTCGAAGGACTGCGGGAAGTGGCGCAGCGTCATGCCCCGCTCGGCCAGCTGCGCCTCAAGGACCGGCCCCGTCGCGCCCGCCTCGATCCGCGCCGTCCGCGACAGCGCGTCGACGCTGATCACTCGCCCCATCCGCGTCATGTCCACGCAGGCCGCCCCCGCGAAGCCCGCCGGCAGCGCCGCCTCGACCCCGCCGACCACGCTCGTGCCGCCGCCGTAGGGGATCGCCGCCACCCGCTCGGCGCTGCACCACGCCAGCACCGCCGCCACCTCCTGCTCCGTCCGAGGCCGCGCCACGAAGTCCGGCGCCGGCCCGAAGTCCCCCCTGAAGCCCCGCACGATGTCCGGGTAGCTGCGCCCATAGGTCCGGGTCGCCCGCTCCCGCCTCCCCGCCGTGCAGAAGCCCGACAGCGCCTCCGGGATCTCCACCCTCGGCGTCGGCAGCGCGATCTCATCCAGCTCCGGCGGCGGCAGCGGCTCCATCGCCGACACCCCCAGCAGCGCCCCGATCGCCTGGCCCATCTGCCGCCGCGCCCCCTCGTCGGGGAAGCGCTCCTCCCACCCCCACCCCCAGAAGCTCCGCTCCGCCATGATCACCCCTCCCGCGGCCGTCCGCGCCCTGTCTCGATGCCCCTTCATCCTTAACCCATCCTGGCCGCCCTCGGCCAGCACGCGGGGCGCTGAAATCATCAGCGCTTGAAATGTTGATTAAATGTTCAGTATTGCAAAATTACTGCTGCCGTCGTAATACAGAGGAGCGTCATCCTTGACCCCTTCGCGGAGGCAGTACCATGACACGTTGGCTTGCGATCGGTGCCTTCTCCATCGCGGTGTTCTCCACGACCGCCGCGGCCGCTGAAGGCGACGGATGCCTGACAGCCCCTTCCTCCACGCCCGGCGCGCTCGCCGCCCAGCCCGAGACAGGCGCCCTCTTCTTGATCAAGGATGGCCGCCTGTGGCGCGCTGACCAGCAGCGCTTCGTCGGCGCCGCCGCCCTGCCCGGCATCGGCGCCATGGCCTTCGATCCGCGCACCGGCGCGCTCTACGCCGTCTCCGAGGGGCGCTCGCTCGTCCAGATCGACCCCCACACCGGCGCCCTCATCCCCGAGGCCTTCGGCCCAGGTCAGGCTCACCTGCTCGTTCAGGGCCTCAAGCCCGGCGAGCTGGTGCGCGGGCTCGCCATCGATCCCCTCGACGGCAACCTCTTCGCCGCCGTCGCTGGCGTCGAGGGTCGCCTCCTGCGCCTGGGCCGCGCCACCGGCGAGAGCGTCGAGGTCGGCGCGCTCCAGGGCGTCGACGCGCTCTCCATCGACAGCCGCGGCCAGCTCTTCGCCGCCTCCAGCCTCCAGCAGCAGCTCTTCACCCTCGACAAGGACACCGCCCGCCAGGCCCTCGCCCGCCCTCTCTCCGAGGCCTCCCCTGGCGGCCTGACCTGCCTCTGCGACGGCCCCGGCGTCTGCGCCATGGACATCGACGGCGACGGCCTCAACAACGCCCGCGAGGCGCACCTCGGCACGGACCCCGCCCTCTCGGACACCGACGGCGACGGCCTGAGCGACTTCGCCGAGAGCCAGGGCGGCCGCTTCATCGACCGCAATTACAACGACCTCCACGATGCCCTTGAGAAGCCCCGCCTCTCCCGCGCCGCCGACCCCCCCGTCCGCGCTGGCGGCGCGCCCTTGAGCCGGGGCGCGTCCTCGCACATCGGCATGACCACCACCGCCATGGCCTGCGCCACCCACCCCGCCGCGCCGACCACGCCGGTCTCCTTCGCTGCGCTGGTCTTGCTGGGCCTCTCCCTCCTGCTCACCCGGCGACTCGCTCGCCAGTCGTCAAACGATTGATATCATTCGTGAATCAACGCTGACGCGCATCCTCGCCGGATCTCCTTTGTGTCGATCATGGCCGGGGCTTTGCCCCGGACCCCACCAGGGGCGAGGCGCCCCTGGACCCCTTTCTTGTCCCGCGTGGCGAAGGGCAAGGCGCGCTGACGAGGAGGCCCTGGGGGGGCGCTCCGGGCGAGCGTCTGGAGTTGGGGGAGAGGGTGTCGGGAGGGGAGGTGGGGATTGAGCGATGGCTCAGGAGGCTTCGAGCTGGCGTTCGGTGCGGCGCTTGATCTTGGAGTGCTCCCATTGCTTCTTGGCCAGGAGCTCGTCTTCGGGGAGGTTGACCTCGCCGTTGAAGATCCTGGCGTTGTCGGCGAAGTTGGCGGAGCGGAACTGGTCGAGGTAGTCGCAGAAGTGACCTGAGTCGTAGTAGTAGAGGAGCTGCCCGACGTCGCTGTTGATGTTCTTCTGGGTCAGGCGCCGCCAGCCTTCCTTGAGGAGCCACTGGAAGCGGGCCGAGCCCTCGTTGCGGAACTTCCGCAGGCGCCAGCGGATGAACTCGTTCTCGACGAAGCCGGAGCGGGTCTTGCGGTAGGTGCGCCAGAAGTTCTCGAGGCGGTTCATGGCGCGCTCGCTGGCGTAGGCTTGCTCGTACATCCAGGTGTAGCCGTCCATGAGCTGCTCGCGGGTCATATGGCGAGGCTCGAAGACGACGTGCCGGGTGTCGTAGAGGGACCAGTCGGTGTGATCGAGGCGGTTCTCGGCGACGTAGTCGTCGTGGAGCTTGGTGCCGGGCATGGGGGTCAGGATGCTGAAGAAGGGGTAGATGATCTTGTGCTCGTCGACGAAGTCGATGATGTCCTTGAAGACGCTCAGGGTGTCGGTGTCGAAGCCGACGATGAAGTTGCCGACGATGGACATGCCGCGCTTGTGGATGGCCTCGATGGCCTCCTGGTAGCTCAGGCAGAAGTTGACCTTCTTGTCCATCGACAGCAGGGTCGCCTCGCTGATCGATTCGAAGCCGATGATGAGGGTGGAGCAGCCGGCGGCGGCGAAGAGGTCGAGCATCTCCTCGTCGCGGGCGACGTTGAGGGTGGTCTCGGCGGACCACTCGATCAGCTCGCCGCTCTCGTGCAGGGGGACCAGGGCCGTGAGCAGGTCCTTGGTGTACTTGACGCGCGAGATGAAGTTGTCGTCGACGATGTAGAGGGCCTTCATCCGGTCCTTGAGGAAGCCGGCCTTGGGCATGGCCCGGATCTCCTCGATGACCCTCTCGACGGGCTTGAAGCGGAAGGCGTTGCCGGAGATGTCGGGCACGGAGCAGAAGCGGCACATGAAGGGGCAGCCGCGCGTGGTCTGGATCTGGTGAAAGAGGAAGTCCCCCGAGTCCAGGCCGCCCCAGACGGGGTGCGGGATCTGGTCCATGGGCGGGAAGCCCGCGCTGTCGGTCCTGCGGGGGGCCTCGCCGCGCCGGAACTTCTCGACGAAGACCGGCCAGGTCTGCTCGGCCTCCCCGAGCACGACGAAGTCGACGTGCTCCAGGGCCTCGTCGGGCCGCAGCGAGGCGTGGATGCCCCCGAGCACCACGGGGATGCCGCGTGCGCGGAAGCGATCGGCGACCTCGTAGGCGTGGGTGACGCAGGAGGTCTTGGCCGAGAGCGCCACGAGGTCGGCGTCGGTGTCGTAGTTGATGGGGGCCAGGTACTCGTCCTGGACCTCGACGACGACGTCAGCGGGCGTGCAGCCGGCCACGGTCAGGATCCCGAGGTCGAGCAGCGAGCGCTTGAAGCCCAGCAGCTCGCACATGAAGTCCATCTCGTAGAGCTCCCGGTCATCCGGGCTGGAGTTCTTTCGGGTCGCCACGAACAGGATCTTCATCGATTTTTCTCCCCTCAAGCCCGACCGGTGGCGCGCAAGCCCGCCTCGGCGACCTTGGTCTGCCATTGCCTCAGCGTCAGCTCGCCGTATTGATCATGCCCCTCGCGGCGCATCTCGCTGCGAAGGTGCAGGTTGTTGGGCTGGCGCCAGCGCACGATCTTGTCCTGCACCGCGCTCCAGAACCTGGCCCGCGCCTCCAGCGAGAGCATCGCCCCGCGGTAGATCTGCATCTGGTTCTCGTAGCTCGACGCGTAGATCTCCAGCGCCTCCTCCAGCCACGCCCCGTGATCCTCGTCCTGCTCCATGTGCAGCGTGAAGTAGATGATCTCGGCCTCGCTGTAGCCGGTCCTGCGCAAGCCCTGCACGATGGGCGGGAACATCTTCGGGATCGACCACTCGTGGCCCGGCCCGACCGCCCCGAGGCCCACCAGGAAGGGCTCCTCGCGGCAGATCCGCAGGTGCTCGGCGATGAAGCCCGTCACGTCCTTGTGCAGCCGCGTCTCGTACTCCTCGCCCGGCACCACGCCGCAGGTGTAGAGGTACTCGCGGTAGAGCTCCGCGTGATCTTTACCGTCCGAGCCCTCGCCGTACTCGTCGACCAGGACCTTGGCGATCCACTGCTTGGCGTCGGAGTCCGGCGCCGACAGCAGCAGGTACTCCAGGTAGGTCGTGAAGTTGCCCACCAGCGCGTAATGCTGCAGGCCGAAGATCCGGTAGTCCTCCCTCGTGAAGGGCACCTGGGCGACCCGCGCCAGCAGCGGGTGGTTGACCGCCGTGTGGCTCTCGACCTCGCCGCGCAGGCGCTTGAGGAAGGTCTTGGCGTCCATCACCGTGTGGATCGGCCCCCCCAGCATCGCCCCGCCGAGGATCTCCGGGCGAGCCATGTTGTCCAGGTTGACCCGACGGCGATCGGCGATCTTGTCGCGCACCCGACCCATCGCCCGCGTCTGGGTCGCGCTCACGTTGCGGAAGGCCTTCCAGGCCTCGGAGAAGATGGCTTTCGAATTCACGGGCTGGCCTCCTGGTTCATGGGCGTCCCCAGCGCGTCGATGACCGGGCCGCGGTCGACGAGCTTGCCCTCCGCCATGAGCGACTGGATGGTCACGTTGCGCGGGATGATCCCGATCTCATCCCTCAAGTGGCTGTTCGGATCCTCGCAGATCGCCCCGTACACCCGGGCCTTCTGCCAGAACTTCAACATCCCCTTCCAGTTCTTCAAGAAGAACTTCGGCCGCCTGCGCATCACCTCCCAGGTCGCCCGCTCGAAGGAGGGCCAGGTGGCCTGGTTGGCCTCCGCCAGCTTCTTGTAGAAGAGCGAGCGCGGGATCTTCGTCGGCAGAACCGCGTGCAGCAAGTCAAAGAGCCGCATGTCCTTGGTCAACAGCTCGCTCTCGCGCGCCCTGTAGAGCTGCGTCCCCGGCAAGGGCGTCAGGATCGTCACCAGCGGGATCGACACGCCCAGATCGTTGATGTGCGCGTAGAGCCTGTCGAAGTCGCTCTCCTCGTAATCCGGCCGCACCATGAAGATCCCCGTCGAGATGATCCCCAGCTCCCGGAGGATCTGGGCCGCCTTGCGGTTCTTCTCCACCGTGTTGCGCTTGAGCAGGTAATCCAGGCCGTTCTCCTCGTTGGACTCGTAGCCCGACAGGATCATGATCAAGCCCGAATCCCTCAGCCGCCGCATCGTCTCCGGGTTGTCCGCGATGAAGTCCGTCCGACCCTGCGTCCCCCAGTACTTCTTGACCCCACGCCGCTGAAGCTCGTCCGCGAACTGCTCCAGGCGGCGCCGGTTCGTCAAGAAGTTGTCGTCCAGGAAGAAGACCGTCTCCTCCTCGAAGGTCTCCATCTGATCCACGATCGCCTGCGCGCTCATGAAGCGCGTCTTGCGCTCGTAGAACTCCCAGATGCCGCAGAAGTTGCAGTCGAAGCTGCACCCTCGCGAGGTGGCCATCGAGGCGATGGGGTTGGCGACGACGAAGAAATACTCCTGTCGATCCAGGTACTTCTTGATCAGGTGTCGCGCCGGCGGGGGGAAGGAGTCCAGCTCGCGGTTCTGGTGCCGCTTGGGGGTGGTCTTCCAGGCGCCGTCGTGGGTGCGGAAGCGCAGGCCGTTGATGTGCTCCAGGGCGTTGCGATCCCCGCCGCCGTCGAGGTGCTCGACCAGCTCCAGGAAGGTGTCCTCGCCTTCGCCCAGGCAGATCGAGTCGACGACGGCGTCCTCGAAGTCCCAGGGGGCCAGCGTCGGGTGGTGGCCGCCGACGATGGTGAAGACCTTGTCGCCCAGCGTCGTCTTGGCGGCGTGCATCAGGGCCTTGGCCTGGTAGCAGTCCGTCGTCATCGAGGTGGTCCCGACCAGATCCGGGCGGAACTCCAGCAGGACGCGGTTGAACTCCGTGTCGGGCTCAAGGCGCAGGTCGAGGATGCGGACCTCGTGCTCAGGGACCATGGCGGCGAGCTGCGTCAGCGCCACGGGCTCCGAGAACCAGATGATGTTCTCAAGGCCCAGCCTCCCTGGCTCGAAGGGGGCGGGTTGAGCGAGCAGGATCTTCATGCGCAAACCTCGTCGCGGTGATGTGGGAGCGCGTTGCTCTTCAAGGCGTGATGTCAAAAGAGGCTCAGGGGCGCCTCTGGTGATCTATGCGAACCCGACATATGTAGAGAAGACAGCTCGTCAATGTCAATGTGGACTTCAATTATCCAATTCTGGCTCGCCCCCAGGCCGCTGCAAGGGAAGGGGTCTGGGCAGAGGCCCGGGGCGATTCCAGCTTCTCCTTTACGACCCAGGCGCCGATCCGGATCGTAATTTTCCAAACCTCGCCGAGCGCGTCGCTCAACGTCGCTCGATCGGGTGGATGCGCTCCGAGGGCGAGAGGTGCGCAGAGAGCTACTCGGAGGGGGGCTCGGGGGTCATGGGGCCGGTGCCGCCAAAGGCCTCGCGCTGGGCGCCGGTCAGCGTGCGCGCGCCGGCGATCTGGCCCAGGACCTCGGCGCCCTGGGTGGGGGTTCGGGAGTAGTCGGATCGGTCGACGCGGTAGAGGCCGAAGCGGGGCTCGTAGCCCTCGGCCCATTCGAAGTTGTCCATCAGGCTCCAGTGGTAGTAGCCGCGCACGTCGACGCCGTCGTCGATGGCGCGGGCGATCTGCTCAAGGGAGCGGACGGTCTGCTCGGCGCGTCGAGCGCCGCTCTCGGTGGCGATGCCGGTCTCGGTCACGATCATGGGCAGGTCGGGCCAGCGGCGGCTGAAGTCGGCCAGGATGTCGTAGAGGCCCTCCTCGAAGTACTCGTAGCCCATCGTCGGGACGACCTTGGTCTCGTCCTTCGGCGGGAGGCAGGAGCCGTTGTCCAGGGCGGCGAAGCAGAGCGTCGCGTCCACGACCGGGATGACGGGGGCGGAGGAGACGCCGGCGCGGAAGTAGTACTGGACGCCGAGCCAGTCGAGCTTGTTGGTCCACTCGGGGTGGGGCTCCTCGAAGGTCTGATCGAGGTCGGCGTCGAAGGCGCCCTGCCGCAGCGCCTCGACGAAGAGGCGGTGGTAGACGTACTCGATGCGGTCGGTCGAGGCCAGATCCTCGGGCAGCGTGCTGGGGGCGTTGTCGCGGGCGGCCTCGAAGCGGATGACGCTCAGGGTCAGGCCGACGTTGGCCGCGATCCCGTCGCCGTCGGCGTCGATGGTGTCGAACTCCTTCAGGGCGTCCATCATCACGACGTGGGCGTCGATGTAGTTGCGCACGACGGGCATGAAGGACTCCAGCAGGTCCAGCAGGAGGGCCTTGCCGGGGGGGAAGAGGCCGATGAGGTGGCTGGCGACGAGGTAGTTGATGGGCTCGTTGATCGTGCACCAGTCGTCGACGCGGTCGCCATAGCGCTCGGCGAGGAGGCGCGCGTGCTGGCGCAGCTCTTCGACGATCAGGGGGCCGCCCTCGGGGTGATCCCAGCCGCAGAGGTCCTCGTCCGAGGGCCCGTCCGGGCAGCCTCGTGAGCGGAAGTCGTCCATCCAGATGGGGTTGGAGAAGTGGTGGATGGTGATCATCGGGGAGATGTCCTTGGCGACGGCGGCGTCGATGACGGCGTCGTAATGGGCCAGGGCGGCCTCGTCGATCTCGTCGCGTCGGGGCTCCACGCGCGCCCACTCGACGCTGAAGCGGTAGGAGTCGAGGTTCATCTGCGCGACGAGGTCGACGTCCTCCTGGGCCTTGGTGAAGCCCATCACGGCGTCGCCGACGAAGGTGCCGACGCCGAGGCCCTCGGGGCGGGGGAGGGACCAGTGGTACCAGTCGTTGTTCGTGTTCTGGTCCTCGATCTGGGAGGCCGCGGTGGCGACGCCGAAGCGGAAGGAGCCGCGTCCGGAGTCTGCCGAGGCCGATCCCGGCGGGGCGAAGGTGATCGCGTTGGCGTCGACGGGCGGGTCGGCGGGCGGGTCGTCGCCGCAGGCGAGCAGGGCGGCCGCGCAGGCGACGCCGAGCATCATCGGGGTGAGGTGTGGCTTCGTCATGGGTTCACCTTGAGGGCGCGAGGCGCATGGCAATGCCGAAGCGCTCGGGGTTGGTGGGGTGCTCGGCGCGTGCGGCGAGGCGGAATCCGAGGGACTCGGCGCGCTCGATGGCGCGGGCGTCCCAGGAGCGGTTGGAGAGGTAGAGGTAGACGAGGCCGCCGGGCCGGAGCCATCGAGCGGCCTCGTCGAGCCACTCGGCGGGAGGGCGGAAGGCCTTGCCGGCCATGGTGCCGACCTCGCCGCGCGGGACGGCCTGGAAGACCTCGATGCGCTTCTTGTGGACGGCGACCTTGTCGAGGCCGAGCTCCTTGATGGCGAGCTGGAGGAAGGCGACGCGCTTCTGTCGAGGCTCGACGAGGTGGATGGGGAGGTCGGGGTGGAGGATGGCGAGCGGGATGCCCGGGAGGCCTGCGCCGGATCCGACGTCGAGCAGCGGCCCTTCGGGGGGGGCGCCGCCGAGGGAGGGGAGCAGGGCGTCGACGATGAGCTCGCGCTCGATGGCTTCGCGGTCGAGGGGTCCGATGAGGTTGGTGGCGCTGTTGTGGCGCAGGAGGATGTCGACGTAGTGGCCGAGGCGCTCGGTGAGGGCGCGGGGGTCGCTGGCGTGGGGGGCGAGGATCTCAAGGAGGTCCATGCTTGCGAGGTGTCCTGGTTCAAGTATTCGTTTTTACTTGTTTTTATGGATTTGATTCGGGGTGTACGCCGCTCTCGGAGGTGTCGTCGAGGCCGGCGCCGTGTTCGGAGGGGAGGTTGTTGCGGGTGTGCCCCCAGGAGGCGTCGTTGTCGGGGGTGGGGTAGGGGCTGTCGGGGTAATCGTAGGTGTCGAGGCCGGCGGCGTCAAGCATGACGCCGATGCTGACGGCCTGGGGTCTGGCGTCGAGGCATTCGCCGCTGACGTTGCCCATGCCGCTGCTGTAGTCGGATCGGGCGATGTAGTGGTCGTCGCCGGCGTTGTCAACGAAGAGTCCGATGCCGTTGCAGTTGGAGGCGCCGGCGCTCAGGGAGGTCATGTGGAAGGTGTCGTCGCCGCCTTCGCTGATGAGGGCGCCGAGGCTGTAGTCGTGTCCGGAGCCGAGGGTGACATTGCGGGCGGGTCGTGCGGCGCCGAAGACGTCGTCGCCGAGGCCGCCGTCGGCGAGGATGCCGATGGCGTAGTGTGCGGCGCCGCCCTGGATGTACCAGGAGGCGTCGTAGGTGTCGGCGCCGTCGGCGTCGGAGAGGATGCCGGTGCCTTGCCAGTAGCCGGTGCCCTGGGCGAAGACGGAGGCCTCGTAGGTGTCGTCGCCGTTGAGGTCGCGCAGGACGCCGAGGCCGCCGGAGAGGTGTTCGGCGGGGAGGCTCTGGCCGCGTCGCCCGAAGCCGGCGCCCTGACAGAAGCTGCTGTTGCCGTCCTGGGGGAGCTGGGGGGAGTGGTAGAGGCGCGTGCCGCCGAAGGCGGGGTCGCCGTGGTCGCAGGTGTATTGGTCGTCGCCGCCGTCGTCGAGGAGGAAGCCGGCGCCGCCGACGTAGCCGAAGCCCTGGGAGAGGGTGAAGGCGCGGCGGGAGTCGCGGCCCTGGCCGAGGTCGATCTTGAGGCCGATGCCGAACTGTCCGACGCCCTGGGAGCCGGCCTCGGCCAGGTAGGTGTCGTCGCCGCCGGTATCGAGGAGGACGCCGACGCCCTGGTGGGCGTAGCCCTGGCTGGCGACGAGGGATTGGTAGGTGTCGTCGCCGTCGCCGAGGTCAAAGAGCATGGCGATGCCGTTGCGGGCGGCGCCCTGTCGGCTGTGGGTGGAGAGGCTCACGGGTCCGTAGAGGTCGTCGCCTCGGTAGCGGCCGTCCTCGTCGGGGGGCAGGAGCCCGTCCGAGCCGGGTCTGAGGATGGCGTATGTGTAGCGGTCGTTGCCGGCGAGGTCGATGGCGAGGCTGACGGCGTTGGTTGCGGAGGTGTTGGAGGCGATGTCGATCTGGTAGGTGTCGTCGCCGCCGAGGTCGATGAGGAGGAGGAGGTCGCGTCCGTCGGGGGTGTAGAGGTCGTTGCGGGCGTCCTTGAGGAGGATGGTGCCGGCGGGGGTGCGGATGTTGTAGGAGAAGTCGGAGAGGTTGGTGAAGGGCAACCAGTCGATGGATTCGAGTGCGAAGGCGATCTGGGAGGCAGCTCTGTAGAGGCGCTCGCGGCCGGGGGCGCGGGGGCCGGGGTTGGTGGGTGTGAGGCCGAGGAGGTAGGCGCGGTCGGCGTCGTCGGTGAGGTCGTAGAACTGCCCGCTGGCGGCGATGAGGGCGCCGTTGCCGCCGTGAGCGCGCCACCATTCGGCGTCCTTGTCGCCGAGGGGGTCGCGGTCGCGGCGTGCGTGGAGGCCTTCGAGGATGGCCCACATCAGGGGCGCGAGGGCCTCGGGCATGCCGGGCGGGAGCGCGCCGGTGGGTTGGCTGCAGCCGGCGGGGTCGAGGGCGCAGATGGCGTTGAGGGCGTCGTCGAAGGTGCCGGGCAGGGCGTCGGGGTGGAAGGGAGGGGCGTCGTCGGGGGGTCGGTCGAGGAGGCGCGCGGCGTGCCGGATGGTGGCGGCGACGGGGTGCGGGTGTTGGAGGTGCTGGTCGAGGGCGCCGGCGATCTGGCCTTCGAGGCAGCCGGCGCGGGCGGGTGCGGCGCGGGCGGCTTCGAACCAGGACAGGAGGAACTCGTCGTCGAGGAAGCCGCCGGTGAAGTAGGTGGAGGCGCGCAGGTCGTCGAGGGTGAAGGTGAAGGAGTCGCGGTCGAGGTTCGTGGAGGCCAGGGCGCGGTCGAGGAGCGGGGCGTCGAGGTCGGCGCGGCAGGTTGGGGGTGAGGGCGTGGGGTCCCAGTCGAGGCCGGGCAGGCCTTCGGCGTCGAGGGTGAGGGTGTGGGCCTGGGGATCGCCGAGGCTGTTGAAGTTCAGGGTGAGGTTGGCGCGCGCGGGCCCGACGCGATCGGGGGTGAAGGTCAGGGTGATGGAGAGGTCGGCGCCGGGCTGGATGGAGTTGCCGGGGTCGACGAGGGTGGCGGTGAAGGAGGGGTTGTCGGAGTTGGCGGTGAGGGCCTCGATGGGGGCGTCGGGGGTGTTGGAGGCGCGGCAGGAGAGGGTGGCCTGGGCGGCGTGACCGAGGGGGGCGCGCAGCAGGGGCTGGGGGTCGCAGTCGAGGGTGTGGGGGAGGGGTTCGGGCTCAGGTGAGGCTTCGGGTGAGGCTTCGGGTGAGGCTTCGGGTGAGGGAGTGTCGGGTGGAGGGGAGGTGTCTTGCGAACAACCGAGCGCGAGCGTGGTCAGAAGGAGGGAGGCGGCGATGAGAGGGAGGGCTGTGAGGCGCTCTTGTTGACGCGATTTCATGACGACCCTACACCGTTGGAGCGAGAGAGATGGAGATGACAGCGGGTGTGAGAGTATCGCCGGGTGGCGCCGCGGGCAAGGTGGCGCGCCCTGGGGGTGATGGAGGGCGGGTTGTGACGGATGATGTGAACGAGCCGATCAAGGTGCCGAGTCAGCCGTGGGGGCTTTATTTCTCGGTGTTCGCGGGTGTGGTGCTGGTTTTCGGCGTTGTGACGTGGTTGCTGGGGCTGGGGCCCTTTGCGTACCGTCAGCTTGTGTACGGGACGTCGCAGGCCTACGTACTGAACATGACGGCGGGCGAGGTGGAGGTGACGCTGGACAGGGGGAAGCCGCTGAAGGTCAAGGCGGAGTCGGCGGAGCGGACGCCGATCCTGGGTGGGACGACGGTGCTGGTGGCGCGCGGTGCGGGGGGGGCGGTGATCGAGGAGGTGGAGGCCTTCGTGGACGGCGCTCCGGTGGTTTACAACGTGGGCGGCGCGCGTTGTCTGGTGTTGTCGGACGTGTCGAGCTTCTACCTGAAGAGTCCGGAGCCTGGGGTGAAGATCCTGGAGGTGTACAAGGAGGGTACGAAGGTCGTGAGGTTGCCGCATGATCGGGTGATCTGGCCGAGGGAGACGCTGCGAGACACGGTGCGGGGTGCCGAGGGTGGTGTGGCGTGGCTGGAGATCGTGGGTTGTTCGCTGCTGGAGCCGCAGGAGCGGGGGACGTTGGAGAGCTACTTGAACGTGCAGCTGACGGAGCGCAAGCGGATAGAGCAGGAGAGGCTCAAGGCCGAGGCGATCCGCCGCGCGATGATGCGGGGTGGTGGTGATGCGGTGGATGAGTTGATGTCCGCGAAGAAGGGGGCGCGGATGGAGATCAAGGCGGGCGAGGGAGCGGACGCGGGTGTGTCGCCCTGAGGGGCGGTGTGTGTGGGATCGTTTTGAGGGAGTGTGTCGGTGCGCGCGCCTTTGCACGAGACCCGTGATAAGCCGGGTTCTGGCGAGGGCGATCATTCATCTAGGCCCACCGTTGCCGGTGGGCTCAAGCGATCTGACCCGGGGCGCTGCGGACGGGCCGTCCGAGGGTCCCCGAAGGTTCCCTGTCCCCTGTTCGATCTTGCTCCGGATGGGGTTTACCGCGCGGCCCCCTGTCACCAGGGAGCCCGGTGAGCTCTTACCTCACCCTTTCACCCTTACCCCGAGCGCCGAGGCGCTGGCGGGGCGGTCTGCTCTCTGTGGCACTTTCCCTGGGGTTGCCCCCGGTCGCCGTTAGCGACCATCCTGCCCTATGGCGCCCGGACTTTCCTCCCGTGGGGCGTGTTGCCCCACCGGCGATCGCCTTACGGGTCTCGTGCGAAGGCGCGCGCGCGCCGACTTGGGTTCAGCGTTCAGCGCTGCCGTTGTCCGTGTCGGGGTCCTTGTGGATGAGGAGCCGCTGGCAGGAGGGGCATGCGATGAGCGCGGATTCGCGTTGGAGTTCGATGACGAGCTGAGGGGGGATGCGCATGAAGCAGCCCTCGCAGTGTCCCTTGGACTCGGCGACGATGGCCTGGCCATCGCGGCGGTTGCGGATGAACTCGTAGCGCTTGATGATGTGGATCTTGATGTCCTTCTGAGCGGCCTCGCGCTGTGCGGAGATGGTGGTGATCCTGTCGCCGAGGCGGGTGATCTGGCCTTCGGCGTCGTGGTCGGCGTTTTCGATATGGGCGCGGAGGTCGAGGATCTTCTCCTCCTTCTCGGAGATGGAGCGCTCGTAGACCTCGATGGCCTCCTTGAGGTGGTCGAGCTGCTCGCGGGTCTCCTCGACCTTGCGCTTGAGCTGCTCCATCTCCTTTTCGAGGGCGTTGTACTCCTTGGCGCTGGAGATATCCATGAGGCGCGCCTTGCTTCTGGTGTAGCGCTCGTCGGCCTCGCGGAGCTCTTCCTGGCGTTCGGTCTTGAGCGCGGTGGTCTCCTTGAGCTGTGCCTTCTGGAGGTCGAGGTCTGTGGTGAGCTTCAGGAGGATATCCTTATGATCCTGGAGCTGTTGGCGGATGCGTTCCATCTCCTGCCTGGACGAGTCCAGTTCAAGGTCGATGGTTTGAAGACTCTGGAGCAGCTCCAACTGTTCCTTCAATGGTCACCTCTCGGTCGTCCGGCGCCTTGAGGGGGGAGCGCCGTTCGTGGCAGGACATCGAGCCCCATGGCGCCAACCCCAGAGCGCAAAAAAGCCCGACGGCGGTCACCGGCGGGCTTTGGGGTTCGTGTTTTGGGGTTCGTGATCGGGTCAATTATGGGGTGTATCGTGCAGGGTCTGTTCAGCGTTCTGGAGAGGGTCGGTGGGGGACAGTCGGCCTCGCCGTATTCCCTGAAGTGAGTGGGCCCACCTGGGCTCGAACCAGGGACCGACCGGTTATGAGCCGGCTGCTCTACCAACTGAGCTATAGGCCCGCATGTGAGCGTTGTGCCGAGCACGGCCAAAACACCTCCCCGTACTACAGCCCATGGCATATAGGGGCAAGGGAACAGTTTGTCAAGCGACTTGATTCCGGGGTGTCGATCGGGTGGCGGGTCATTGCCTGTCGAAGGTGATGTGGACTCTTGGGAAGAACTCCTCGGGCGGGATGAAGACGTGGAGGGTGTCGTCCTCAGGATCGTAGCAGCATTCGAGGCTGACGTCGTCGAAGACGACCTGGTCGCGGTTGACGGCGCAGTCCGGCCCGCTGGCGTCGAAGGCTTCGATCTCCTCGGTGCAGACACATTGGCTCTGGATGATGTCGGCCTCGCACTGGGACTTGAGCCCGGGGACTCCTCCGGCGAGCCGACAGCGATCGGGGTCGCAGGTGCTGTTGGAGGGGAAGCGGAACTCGCCGCGGAAGCCGAGGTTGGTGGCTCTGCAGGCGCAGCGGTCGTCGTCGCATGCTTCGATGATCAGCTCGCCGGTGGTCCTGTCGAAGCGCGCGTCGGCGTCTTCGCAACCCGTGCTGTCGTCGTTGACCTGGATGGAGCCGAAGATCCAAAGGCCCTCTGCGGCGTCGTTCTGGCAGTCGATCATGCCCTGCTGGGTGCAGAAGACGCCGGCTCGGGGGTCCGCGTCGGGCTCGGGTTCGCCGGGGCCGGGGTCGGGCTCGGCTTCGGGTTCGGCGGAGGGCGTGAAGCCCTCATCGTCGATGTCGACGCCGAGGTTGCAGCCGCAGGCGAGCGCGCCCAGGAGGGCCGAGGTCAGGGCTGCGCGGCTCATTGCTCAAACATGACGCGGACGCCGCACTCGACGAGCTCCGTGTTGCAGTTTCGGTTGCGGATGATGGGGTTCATGCAGTCCTCGATCTCCTGAAGGCGGTCCTCGCAGCTGTCCTGGAAGCACTGGAGGGGATCGGCGGTGGGCATGCAGTCCTCAAAGCAGGTCAGGGCGTCGGTGATGTTCTCGCTGTCGCAGAAGTTGCGGGCGCATCGGGCCATGCCGAAGCCGACGCACTCGGCGCACTCGGTGTTGCCCTGGGCGCACTGGATGAAGCAGGCGGTGTCGTTGGGCTCGTCGCACTCGGTGTTGCGGCAGGTGTCGAAGTCGCCGCACAGGGCCGGCTCCATGCACAGGGGCTTGACGTCGTCGCCCTCGGCGACCCAGCGCTCGATGAGGTCGATCTCGTCCTGGGCGAGCTTCGGGCCGCCCTGGGGCATCAGCAGGGGGTCGCCGTCGCCGAGCTTGAGGCGCTCGACGAGGGTGGAGGCGCCGGGGTCGCAGGGGACGAAGGTGGCCGGGTTGAGGGCCTCGGTCATGCGGTCGAGGCTCTCGAAGCTGACGCCGCCCTGGGGGTTGTCGCCGCCGTGGCAGCTGCCGGGGAAGTTGCAGCTGCGGGTGACGATGGGCTTGATGGCGCCGTCGAAGGTCAAGGCCGGGGGCTGGTCGGGCTCGGGCTCGGGCTCGCCGTCCAGCGGCGGGCAGTCGGCCTGCGCGGCGGCCAGATCGGCGGGCTTGCCGCAGGCCGACCAGCGGGCCATGGTCGCCTTCTCGATCTCGTTCATCTGGGTGCGGGTGTTGGGCGGCATGGGGTTGCTGGCGTTGTTGATCCGGACGATCGACAGGTCAGCGCGCGACAGCAGGCCCTGCTTGCCGCCCTCATCCTCAAGGACGTCGAGGCGGAAGGTCGCCGGGGCGCCGAGGCGGGGCGTGTCGGAGTGACACTCCAGGCAATAGGTCACCATCAGGGGGGCGATGTGCTCGGCGTGGTTGGGGAACTCGGGGACCTCATCAAAGAGCCCCACGGGCTCCTCGCTGCCGAAGCCAGGGCAGCCGGTCAGCGATGCGGCGGCCATCGTCAAAAATGCGCATCGGGTGAAAATTGCCTTCATGGAACGCTCCGCGTCGATGGGATCTTCTTCGAGGGGGTCGCCTTCGTCGCTCAGGTCTCTGCGCCTGGCCATCTCCCCTGGTCAACCTGGGAGGCCCCGTTCTTGCCTCTCAACAGCACTCTTTCTAACCCAGATCAGGCCCCTTCTACAAGGCGGCCGCCCGCCGCAGGGCGGGATGGGCGCCGCCTCTGTCCTCGGGCGGCGCGCCGACGGCGCAAAGGGCGTGGTGCGCCTGTCCCTGGATCGTGTTAAGTTCCGCGTGCGGAGGGTCGGCCCTGCGCGCTGACGCAGTCAAGACAGGAGAGAGCGATGTCCCGTGCGCTGATATTGAGGGTGGCTTTGCTGGCCACCCTGGCCTTGATCGCCTGCGATACCCCACCTCCCACGGCGGAGATCCCCTCGCCGCCCACCTCGTCGGTCCCGCCGCCGGCCGATCAGGGCGCGGCGAAGGTCGGTGAGGCGGGCGCGCCCGTCGATGGGGCCGCGCCCTCCGAGGGCCAGGCCGCCGCGCCCGCTGGCGATCAGGGCGCCCCCGCTGGCGATGAGGCCCCGTCGGGGGGTGAGGGCGGCGGGCTGCTGCCGGACCCGGACTTCGCGCTCAAGGTCCCGGAGCTCAAGGCGCCCGAGGGCGAAAAGCCCAAGAACCTGCTCGGCGGCGAGGGCGAGGGCAAGCCGAAGCTGCTCGACGTCGACCTCAAGGGCGAGTGAGGTGGCAGGGCGGGCGCCGATCGCGGTCATCCCCACGCCGCGCTCGCGCTGGTGTGGCGGCGAGGTCTTCGGGCTGGGCGATCCGGTCTCGGAGGCCCGCGTCCTGGATCGCCCGCTGTCCCAGTGGCGCCCGCCGGAGCGGCTGGTCGCGCTGTCGAGCGAGGGGCCGAGGTCCGGGCCGCTGATCCTCTGGGGTGAGGATCTGTGGGTGTCGGGCAAGATGCTCAGGGTCTTCGAGGCGGCGGCGCGGGCGGTCGGGGGCGATCGCCCGGTGCGGCTGGTCCGCCCGGTCGCCGGGCCGGCGGCGGCCAGCGATCCGCTCGGGCGGCTGCCGCGGGTCAACGGGGGCGCCGCGATCGGCTTTGATCTCTGGTACATCCCCGAGGGCGTCGAGGCGCCCTGGCCCGACCCGGAGGGGTGGCCCGAGGCGCTGGAGGAGGCCGTCGGGGTCGACGTCGCGGCGCGTGTCCACGAGATCCAGATCGACGTCGATCCGATGGTGTCGCCGACGGGGCGGATGGGGATCGCGTTCTCGGACGTGGCCGCCGCGCCGGTGGGGCACTGGGCGGAGTTGACGAGGACGAACCTGCTGGCGATCGGCGCGCAGGCGCTTGAGCCCGGCGCGCTGCGGGGGGCGCTGTCGCTGGCGTGGGCGGCGCTGCGGGCCGTGAGCCTGAACCCGCACAAGGTGCTGGCGCGGGCGACCCGCCGAGGGAGGGGCTGCTGGATCCACCCGTCGGCGGTGGTGGAGGGCTGCCACCTGGGCGATCGGGTCAAGGTGGACGCCTGCGCGGTGCTGCGCGGCTGCGTGGTGGGCGACGACGTCAAGGTCGGGGCGCTCTCCATCGCCGAGTTCAGCGTCATCGGTCGTGGGGCCGAGCTGCAGCGCCAGGCCACGGCGAACCTGTCGGTGATCTACCCCGGCGCGCGGATCGGGGGGTTGATCCAGCTCGGGGTCGCGGGCCGAGGGTGCCGGCACAAGTTCGGGGCGATCGGCACGGACATGAACCCGGTCGGGCCGGTCAAGGTCTTGAGCCCAGACGGCCTGCGCGTCGTCGACATTGGCTACCAGGGGGTCTGCCTGGGGCACGAGGCCTTCATCGCGGCGAACCTGACGATCGCGGCGGGGCGCCAGATCGAGGCCGGTCGCGTGGTCCTGAGCGAGTCCAGGGCCATCATACGCCGTTGATTTAAAAGGTTTTTCTGGTCAGCGATGGAGGCCCGCCCCGGTGCGCCCGTGCGGCCTTTGGCGTTGCGGCCTTCAGGCGTCCGGGTTGTCTGCGGGTTTGCGCTCAAGGGCCTTGGCGTCGTCCCAGAGGCGGTCCATCTCGTCGAGGGTGGCGTCGGCGGGGTGTCGTCCGCGCAGCGCCAGGGCGGCCTCGATGTGGGCGAAGCGGCGCTGGAACTTGTCGAGGGTGCGGCGCAGGGCGGCCTCGGCGTCGACGTCGAGCTTGCGGGCGAGGTTGACGAGGGCGAAGAGCGTGTCGCCGAGCTCGTCCTCGATGGCGTCGTTGTCGCGGTTGTCGACGGCCTGTTTGAGTTCGGCGATCTCCTCGTCGACCTTGTTCATGACGCCGTCGAGGTCGGGCCAGTCGAAGCCGACGGTGCTGGCGCGGGCGGTGATGCGCTGGGCGCGCTGGAGGGCGGGCAGGTGTCTGGGGATGCCGGCCAGGACGGCGCGGCCCTGCTCCTGCTTGCGGCGCTCCCAGAGGTGGAGGACGTGGGATGCGCCGTCGACCTGGGCGTGGGCGAAGACGTGGGGGTGGCGGTCGATCATCTTGTCGGCGACGGTGTCCAGGACGCTCTGGAGGTTGAAGGCGCCGCGCTCGTCGGCGAGCTGGGCGTGGAAGACGATCTGGAAGGCGAGGTCGCCGAGCTCCTCGCGCAGGGCGAGGTCGTCGCGGTCGTCGATGGCGTCGAGGACCTCGTAGGCTTCCTCGACGAGGTGGGCGCGCATGGAGGCGTGGTCCTGGCGCAGGTCCCAGGGGCAGCCGGTCTGGGGGTGTCGCAGTGCGCGGACGATGGTCTGGAGACGATCGATGCGGGCGTCGTTGCCGTCGGTGTCCATGGGGTCAGCTCGGGTTTTGGTGTCGATCTTGTGACGGCGCGGGTTTGGGCTTATAGTCCCGCGAGGCGACACAACGACAACCTTGTAAAGACGGCCCTCTGCAGGTGTCAACCATCCACTCAAACGCCCAAAAACCTTGTCGTAGCCGCGCGTTGTCTGCGGCGGGGCTCCTGCTTGGAGTGCTGCTGCTGTGGCCGGCGGTGTCTCTGGGTCAGGCCGATCCGCTGGACATCGAGTCGATGATCCGAAAGCGGCCGGTGGTCGGCGAGGAGAAGAAGGAGGAGAAGCCCGAGGTCAGGCCTCCGGACGAGAGCCTGGTGCAGCTGGGCGTGCAGTGGAGCCAGCGTCGAGAGGCCGACAACGACGAGGCGCGCGATCGTCTCTTCGAGGATTACGTGCAGATCGCGGCGCGGCTGGGGCTGCCGAGCCGGCCCTATGAGGCCAGGGTGCTGATCGAGGAGAGCGCGGCGGCGCTGGAGAAGGGCGACGAGGCCACGGCGCGCAAGCGGCTGGAGCAGGCCCGCCGTCTGGCGCCGCAGATGCCCATGGTCGAGTTCGCGCAGCTCTCTCTGGTGCTCAAGACCACACCGCAGGATGTCTTCGCGCTGGGCCGCCACCTGTCGGACGGCTACGCCAAGAGCTGGTCCTTCTTGCCGAGCCGCTTCGGGTGGGCCGTCAAGCTCGTGTCGGTCCTGTGGGTGTCGCTGTGCCTCTTCGGGCTGGCGCTGGCGCTGGCGCTGGTGGTGCGGCACGTGGGGTTGCTGGCCGATGATCTCAAGCGGGTCTTGCCGGAGGGCGTGGCGCGGCTCCAGGTGTTGTTGCTGCTGGCCTTGTTGCTGGGGGCGCCCCTGCTGTTGACGGGGTCGCTGCTGGTGTCGGCGGTGGCGGCGGCGGCGCTCCTGGGTGTGTACATGAGCTGGCCGGAGCGCGCGGCGGTGGCGGCGACGCTCGGTGCGCTGGCCTTGTTGCCGCAGGCCTTCGCGCTCAGCGGGGCGGGGATGAGCTTCCCGGGCAGCGAGGCGAGCGAGCTGGCCGCCTGGGGTTCCTTGGGCTGCGAGGGGGAGTGCGTCGAGGCGCTGGAGTCCCGGATCAAGGAGGGCGGCGATGTCGATCCGCGGATCGCGCACGCGCGGCAGTTCCTGCGGGTGAGCGAGGCGCTCAGGCGGGGTCCGGCCTCGGGTCACGCCGGCGCGCGGGCCACGCTCAAGGCGATGATGGACGACAAGACGCTGCCGCGTGAGATGAGGCCGGCGGTGCTCAACAACCTGGGCGTGTCCGAGGCGCTGACGGGCGATCTGGTGGCCTCCAGAGAGAGCTTCGAGGTCGTCGCGCAGATGAACCCGGAGGACTGGCGGTCGTGGATCAACCTGGCGCGGGTGGCCGAGATGTCGGGCGACAACGCGCGGGTCGAGGCGTTGGTGCAGCAGGCGATCAAGCTGGGCCAGGACGAGGCGGCGCAGCGGGCCACGGTCGAGGATCGCACGATCGGGGTGTGGTTTCATTTCGAGGAGCTGCCGATGGAGCCGCTCTTCGAGGCGCACCTGGCCTCGGTCAAGCCCGATGACGGGCTGGCCGCCGCGCACTGGGCGCGCCTCGGCGGTGATCTGCCGCTGGACTCGATGCCGCTGCTGGCTGGCGGTGCGCTCTCGGTGCTCTTCATCACCTCGTTGATCGGGCGAGTGGCCGGTGCTGCGCGCCATTGCCCGCGCTGCGGCGGGTCGATGGGCGAGGGCCGCTCGGATCTGACGGCCCGCGACGGCGAGACGTGCACCGGTTGCACGCGCTGCTTCGAGGGCCGGGGCTCGATAAGCTACACCGAGCGCGTGTCGCACGAGGGCAAGACGGAGCGCTTCGGGCGCGTGAGTCTGTGGTCCTGGCGTGTGGGCAATGTCGTCTTGCCGGGGCTGGGGGCGGTGTTGTGTGGGTCGGCCTGGGGGCTGATGCCGCTGCTGCTGGTGTCTCTGGGGGTCGGCGGCCTGTGGATGGGTCAGGAGATCCTCGGAGACGCGTGGCGGTCGTTGACGCTGTGGGCCGACGGGTCGGTGCTGATCAGCGGGGCCTTGCTGGCGTTGGCGGCGGTGGTGGCGCTGGCGCTGCTGTGGCTTGGGCCGCCGATCTACAAGCCAAGGGCCACGGCGGCCCCCGTGGCGCCGCGCAGGCCGCCGAAGCGGGGCCTGGACAGGGAGGCGGGCGACGGAGCGTTCGGTGAAGATGGCGACTGAAGGTCAACTCAGCGACACCTCGGTGGAGGCGCTGCTGCTGGATCTGGACGAGCGGCGCTTCACCGGGGTCCTCAAGATCAAGGCGGTGCTCGGGGAGGGTCAGGTCGAGGCGCTCAAGATCGAGCTGTCGGAGGGTGAGATCGTCCAGGTCGACTCGCCGACCCGCGCCGATGCCTGGCGCCTGGGTCAGCTGCTGGTGCGCGGCGAGCTCGTCTCTGCGGCGGACGTCGACGAGGCGCTCGAGCGCAGCAAGCTGCGCGGCAAGCCCCTCGGGGTGGTCCTGCTGGGGCTCAACAAGCTGCACCAGGGCCAGCTGGAGGACATCCTCCACATGCAGTTCGTCGAGGATCTGCACCGCGCGCTGGGCTGGAAGAAGGGGCAGTGGCAGCTTGAGGCCAAGGAGATCCCGCTGTTGCCGGGCGGCCCCGAGCCCCTCGACGCCGAGCAGGTGATCAAGGAGGGGCTCAAGCAGGCCGAGCGCTGGCCGACGATCCGCGCGCTGGTCCCCTCGCTGGACATGTCCTTCGTCAAGCGGATCAGCGGCCAGATCCAGCCCGAGGAGGCGCGGCAGAAGAAGATCGGGCCTCAGGAGCTCAAGGTCTTCAGCCTGATCCATTACAGTCGGAGCGTGCGGGATCTGGTGCCGCTGGCTCGCCTGGAGACCTTCGAGGTCTGCCGCTCGCTGGCGCTGCTCATCCACGGCGAGATCATCGCGCCCCACAAGGAGGCCGAGCCCGAGCCGGTGGCCGCGCAGCCGCCCAGCAAGGCGGCCAGCGGCGAGAAGATCCGCGAGGCCGCCGCCTTCCACGGTTTCACCGCCTTCCTCGTGATCGCGGTGCTGGCCGCTGGCCTCTGGATCTTCCTGTCCGCGCGCGAGAAGTCCACCCAGGAGGGCCAGCCCGAAGGCGGCGCCCAGGCCGCCGCCGTCGTCGATCCGATGCGAGACGCGTTGACAAGAGGCCAGATCGGTCGCATCTCAGCCGCTCTCGAGGTCTACCGCAGGCAGCGAGGGGACTACCCCCCTCGCCTTGAGGTCCTCGTCGAGGTGCGGCTGCTGTCCGAAGGCGATCTGAAGGCCCCCGACTACGAGGGGATCTACAAGTACCGGCCGACCGGAGAGACCTACCGTCTGAGCCGCCCGAAGAAGTAGAGCGCGAGGAGGCGCCGGACCCTTGGAGCACGAAGAGAGACAGCTCGAGTTCGACGACAACAAGGTCGCCGGCTATGTGTACGGACCCAGGGACGAGAACCTCAAGGTGATCGAGCGCCTGCTCGGGGTGCGGATCTCCGCGCGCGGGCCTCGCGTGCAGATCCAGGGCGACGCGCAGGCGAATCTGCTGGCGGCCCGAGCGCTGATGCAGCTCTACGACCTCGTCGCCAAGGGCCGCCCGGTGGCCCCCCTCGACGTGGAGCGGGCGCTGGCGATGCTGCGCGAGCAGCCCGACATGCAGATCGCCGACGTCTTCATGGAAAACATCTTCACCTCCCACCGCAACAACGTCGTCTCCCCCACGGGCCTCACCCAGAAGCGCTACGTCGACGCGATCCGCCGCCATGACATCGTCTTCGGCATAGGCCCCGCCGGCACCG
>SXGT01514919.1_pt1 | contig 33079 bp, 18 predicted proteins | sample 3176221 | NCBI WGS metagenome assembly SXGT01 (sample SAMN11356862, study PRJNA531348) | freshwater metagenome | isolation source: freshwater sample F1-120 | place: China: Fuxian Lake, Yuxi | collected 2017-12-25
GGCTGCGTTGTGCATGGGCGTCGGATACCTGGGATGAAAGTTTCCGCCAGGCGGTCGATGCGCCGCCAAGGCCGCTAGCCAATGGCTTGAAATTACAAACCTAAAAAAGAATGGGCGCTCGGGTTTGGATTTGCGCCCTTGTGGCACGGTGTCAACCGCTTGCCCCTGTCGCCGGCCCGCGCTACCCTGCCCGCCCATGCAAGCCCGCTGCCCCAATTGCCGCCAGCCGCTACAGATGGTGGGCGAGCCGTGCGCCGAAAGAGGCTGCCGTCGTCGCGGTTACCACGGCGTACCCGAAGATGTCCTGACCGCCACTGTCGATCCGAGGATCGGCTTGCAGTTGGACGGCAAGTACTTGCTGGTGAAGGTCCTGGGCAAGGGCGGCATGGGCGTGGTGATGGTGGCGCTGCAGCAGCCGCTGTTGCGCGAAGTGGCGCTCAAGCTCATCAGCGGCGTAGAGGTCGACGCAACGGCACGCGCTCGGTTTGTGCGCGAGGCTCGGGCGGTGGCAGCACTCGACCACCCAAACGTGGTCAAGCTGGTCGATTTCGGCGTAACGGAACTAGACGAACCGGCACCTTACATGGTGATGGAGTTGGTGTCCGGTGCACGTTCTTTGCGTCAAGTGTTCGCCGAGTGGAAGCAGTCGCCGCCGACGTGGCAGGCGTTTGGTGAGGTGTTTGGGCAGTTGCTGGCGGCGCTGGCCGCGGCCCACGACGGCCACATCGTCCACCGCGATATCAAGCCTGACAACGTAATGGCTGGCCGCGCCCACGGCTACGAGTACTTCGTGCGCGTGCTCGACTTCGGCCTCGCAAAGTCGTTCGGCGGCCCAGAGGGCCAGCAAGGCGAAATGGCGTCGCTGACCGATGCAGGCACCGCAGCTGGTACGCCGCAGTACATGGCCCCGGAGCAACTCAAAGGGGCTGGCGCAGCCCGAGTGGATGCGCGCGCTGACCAGTACGCGGTGGCGACCATGATGTTTGAGGTCGCCTGCGGCCGCCGACCGTATCCGCCCTGCGCCGACGTGATGCAACTGGTGTTTGCCAAGGCAGACCCTGAGCAGGACCCATTGCGCGAGGCACCCGAACTTGCAAGCCTTGGCGCGCTCGGGGCCGTGCTGCGCCGCGCGATGGCGTGGTCGGCAGACGACCGCTACCCCAATTGCACGCAGTTGCGCGCCGATGTGTTAGCGGCGGTCGCGCAGTTGGGTCCGAGCAAGCCGGTGGCCCTTGTCGGCAAGTCGGCTGACCTGGCGGGACGACCGCCACCGCTGCCGATGCCGCGCCGCGCATCGACTGCCGCGCCGGTCGCGCGACCCACGGTCGAGCCGCCAGCCAGCGGAACGTTGACGATAGGCCTGCCCGCCACCGCTGACCTGCCGACGCGCGAAGACCCGGTGCCAGTCGAATTACCCGCTCGCAGCCCAGCTTGGCTCTGGCCGGCGGTCGCGATAACGGGCGTCGCGGTCGGGCGCGGCCCTGTGGGTCACGCTTGCCAGGCCCACGGCCGCTCCGTTGCCATTTGGCGCGCCAGCCGTTTCGGCCCCGGCTGCTGCGTCACCCGTCAAGGCCCTGCCGGATGCAGGCAATGAACTGGGCCGCAAATCGCAGGTTGTGGACGCCGGCAGCGTAGCTCCCGCAGTCCCAACCGCGATGCCTGGGCTCGACCAAGTGGACGCTACGGCGGGGCCCATCGATCTCGCACCAGGGCGTTGGGTCGGCGTGCCCGACGACCCTGACGCACAGACGCGGGTGGTAATCCCAGCGATGCCAGACGCGACTGGCGGCGTGAAAGAGGCAAAGCGCCCTCGCGCCAAAGCGCGCAAGACCACGTTCGAGGCCATGAAGCTCTAGGTGCGGCGTGGCAATTCCAACGCGAAAATAAGACCTTGGCCCGCAAGCTTGACCGAATCGTTACGCCAGCGTAGGCTATCGTCGCCAGGAGGTCGACGATGGGCGCGCACGACGAACCGACACCAGATTCCGCGGCTGACGCGCCGATTGACGCCACGCGTCCGCTGGGGCACGCGCCACGCCGCACCGAAATTGCGCCGCCGCAGCCCGGCGTTGCGCAAGAGGCGCCGGTCAACCTCGACATGACCATGCCGGTCAAGATGGCGCGACCGGCGCCCAGTGCGCCGGTTCCTGCCTTACAACCACAGCAGCCTGCCGCACCGGCCCCGACCGTCGCCGCCCAGACGCCGTCGCAGGTCAGCAAGATTGCCTGGTCCAGTGGCCGGCCGCTGTCGGGCCGCTACGTGATGATCGACAAGCTCGGCGAAGGCGGCATGGGCACGGTGTACCTCGCCGAAGACCTGCTGCTGCGCCGCAAAGTGGCGGTCAAGACGCTGTGGGACGACGAGCTGTACGAAGAAGCCGACATTGAGCGCTTTCGCAAGGAAGTCGCCGTCGCGCACTCGGTCAGCCACCCCAACGTCGCGCGCACCTACGACCTCGGCGAGGCCAACGGCGTCCACTTCATCACCATGGAGTACCTGCGCGGCACCACCTTGATGGGCAAAATCAAAGAGTCCGGCAAGCTGACCAGTGCTGAGGTCCGCGAAATCGCGATTCCACTCTGCCGCGGTCTGCTGTCGGCGCACAAGGCCGGTGTCGTTCACCGCGACTTGAAGCCCGCCAACGTGAGGCTGACCGGCGGCGAGCGCAAAGTGGCGGTGATGGACTTTGGCATCGCCGCGATGGTTGCCGACAAGCGCGATGGCGCCACGCAGGCGACCCGCCGCGCCGATCTCCGCCACATCAAAAGTTGGGATGTGACCTCGGCTGGCCTGGGTACGCCGGTGTACATGGCGCCAGAACAGTGGGACCAGACCACCGGCGACGCGCGCACCGACGTGTATGCGTTGGGCGTCATCCTCTATGTGGCGCTGACGGGCGAAGCGCCTTACCACGCCGACACCGCCGACGAGATTGGCAACTTGCACAAGTCGGCGCCGGTGCCGGATGTGCTTAAGCTCGTGCCAACCGCAGACAAGGATTTGGCTGCGCTCATCAAGCACTGCATGGCCAAGCGGCCCGAAGACCGGCCGCAGACGATGCAGGAAGTGTTGGAGCGCCTGGAGCGCCCCGAGCGCATCAAGCAGTACGCGGCCCAGCTTGCCCTGGGCACACTCGGCGCGGCGGCGGCGCTGTTCCTGGTCGGCTTTGCGCTGTATCAGCTGGTGGCAGGCGCACTTATCCAAGAACTGCGGCCGTCGATGCGGCGGCTGGCGACGATTGCCGCCATGCAGCTCAACCACGCGGACCTGGACCAAATTCGGGTGGCAGACGATATGCGCTCGCCCGCGTACCGCAACGTGGCAGCGACCGTGGCGCGCATTAAGGAAGCAAACCCGGAAGTGACCCAGTTCTACGTCATGCGCCAGGGTTCGCGGCCCGGCGAGTACGTGTACGTGTTCGACATCGAGAGCGCCGACCACGACGACAATGGCAATGGCTTCATCGAGCCTGGTGAAGAGGGCAATCCCCCCGGTCGGCCCTACGACGGCAGGGCCTATCCGGCAATGGCGTCGGCCCTGGCGACGGGCAACCCGCACGCAGACGACAACTTTGCGCCAGACGCCGGCAATCAGTTCAGCGTCGTGCTGTCGGGCTACGCGCCGGTGCCGCTGGGCAAAAAGGATGCTGGCTATTTCGCAGGCGTCGACGCATCGAGCGCTCCACTGCGCAGGCTGATGTGGGGGCTGTTTATTGCGCTGACTGCCGCCCAGGCCATCATCATGGCGACGCTCGGTGTCTTGCTGGCACCTGGCCGGCGCTTTCAGAAGTCCCTGGAAAGCACCGCACCGGCGAGCAAGTAGGTCCGCACAGCGATGGCCGGCAGCGACCAGGATTCCAACGGCCAACCGCCGCCGCCGCGGCCACCGGTACCTGCGCGGCAGCTGCGCCCGCCCGGCCAGGCGCCAATTCCGCCGACCGGAGAGCGACCGGCGTTGCCCGTGCCGGGTCGGCCGCCACCTCATGCGGAAGCGGGACCGCCACGGCCGGTACAACGGCCGGCGCCGGCGCCGCCTTCTCGCCCGATCCAGGCCGACGACACCGCCCGCGAAGACGGTCCCAGCCTGCATCGCACACCGCCGGCGCCGCATGTGCCCGCGCAGGTTGCCGCGCCGCGCCCTGCCCCGCCTCGTGCTTCGCAGCCGCTTGCCCCGCAAGCGGCGCAAAAAAGTGTGCCACCGCCGGTCCCGCCGCCTTCTGACCGTGCGCCACGTTCGCGTCCTGGGGCAATACGGGCGCTGGACTGGAGTTCTGGCCGGCCGCTCAATGGCCGGTACCGCATGGTCCAAAAGCTTGGCGAAGGCGGCATGGGCGCGGTGTGGCTGTGCGACGACATCCTGTTGCGACGCAAGGTGGCGCTAAAGACCCTGTTTGCCGACCGCCACCAGGTGACCGACGAAGACCTGGAGCGCTTTCGGCGCGAAGTGGCGATTGCACACACCATCAACCACGAGAACATTGCTCGCACCTATGACCTTGGTGAAGCGGCCGGCGTGCATTACCTGACCATGGAGTTTCTGGAAGGCGAAACCCTGGTCGACCGCCTCAAGAAAGGCGACCCCTTGGGGCCGCAGGAGTTGCGCGAAGTTGCGATACCGTTGTGCCAGGGCCTGCGCGCGGCCCACAAGGCCGGCGTGGTACACCGTGACCTCAAGCCAGCCAACGTGATGCTGGTCAACGACACCCGCAAAGTCGTGGTGATGGACTTTGGCATCGCCGCGGCAGTAGACGAGAGCGAGCCGCAAGAGCAGAAATTGCAGCCGGTGGCCAATGTGCCCTGGGAAGTGACCTCGGCCGGTCGCGGCACGCCGACGTACATGGCACCGGAACAATGGGCCGGCCAGCGCGGCGACCAGCGCACCGATGTCTATGCACTAGGCATCATTCTGTATGTGTGCTTGACCAAGAAGGTGCCGTACAAGGCTGGCAGCAGCCAGGAACTGTCGGACCTGCACCAATCGGCGCCGGTGCCGCGGGTCGAAGCCCTGGCGCCCAACACCCCGCGCGACCTCGCCAACTTGATTGCGCGTTGCATGGCCAAGCGGCCCGAAGACCGGCCGCAGAGCATGGACGAAGTGCTCGACGTGTTGGAGCGCGGCAAGGGTCGCAGAGCTTATGTGTGGCAGGTGCTCGGTGTGTCGGCAGCGCTGGCGGCGGTGCTGGCACTGGTGGGCCTGGGCATGTGGTCGCTGTCGCACCGCACGGTGATTCGCGAGATGCGGCCGTCGATGGGTCGGCTTGCGGAACTCATCGCTCTGCAGGTTAATGCCGCGGACTTGGATCAGATTCAGGGCGAAAGTGATGTCGACAGCCCTGCCTTCAAACGGGTGCACGCGGTGTTGCAACGCTACCACCAGCGTTATCCCGAGACCAAAAGCCTGTACGTGATGAAAGCGATGCGCGAGGCCAACCAGTACGCTATCGTCGTCGACCTGTACCCCCATGACACCGACCAGGACGGCGACAAGGTCATCAGCGACGAAGAAAAAGGCGCGTTGCCGGGCGAGCCGTATGACGGCAGCGATTCACCTTTCATGGTGGAGGCACTCAAGGGCAAGGGGCCGGTCGCGGACGAGGACTTCAGCACCGATGACTGGGGCATCGCGCTGTCGGGCTATTGTGCCATCCACAAAGACGGCGCGGTGACCAAGTACTTTGCCGGCGCGGATGCCAGCAATGACCCGTTGGCGCGGTTCAAAGTCAAGCTATTCGTGATTCTGGGCGCGCTGTGGGTGCTGTTGGCGGTGGGCTTTGCAGTGGTGCGGGCGCGGATTGCGGTGCGGCGGGGGGTGACGGCTGCGCCGAAAACCCATTGGCACCGCCGGGCGATGCCGCGCCGATGCCGCAACCCCTGCCGCGCTTGCCCGCCGCAGCCAATGGAGCCGACGCTGCGCCACCCTGCCCTGATTGCCCTGCTCGCCGCCGCGCTGGTGGGCGTCGGTTTTGCCGCTGCGCGCGTGTTGGCGGTCGGTGCCCCGACGCAGGCGCCGCTCGTATACGCCGGAACCGTCACGGACGCGGCAGGGAAGCCGTACCCGACCGCGGTCGAGGTGACGGTCGCATTCTCTTGCCGACGGCCTGATTCCAGGCCAGGTGTGGTTTGAGGTGACCGGATTGCAAGAGTCGGTGGCGGCCAAGGGCCAAGACGGGCTGCCGGCGGCGCTGGCGCAAGCGGTGACCATCACGGCCGGTACATTTGAGGTGGCGGTAGTGCGCGCGTGGACGCTACCGCAGGTACAAGCCGCAACCGTGCGTTGGCCGTCGACGGCCGGAGGCCATGCGCAAGTCGACTTGCAGCTTTTGGCCTGGCCAGGTCTGGGCGACCAGGCCGCGCGTCTGCAATGGGAACTGGCCGCCACGCCCATGGGACCTGCGGTTTGGCCGCCCGCTTCTGCGCTTCAGCTTTCAGAGCCCCTACCGGTTGACGACGCGGCCGCTGCTGGCAAGCAACCTGTGTGGTCCAAAGCCGTGCCGATGGCCCCGCTGGCTGCGGCCGGCCTCGGACCGGACAAGCTCGGCATTGTGCGTGTGCGTCTGGTCTACGGGGACTCAAAGGCGGGCCTACCGGGCGAGAATGCGCGCGGCCCATGGGTAACTGCCCTTGCGCAAAAGCCAGCCAGTGCTGGCGCCGACGCGACCGAGACGGTAGACGCCGCAAATACGCCCGACGTCATCGATGCCGCGGTTGGTCACGACACGACGGCGCTCGCGGACAGCAAAGCACTGCTCTCGCCCACACCAAGGGGCAGCGACGGCGCTTGTGGCGCCGAACGACAGCCGGTCTCTGCGTGGGTCTTCGCCCTAGGGATGGTCGTCGGCCTAGTGCGCTGGCGACGGCGGTGACGGCGACTGTTCGGTTTCACTGGCACCAAAGGACAGGACCGCCGGCAACAGGTTGGCCGCGACGCCGCTGCCCGGTCCAACCAACTTGGTTTTGCCATTCCGGCCAACCAGCGTCAGCCCGACACCGGGCGCGACAGAGACCCGTGCAAGGCCGCGGCCAACCACGCTACGTAGTTCGTCGGCGAGGCCTGTCGTGCCGTGAACGCGGACAAAGCCCGCGGGTAGTCGCCATTGTCCGCGCTCGCAGACTGCACCCGGTCCGGCAATCACCACCACTTCGCCGGTGGCCAGCACCACCACAGTCTTGGGCTGCATCACCGGGCGCTGCGTCCCGGCGAGCAGTCGCCCTGCCAGTTCCAGCGACGCCGGGCAGTCAAACCGGCACGGCAGGTGCCGCAGCGGCGTCACGTTGCGCTCGCCGAGTTCGACAGTCAGCGTGTCGAGCAGGGGGTCAAAGCGCAGCGACCGCCACGCCGCCCGCGCCACGGCTACCGGGTTGTCGCCGGCACGGTCGGTCGTCACCACTTCGACAAAGGCATCGCAAAACGCCTCGACACAGCACGACGGATAGCCGTACGCAGCACCAATCTGCCGATGCACGCCGACCATACGGGCGACCGCCGACCGGAAATCGCCGCGGCCGTCCAGCTGGTGCAACTCGGTTTCCCAGTCCAGGCAACGCTGTGCCGTCGCAACGTCGCGCGCCACTACCGCTAGGTACGCAACTTGCCCAGAGGCCTCAGGCCGCGGCGCCAGTTGCCCGCCAACCTGCGCGGTCCAGGGTTGGTGACTCTGCGCCAGAGCGAGGCCGTGCTGACGCGTCGCCTGGCGAAAGGGCTCCAGCTCGCCGGCACGCAGCCGCAATCGCCATGCCGCGCGCAAACCGAGCCCAAGCCCGCGCACCTCCGCAGCGCCGGGGTCGAAGGCAATCGCGCTGTCGACGGGCGGCGCCGCCACTATTTGACGCGGTGCCAGTTGCGGGTCGGAAAGCCGCGATTGGCGGGAGGCGGCTGCGTGCCGAGCACGTACGACGCGCGGCGGTTCTTGATTTCGTCGGTGTTGTCCGGGGTCTGCACCTTGAGCACGCGCTCGCCAAAGCCCTGCGCCAGGATGCTGGCGTTGAGCCCCTTCTTGGCAAACCAGTTGGCAATCGACGTCGCGCGCTTCTTGGACAACTCGTCGTTGTCTTCCGGCTTGCCGACCGTGTCGGTGTAGCCGCCGATGTACAGGTTGACTTGCAGGTAGCCCGCCACGCGCTTGAGCTCGGTCTGGATGCGGTCCATCGGAGCCTGCAGCTTCTGCTCCTCGCTCGGCAGGATGTCCCACTTGCCCGACTCGAACACCACGTCTTCGTGCGGAATGTCGATAAACGTCACCGCCTCCAGCCCATTCCAGTAGCCGGCCGGGTCGTAGGCCCGCAGGCTGAAGCGGCTCATCACCGCACCTTCGGGCTGCGTCCACTTGATGACCAGCGGCGTGCCGGGCGCGTCGCCTGCGAACTTGACCGTGACATTGTCGATCGGCTTGCCGTCGTCGCCGGTGACGTCCAGCTCGATCTTGCCGGCCGGCTCGGTCAGCCGCACGGTCAGCTGCCGCTTGGCCTCGTCCACGTCGTCGGCCGACAGCTGGATTTTGGGGACATCGCCAACTGCGGTGTCGAACTCGAGCTCAAAGTCCTTGAAGGCGATGTTGGCTGCCTTGCCAGACAGCTTGCACTGGTACTTGAACACGCCCTTGCCCTGCGGAACCGGGAAACGCCGCTCTTGGCCGGCCTTGATGGCGCCGATTGCAATCGCGACGTCCTGTCCGTCCGAGCGCTTGCACTCGGCCTTGAGGCCGGCGACGTTGACGCCCGGCTTGAAGATAAGCACCGGCTTTTCTTGCGAGAGCTTGACGTGGCCGCGCACAGAGAAACCGAGGTCCGCGCCGCTGACTTGCGCGTGCGCTGGCGCGACGAAAACCAAGCCGGCCGCCAGTGCGGACGCGGCTGCTTTGCCAAATTCGAGGGACATGAGACTGACTCCGCGGGGCACAAGCGCCCAGGCCCGCCGCCGCAGCCTACCACGCAGGCACACAGGCGGTCACCGGTCAACGGCTCAGACGGCTGTGGATTCGCGCCGCACGGCTATTGCGGTACCACGCAGGTGCCCTTGGCGCACACGGCGCCTTTGGGCGGCATGCACTTGCACAGGGCGGCGCCACAGGTCGGGCCGTAAGCTTCGAGCAGGGCTTTGATCTGCGTCTGGTCCGCGTTCTTGCTGATCGGCATGCCGCCGCACGGCAGGTCGCCGATCGGGCAAAGTCCCGTTACCAGCACGGTGCAGTCCTCGTCCTTGCCGCAATAGCCGCCAAGCTGCTTGGCCAGGCCCAGCAGGGCCGCCTTGACCTCCTCACAGGAGCCTTTGCAGTCGGGCGGACACTGCTTGCAGCTGCCGTCGAGGCAGAACGCTGGTTTGGGCGGCGCGCAGCCGCAGTTGAAGCCGCTGCACTGCGACTTCATCGCGGCGTCGGCAATGGGCTCGATCTTGGTCAAGTCGCTGCCAGCGGCGATCGGCTTCTGGTAGCAGCCGGCTGAGCCACAGTACGGGTACTCGAACACCTGACAGCCCTTGTCGGGCGTGCACGTTTGCATCTTGGCGATCTCGGCGTCGAGCTTGCTGGTCAGCTGCACGCAGTCGCCGGTCTCGCACTCTGGAATCGGGCAGCCGTTCTTGTCCTTCTTGCATACGCAGTTGATCGCGCAAGGCGCACATCCAGCATCGGCCGGGGCGACGGCGTCTGTGGCTGGACCTGTGTCTGCGGCGGCTACCTCGGCGGCTACCTCGGCGGCAACCTCGGCAGATGCGTCGGCCGCACCATCTGGCACAGCGACGGTATCCTTGGGCGCATCGGCGGCGGCATCGACCGTGGCGTCCGGCAAACCAGCGTCTGGGATCGCCACGGCATCGGACAAGGTGCTGTCAACCTTGCTGTCTTCTGCAGCGGCACTGTCGGCGCCGCCATCGGTGGGTGCGGCCACATCGGAGACCGCGTCCGCGATCGTCGCGGCGTCGGCCGTGATTCCGGTCGCGGCCGGAGCGGGTGATTCGCACGCCAGGGTGATCAGCGCGGCGAGGATGGCAAACGACAGGGGGCGCATCACGATCTCCGGGTGCCCAACTTCGGGCCCGCGCAGGCTACCTGAATTTGCGACGCCCGGCATGCGACTTGGACGGTGCATGAACGGTCAAGCGCCGTGATTTGCTGATCATGAACGGTCATGGATCGGTCATGAGAGCATTTGAGCTATACAGAATCGCGATGACCCGAGGTCTTCGGCGATTGCCGTTCTTGCTTGCTCGGTGGGTCGCAAGCTCGCGGCTTTGCAAGCCGACTCGCCGCTTCTTTCTTGCGGTGGGTTTGATCTCACCTCAAGGCGATTCTGTATAGGGGTGACCGTTCAGTGACCGGTCAATTGACCGCACAGCAGTCGGCAGACTGTTGCCTGTCCTGCGACAGCGATCGGCGCCAAACGCGCTGCTTGGGGGCCTAATAGGGGTTTTTCCCTACTACCCCTTGACGACACTTTCAGACGCATGGCATCGTGGTGAAGCGCGAAGCTGCGCGTCCCCCACCGCAGAACAGCCATCGCTGACAGAACCGGAAACGTGCGCATGTCTTATGCGTCGAACGGCAACAAGAGGAGCATCTCATGAGCAGAAAGATGTATTCCGGCACACTCCTGAGTCTCGCAGCAGCGGGTCTCACGGTGGCGTCGCCCGGCATCGCAGACGAAACCTGCCCGACACCCACCTCGACACAAGGCGTCGAGTCGGTCAACGGCACCTTCACAGTTAGCGCCAAGGTCGAAATCAAGCCGACGCTGTGGGTCGCCAACGGCGGTGAGGACTCGGTGTCCAAGATCGCGACCGACGTCGACAAGGAGACGGCGCGTTACAGCACCGCATTCTGGAAAGGCGGCATCGGCGGCAACGGTGCCGTTCTGCCCAACCACAGCCCGTGGGACGGCCCGGCGCCTTCGCGCAGCGCCGTGGACACCGACGGCAACGCCTACATCGCCAACCGCGGCTTCAACCGCGTGGCTGAAGTCGTCAAGATCCTGTCGACCGGGTGCATCGACCGCAATGCCAACGGCAAGTGCGACACCTCGGCGGACCTGAACGGCAACGGCAACATCTCGGCCAGCGAGATGTACCCGATTGTCGACGACAACGGCAACGGCACCATCGACGACAGCGAGATCCGCGACGAGCGCATCGCGTGGATTCGCAAGGTCGGCACCAGCAACGAACTGGCCCGCGCGCTCGCCATCGACAAGCAGGGCTTCCTGTGGATCGGCATGTACAACACCATGCGCATCTACAAGATGGACCCGAGCAATGGCGCGGTGCTCGGCAACTGGAGCATCGGCGTTCGTCCGTACGGCGCTTCGGTTGATAGCAAGAACCGCATCTTCACTGCCTCGCTCGGTGGCTCGAGCCAGAAGCGCATCGACGCGACCAACCCGACCGTGCAAACGCAATTCAACGTGGCGCAGGGCTACGGCATGGCGATCGGCAAGGACCACGTTGGCCAGGAGTGGGTTGTCGCTGCGCACTACAATGGCTTTGGCTTCCAGCGCTATGACCCGGATACCTTGGCGTCGTCGCTACCGATGGGCAGCGCGGGCTACGGTCCCCTCGGTATTTCGTTCGACAAAGATGGCCACATCGTCATTTCGGGCTCGCAGTATGCGGGAACGCGCGGCGCAGCCAAGGTCCGCTCGGATGGCTCGGTCGTGTGGACGCGTGAGGCGCCGGCGACCTGCAACGCTGGCGACCAGCGCGGCGCGATCGTCGACGCCAACAACGACATCTGGATTGTCAGCATGCAGTTGCACAAGGTCTGCAAGTACCTGGCCAACGGCAGCTACGGCGCGCAAGTCGTCGTCGGCACCTACCCCTACACCTATAGCGACGCCAGCGGCATCGGCCTGCAGTTCAGCGATCCAACCGGCAAGGTGGCTTTCCAGTCTGACGCAGTCGGTCCCGACTTCAACTGGGCCGGCGCACCGGTGTGCTTCAACGGTTCGGGCGACGTCAAGTTGAGCGTCGCTGCCGCCAATACCCAGGCTGGCCTTGGCTTTGCCAACCCCGCGCCGGTGGCTCTGACGGCCAATGGCGCCCAGTTGTGCGGCACGATTCCGGCTGGCGTTCAAGGCCGCTACATCGAGCTGACCTTCACCATCAAGACGGGCGGCAGCGTCACCGTCAGCGACCCCGGCTCCGGTACTTGCACGATCGACCTGCCGGAGGCCAACAAAGCACCCGTCGCTGCATGCTCCAGCCCGAACGTGTGCGCCAACGCCATGTGCATCGGCGCGGCCAACATCGATGCCGGCTCTTCCGATCCGGACGGCGACGCCCTGAGCTACAGCGCCAGCCCTGACGGTCCCTACACGCTCGGCCAGACGTTGGTCTCGCTGTCAGTCAGCGACGGCAAGGCCACCGCGACCTGTCAGGGCACCGTCACCGTCAGCGACTGCACGGCACCCGACATCGTCTGCCCGGGCGGCGTCGTGGCCGAGTGCACCGGTGGTGGCGCCGCGACGGTCAACCCCGGCGAGGCGTCGGCGCAGGACAACTGCGGCGTGCCGACGTTGGTGCAGGCCGGCAGTGCCAGCTTTGCGCTGGGCACGACCTCGGTCAGCTTCTCGGCGTCCGACGCCGCGGGCAATGCCAGCAGCTGCGCAAGCAGCATCACGGTGCAGGACACCACGGCGCCGACGCTGTCGTGCCCGGCGGCTTCGACCGTTGAGTGCACCGGCAACGGCGGGGCAGAATTCTCGCCTGCTGGCGCCTCGGCCAGCGACGTTTGCACCTCCGCCACCGTCAGCAACGCCGCCGGCGGTTTCTTTGCCGTGGGCACCCACTCGCTCGCGTACAGCGCAGCGGACCAGGCCGGCAACGGCGCACAGTGCTCGTCGAGCCTGACGGTGCAAGACACAACCGCGCCGTCGCTATCTTGCCCGGCCGCCTCGACCATCGAGTGCACGGGGAACAACGGTGCGTCGTTCGCCCCGGCGGCGGCTCAGGCTAGCGACATCTGCACTTCGGCTAGCGTCAGCAACGCCGCGGGCGGCTTCTTTGGCCTCGGCACCCATGCCCTGGCGTACAGCGCCGCCGACCAGGCGGGCAATTCCTCGCAGTGCGGGTCGAGCGTCACGGTCGCTGATACCACCGCGCCGACCGTCAGCGTGGGCGGCGGCGGTCAACTGTGGCCGCCGAACCACAAGTACATTACCGTCAGCCTGGCCGACTGTGGCATTGGCGTGCAAGACGTCTGCAACGGCTCGCTGTCGCTGTCCGCTGCGCAGGCCGCGATTACCTGCGTTTCGTCGGACGAAGTCGAGGACACCACCGGCGACGGCAAGACCAACAAGGACATCATTGTGGTCAACGGCACCACGGTGCAGTTGCGCGCCGAGCGCGCTGGCAACCAGGATGGCCGCGTCTACAGCATCGGCTTTGCGGTCAAGGACGGCTCGGGCAACGTGACCAATGGCACTTGCAAGGTGACCGTTCCGCACAGCCAGGGTCCCAAGGGCATCGCGGTCGACAGCGGCGCCAAGTACACGGTTTGCAAGTAGTGGCCTAGCACTGCCAGCCCTGGTCTCGCGGCGGGTTCCGCCGCGAGACCAGGGCGAAGTGCGGGCGGCCGCCATTGCGGCCGCAGGCAGGGGTGAGCGCGCCGACGCGCGCGAGGGGGCGGCGAGCCCCCTAGACGCTGTAAGCATCTAGTAGGCGAAACGTAATGCAGACTTCCCCAGTTACAGCAAACTCCATCCCAACGCGAACTTCGGGTTTCGCCTACTAGCAATCGGCGCCGGCCGGCGGGGAGCAGTGGTTGGCTCCCCGCCGGCCGAGACGCCGGGCTTCTCGCGTTTCCAGTTCACATCGTCTTACACTGGCTCGTGCGCTGCGACGTTGGCCGCGATCGGTTGACGCAATTGCATCGCCTTGCAGGGGTTCCACATGGTCAGGGGCAGCTACCGCGCTCGTCACATGGCTTGCGCACTGGTCTTGTCGGTGGTCGCGTGCGTGCACTGCGATCGCAAGCCACCTCCGGCGCCCGCTGCCGCGGCGGCAAACACAGCGACAGTGCCCGGTGAGCAGGCCGAAGCAGCAACGCCCACCGACCTTGCCCCTGCGGCGACGGGTGCCGGCGCGCGCTTTGATCCGGCGCAGCCCAGCGCCGCCACGCTGGCGGAGCGCACCGCCATCGAGCAGATCGGCGAAGCCGCGGTCTATTCGGCACAAGCGGAAGCGCGCCTGGCTGCTGCCTTGCGCCACCCAGACCAGGACGTACGCGGCCACGCCTGCTGGGGCTTGGGCCGGATGGCACCACAAACCCAGGGTCAGATCGCTGCGCTGGTCACTGCGCTCGCTGACCCGATTTGGAGCGTCCAGCACAATGCGGGTTGGGCGCTGGTCCGGTTTGGCCAGCCGGCGGTGCCCGCATTGGACGCTGCTCTGCGCGACGGTGGGCCAGCCGTCCGGGCGCGCGCAGCGTTGGCGCTCTTGGAAATTGCGCCCGACTACTCAGCACGGTGCGAAGTGGCCTTGCTGGCCGTCGATGTTACCGCCGATCCGCAACTGGGCGGTGCCGTGCTGACTGGGCTGGGCAAGTTACAGCAGCCGTCAGAGGCCGCCCTGGAGCGCCTGCGCCAGGCGGTGGCGGGCGACCAGGCTGAAGCCGCGCTGGGCGCCATTGGCGCGCTCAGCGCTAAGGCTGCCTCAGCGGCGCCAGATGTTGCCAAAGCGTTGGAAAGTAAGAGCAAAGCTGTGCGCCAGCGGGCTGCTGCCACGGCTGGAAGCCTCGGCACCGTGGCGCCGGTGTTGCTCGACGCCTTGGTCGTGGCGGTAAGCGACAAAGACGAGCACCTGGCCGCGGAAGCAGCCGGCGCGCTATCGCGGCTGGACGCCGTGGATGCCCTCAAGCGCGTGGCCACAACGGCGGCGGTGCCGGCGCGAGCGCTGGCGATTACCGCAGCTGGCACGGCGCCGCAGTGGTCGGCGGCTCGGCTGGCCCTGTTGATGACTGCGGCGGCAGACGAGGCCTGGCAGGTGCGCCTCAGCGCCGTCGCTGCCTTTGTCGGGCGGCCGGAGTCGACGACCGCACCCGCAAAGGCCATGCTCAAGCGCGCACTTGCCGACGGCAACGATGCCGTGCGCGATCAGGCCAAAGCAGTTCTTGCCGCCCCGCCGCAACCGCCCACCGCTGGCAAGGGCAGCCAGGGCAGCAAGGGTGCGCCGTGAGCGCCTGGAAGTCGCTCGTCGCGGTAGCCGCGCTCTCTGCTGCACTGGCTGTGTACGTCTTGTGGCCGGACCAGCCCGAGCGCGGTTCGCCCGCTGTGACCCCTGAGTCGGCGGGAAGTCGCGCAGGTAGCGCGCCGAAAGGCGAGGATCCCGCCGAGCCCGCAAACCCGGTCGCACTAGGCGCAGCGGGCAAGTCCGCCTCGCCCGCGCCGCCCCCGTGGCTGAATCTCATCGCCCGACCGGCTGGACCATTTGCGCCCAACAGCCGTGACACCGATTTCGTGGCCCCAATGCCGGCCGGTCACGAGCCTGCGGCCATGCGCGGCACTGCCGACAACCTGGCGCGCTGGCTGGCAGAGCCGGAGAACCAGCAGGCTCAGGCGCAACTGGTTGGGGTCGATTGTCGTCAGCCGCCCTGCATCCTGTCGCTGCGCCACGACCTGCCGGCCGACCCGCAGTTTGTTGGCAGGGCGCAAGCGTGGCTGTCCAATTCGGTGGGCTTGGGCGCGGTCCACATGTTTACGGCGCCGCTCGATGCGCGACAGACCCGCCAGTGGTACTACTTCAATCCGTTTGAAGAGGGCACGCCCGAGCACCACCAATACGCCAGCGCTGCGATTGCGCGCATCGACGCCGAGCGCCGCACTTTCAACCACCGCGATCCCAGCGAAGCCATGACGGGCCCACTGACGCCGCCGCCGCCGCGACCGTAGCAGCCTATGGAGGGTGTTGACGAATCAACGCCGGCTGCGCGTAACCATCCATCCCGCCATGCTTTGTTGTCGGCCCTGTTCCTCCTCGACAGTCCGCAGGACTGTCTCATTGACGCGCATGTAGTGCGTCTCAGTCGTTGCAGGGCCTCCGCCTCGCCTGGCGGGCGCCTGATTCCGCTCGCGAAGGCAAAATACGTCTACACCTTCTAAGGAGCCTGCCCACTATTACTCGATCGCTGTGGATACCCGGGAGCGGCGAGTCGGCTTGCAAAGACGCGAGCTTGCGACCCACCGAGCCAGCTAAGCTGCGATGAGGCCCCTGCGAATCGCCACCCGCACCAGGCTGGCCACGTCGCGGACGCCCAGTTTGCTCATCAGGTTGGCGCGGTGTACTTCGACGGTCTTGGCGCTAATGCCTAAGATATCACCGATCTGCAAGCTGGTGTGGCCATCGGCAACAGCCTGCAACACCTCGCGTTCGCGCGCGGTCAGCTGCGGATCGGTTGCGGTCGTCGGTTGCCCAGACCCCGGCGCCCAATGTGACACGCTGGCGCTGAAATACGCGCCACCCGCGGCCACTGAGCGCACCGCCGCGACCAGTTCGTCCAAGTCCGCACCCTTGACCAAATAGCCGGCAATGCCAGCTCGAATCGCCGGCCGCACGAATTCGTCTTCGGCGTGCATCGACAGCACCACAATGCGGGTTCGGGGAGCGCAGGCCCGCAATTGTTCCGCGGCGGCAACGCCGTGCAACCCCGGCAACGAGAGGTCGAGCACGCACACGTCGGGATCGAGCGCTTGCACCAGCGCCACCACCGTGTCGCCGCGGTCCGCCTCGCCAACCACGCACAGGTCTGGTGTCGTGGAAAACAGCGCGCGCAAACCCTGCCGCACGATAGCGTGGTCGTCGCACAGCAGGATGCGGATGACGTTCATGGCACCGGACTCCCAGGGTTGGCGCCGGCAGGCGTCAATGGCAAGACAGCCTCGATGCGCGTTCCGCCGCCATCGCCCGCTGTGGCCTGCAGGGTGCCGCCAAGCAAGGCTGCTCGCTCGCGCATGCTGGTCAGACCCGCGCGCGGTGGCGCCGCGCCGATGCCCTTGCCGTCGTCGCAGACAAGCAGCGACATCGACTCCGCCGTGACCGTCAGCGACACCTCGACCCGGTGGGCGCCGCTGTGGCGCACGACGTTGGTCAGCGCTTCTTGGGTAATGCGGTAGGCCGCCAGCTCGACCGCGGCGTCCGTCGCCTCGGCCTGCAGATTGGTGGCATAGGCGACCGCGATGCCGTGGCTCTCCTGCACCCCTTCGCACAGGCGCGCGATGGCTTGTGCAAGACCGAGCTCATCCAAGCTAGCCGGCGCCAACGACAGCACGGCGCGGCGCACGCCTTCGATCGCCTTGTCGACCAGTGCTACCCCAGTGCCAAGCGAGGGGTCCGCGTTTGCCGCCACTTGCAGGCGCAACCGCAAGCCGGTGAGCGTTTGCCCCAGTTCGTCGTGCAACTCGCGGGCCAGCGCTTTGCGTTCGGCGGCCTGGACGTTGGTGGCCCGCGCCGACATTGCGCGCAGTTCTGCCGTTCGCCCGGCGACCTGCACTTCCAGTTCTTCGTTGTGCCTTTGCAGAGCCTGTCGCGACGCCTCGCGCTGGTCCCACAGCTCGCTCAGGCGCTGTTCAGCCGACCGCACGGCGTGCAACGGCACCCGCCACAAAAGCACGCCAAGGCCGGCGGCCAACAAACCGAAGGCTGCCAGCAGTATCGACGCAGTGCGCAGCGCCCGTCCCAAGGAGGCCGCCACCCACACATGTCCCTGCGCGGCACCGCCCACTTGAACGGGAAACGCCTGCCACACCAACGTCTGCTGCTCGGCGCCCTCTTCGGACAGCGCATCGAGCGACACGCCGTTGTGGTCGACCAGCCGCACGGCCGCGAGGTCCGAATTCGCGAGCATCGGCCGCGCATTCTGCAAAAGCTTGAGAGAATCGTAGCGCCACAGCTCGGGTTGCTCGTCGGACTCGCGGCCGATCCGCTCAGCCAGTTGCGCCGCGGCGGCGTTGGCCTGCAAGCGCAGTTCGGTGACGGTGAAGGACAGCCACAGCACCGGCGCGGACAGCCAGACCGTCACCCAGACGATGGCAACCAGGGGTTCCAAAAGGGCCCGCAGACGCGACACCAGTTGCATGGGCGGTTGCATGCTCATCGCCTAAAGCCCCACGGCTTCGGCGCGCCGCAAGACCGGTTGCGCCGGCGGCCCGCGCATGCACGCTGCTAGCTGACGAAGCTCAGCGGGGGCCTCAGCTGTCAGGATGAGTGACAAGTCCTTGTAAAATGGCCACGCGCCTTGCCGCACCGTCTCGGCTCCCGGCTGGACGCCGTTGTAGGTCAACAGGGCAACGGCGACTCCCTGCAATCGAATGGTCGCCAGGTCCGACAACCCGACCGCGTCGGGCGTGTGGGTGACAGTCCGCAACATCGCTGCGTCGTGGTAGAGCGTTCGCCAACGTCTGGTGCGCGCGTTGTCGGCGTCCACTTGGGCAAAGGCCGGTAGTGCGCGCGCAACAGCCAGGTGGCTCGAGTCTCCCGGCTCGCGCTGGAACACCACAAGCGGCTGGCCCCGCGGCCACCTTGCCTGTTGCCCCCCAAAGGCCGCAAGCAAGTCCTCGCTGCGCCAGTCGACCGGTGGCGTGTCCGGGTGCGCGGCCAGGACAACCGGCACGCGTGCGTAGGGCAGCACTTGCAGCCCCGAACGAAGCTCTGCCGGCCGCAACGGCCGGGACACCAGCGCGCCGTCAATCGCGCCATCGAGCAACGCCCGCACGCCGCCCGTACTGCCGATGCTTTCGGCGACCGTGGGTGTCACAGCGCCTGCCGGCGTGCATGCCGCGACCAACGCCCGCGTCAGCGCCAGATTGCTGCCTGAGCCGGCCAGCAGCCAGGGACCTGCGCTGCGCACCACGCGCCGTGCGGTGTCGGGGCTGACCTTGGGCGGCAGGAGCTCAAAGGCAGGAGCGAGCGAAACTGCGAGAAACAAGGCCTGAGCGACGACCACCAAGGCCACGATGGACCACAGCGCAGCGACGGCGGTTCTTGCGCGGTGGGGGCTCGGCATAGGCACCAGATTTGTGGGGGCTACGTTATTTGTCCCGCGCGGCGATCCTGCCGCGAATGGCGGGCGTTGTCGATGGCGCCCGTGGTGATTCCAATAGGTGTTTTCCCCAATTGTCGGTCCATCGCATTCGCGCCATCCTGGGGCTGGCCGTCGCAACGGCGGTCCGGCAGGGATTTGAGGATGCGCAAGCAATCAGCTTGCTGGTGGGCGAGGCTGGCGACCGGCGTTTTGGGCCTAACCTTGGTCACGCCAGCCTGGGCTCAAGAGGCGTCCTTGCCAACTGCATCGGCGACTCCAAGTGATGAGGCGAGGCCCGCGGCGGCTGGACACGCTGCTCCGGGTAGCGAAGTCGCGGCGACGCCGGACGACAGCGGCTACGACCTCGTCGTCGAAGGGCGCCGCGCTGGTCGGGTGCGCGACATCGACCTCGACCGCAGCGTCCATCCGCTGGGCGCAGAACGCTTGCGCACGAGCCAGGCCGAATCGACCGCGGCCGCGACTGCGCAGTTGCCAGGCTCGTTCGGTCAGGTGACCAACCGCGGCGCTGGTTCGCCGCTTTTGCGCGGCCTCATCGGTCCACAGAACCTCATCGTCATCGAGGGCTTGCGCTTCAACAACTCGACGTTTCGCACCGGCCCGAATCAGTACCTCGCCACCATCGACCTGTCGGCTGTCGACCGCATCGAAGTATTGTTGGGCCCTGGCGGTGCACTGTACGGCAGCGATGCCATGGGCGGCGTGATTGGCGTGTACTTGCCACCGTTGCCGCGCTTTGGCACCGGTGGCATGCCGAATGGGCGCGTTTGGGGCAGCTACGACAGCGCGGACAGCGGCACGGCGTTTGGCGCACACAGTGGCTGGGCCGGCGACCGCGTGGCCTACGAAATTGGCGCTGCATTTCGCGACCATGGTGCGTTGCGGCTGGGCGGCGGCGAGTTGGCGCGCGCCTCTGACTATGCACAAACGGGCTGGCACGCTCGCGCGGCCGTGCGCCTGGACGAGGCCTGGTCGCTGCAGGGTGCGGTGCTCGGCAATTCCGTCGCCGGCGCGGGCCGTACTGACGACCTCGGCCGCGGCATCGTGCGCAACTATGACAACCGCGATACCTTTGCTTGGATTGAGCTGAACCGCGAAGTGCAAGAAGGCCTCACGCGCTATGTGCGCTTCGCGGCCGTGGCCCACGGCCACTCGGAGGTCGCTGGGGTTGCGCGGTGCACGCTCAAGTCCGGCGCGGTGCCCAGCCTGGACGTGTGTGCGGCCGACGGCATCGCCCGCGCGCGCGATCCGGCCACCGATCTGCCCGCAAGCGTCACCCGTCACGACGAGTTTACCGATGACGTGCTGACGGTTGGCGCCCTTGCGACGGCGCGGCTTCACGCGGACGACGAACGACTGCGAGTCACCGTAGGCGCCGAGGGTTGGCACGACAGCGTGCAGTCCAGCGCCCGCCAACGCCGCAATGGGGTCGCCGCACAAGCCTGGAAGGCCCTGGACCGCGGCAACTTTTCCAGCGGCAGCACCCATACCCAGCTTGGAGGCTTTGCTCACGCCGACTGGCAGGCGCTGCGCGGCGAGGGCTGGGCGGCGTCGCTCAATGTTGGCGGCCGCGGCGGCTGGGTGTCTGCGTTCGCGGCCAACGTGCCCGGCGTGGGCGACGTCAAGTATGCGCTGCCGGTCATGGCTGCGACCGGTGGAGCTGTACTCAACCTTGGCGAAGCCGTAGCGGTGTTCGGCAACTACTCCAACGGGCTGCGCGCACCGAATCTGCAAGAAACCACCGTCCTAGGCAACACTGGCGACCAGTTTGAGGTGCCCAACGCCAACCTGGGCGCGGAACGCATCGCCGCTATCGAACTGGGGCTACGGCTAAACCTGGGCGGTGCGCGGGCGCTACTGTCGGTGTATCGCAATTCCGTAAGCGATTTCATCGACCGCGAGACTGTGGCGGCGAGCAACTACGCGAGCTACGGTGTCGACGCCGCCGACCTCGGCTGCACAGCCCTCGGCGACGCCAAGTGCAAACCGGTGTCGCGACGGGTCAACCTCGGGACTGCCGCCATCCAGGGCGCGGAGTTCTCCGTTCGCGGACCGTCGCTGCTCGGCGTGCGACCCTGGGCGATCGTCAACTGGCTGCAAGGCGACACCACGGCCGCCAATGGCACCACACAGCCGCTGCGGCGCGCGCCGCCGCTCAACGCCCTGTTCGGGCTGCGCTGGCAGTCGGCCGACCAGGGCCTGCACATAGAACCGTGGCTGCGAGCAACGGCCGAGCAGACCCGCCTGAACACCGGCGACACCAAAGACCTGCGCATCTGCGAGGATCCCGCCAAGCCGGGAACGCCGTACGCGGGCGCGACCTGTCCTGGCACGCCAGGTTGGATGACCGTCAACCTGCGCGCCGGCTGGCGGTGGCGCGAGCCCTTCACTGGTATCAAGGCTGTCCGCGTGGACGGCGACGCGACCAACTTGCTCGATGTACGGTACCGCGTGCACGGGTCGGGCATGGACGGTGCCGGTCGAGGCGTGAGGGTCTTGCTAGGCTGGGAATTCTGAGTGCCAGGCTGCAGCGCATACATGACGCCGGGCCGCGACAGGCGAGGAACCTGAGTGGCGCGCAAGTGTCGAGATTTTGCGAGCTCACTTCGGCGCTTTGCCTTGGGCAGGTGCCCGCGGACATTCAGCGCGCGACCGACTTGATCTGAGGCCATTCGCTGGCGAGAAGCCAGCGCCGCGCAGCTGCCAGCGGCAACAACGACTCGCGCAGGAACTCCTGCTCCACATCGTGCGGCAAGCACGCCTGAAACGCCGACAGCACTGCGGCCTTCTTCTCGGTGTCGAACACAGCCCACTCGTCGTCCGGTGGCAACTGCCCCGTCGTCAACTGGTTGATCACGCTCTCGATCGCAGCACGGGCCCGCGCGCCACGCGCCTGCAGCTTCACGTTCAGGTTGCTGGCGCTGACCGGCGCACCACACTCGTGCTCCAGAAGGCGCGCCAGGACGGCGTTGATGCGGCCGCCGGCAAAAGTGTGCCAGATCGTACGGTCTTTCGTTTCCTCGATAGGTCGTGCGTCACCGCTCAGGTTTAAGTGCTCCAACTGCCGGCGCACGGCCTCAAGCGCGGCCCGAGCCGCCGGTGTGCAGCCCTCAGGCGCGGCGCCACCGGCGAGCAGTTCCCGGACTTTCTCGCAGACCTGACGGCTGTATACGTTGGGGCGGCCGGTCCAGCTGGGCACGTCGCCGTGGTCGCCCGGCTCGACGTGGACCACGCCGCGGGCCGGGTCGAGGTGCGTGATCCGCCAAGCGCGGCCCGCCAAGCGAACGGTCGGGCGAGCACCGCGGAGTTGCAGGGCGAACCACGATTGCACGGTACCGATTTCGTCATCGCCCCAGCGGACGGTCAAGGTGTCGGGCGACTCGAAGACGGCGTACAGGCGGAAGAAACTCTTGGCGCCGAACACTTTTTCAGCCTTGCGCCCGAGCAGCAGCAAGCCGCCCTCTGTGTCGACCCAGCCCTCGACAAGCAGGTGGTCGATCAGGTGGCCCAACTCACCTTCGCCAAAGCCGGCAAACGAAGGCACCGGCTGCAAATGCGCCAGCAGCTGGCCGCGGGTCATGCCACTGGTCTCGAGCAAATTCGCAAAAATCTGATGGACAAGCACCGTCCACGAGCGGGTCGATGGCACCACATCTTCGATCCAGCCGGCGAGGAACAGCTCGGCGAGCGCCAGCGAGACGACCAGATCCTCGGGGGTTTCGGCCAAGAACGTCATGCAGGGGTTGGTGTTGGCGCGGCGACCGGTGCGGCCCAGGCGTTGCGCAAGGGATGCGACGGTACCCGGAGCGTCGAGCTGAATGACCTCGTCCAGATTGCCCACGTCGATGCCGAGTTCCATGCTGCTGGTTGCCACCAGTGTGCCGACCCGCTCGGACTCGAAGGCCAGTTCCGCTTCGGCGCGGCGCGCACGGCCCACGGCGCTGTGGTGGATCCAGGCGCGGGCCGTGGGCCCCAAGGCGCCCGAGAGGCGCTCGGCCTGAGTACGGCTTTGCACAAAGGCCAGCTGCTTTTGCGTGGCCCCCTTGGCGCGAATCAAGGACGCGGCCCACGCGACGTCGTCGCCGATATCGAAGGTGAACTTCGGCACTTTACGCGCACCACCCGGGTCGACGACCAGCGGCGCCTGCGCCGCTCCGGCACCTTGCAGCCAGCGGGCCAGCTCGACGGGGTTGCCCACCGTGGCCGACAGACCGACACGCTGGATGTGGCGCCCTGCCCTCTGCTGCAGCCGCTCGATCAAGCTGACCAGGTGGGCGCCGCGCGCGTCATTGGCAAAGGCGTGCACTTCATCGACGATGGCAAGCCGAACCTGATCGAGAAGTTGCGCTGCACCGCCGCTCGGCCGGATGAGCAGCACCTCGATCGACTCAGGGGTGATGAGCAGCATGTCGGGCGGCTCGGCCAACAGGCGCTTGCGCTCGGCCGGCGAGACATCGCCATGCCACTTGCCGACTTTGAGGCCCACCGCTTCGGCCAAACGCGTCAGGCGGCCATCTTGGTTGTTGAGCAACGCCCGCAGCGGGCAGATGTAGAGGATACTGCAGCGCGGCCAGCGCTCGGCCAGCACACGGCTCCAGGCGGGCAGGACGGCTGCCTCGGTCTTGCCACCGGCGGTTGGCGCCAAGACGATGCAGTCGCGGCCGTCGAGCACAGGCGCAATCGTCTGTTCTTGAACCGGGCGCAACCCGTGAAACCGCAAGACTTCGCGGATCAGGTATTGCAACGAGGGGTGAAGGCGGTCGAAGTCGGTCACAGGTCAAACCCAGCCACCAGCAGCGTCGCATCGACTTCCGCCGCCTGCCGCCCCTCGACCACCGCGCGCTCCACCTCAGACAGCGAGGGGTCGGCCGCCGTGACCTTGAAGGCAAAGTGCAGCAGCGGATCGTACTCGGCGTGTTGCCGACACCGGCCCAAGACGCCAATCAGCTCGCGCAAGTAGCGCCGCGGCGTGGTCTCGACTTTGCCACCGAAGGCGCCCGCGACGTCGTCGGCCAGCTTGCCCAGGAAGGTGTCGCTGCAGCGGCTGGCCGTACCAGGATTGACGATTTCATAGATCTCACGCACTTGCTGCCCGACCCGCACCAAGCGCACGTGGTCAAAGCCGGGCAAGCGCAGCTGCGGCGCATCCAGGTCGGCAAACGGGCCATCGTCGAGCTGGCCGATGCGCTGCTGCAAGGGCTCGACGGTCGGAACCCCACGCGGCGAATCAAAAAAGCTAGTGGTGCCGGCAATCACCAGCAGGGTGCGCGGCAGCTCGCCGGCTTCAAGCGCCGCCAGCCAGTTTTGCACCAGCTCGAGGCCAGACTTGCGCAAGTCGGCACGCGGCAAGCGAACCAGGCGCTCCACCTCGTCGACGACCAAGACCAGGCCCTTGTAGCCGGCCTGGTGCACGACGGTCGCCAGGCCGCGCAGCATCGGCAAGGCGTCGACATCGCTCAATTGGCCCGCCAAGTGGGCGCGACGCTTGGCGGTTGCGGCCACCTTGGCGTCGCCCGACAGCCACTGCAGCAGGGCCCGTGCCACCTCGGTCTCGCCCGCCAGCGACGCCTGCGCATAGCCCGAAAGCGCCTGGGCAAACGCCGGGGCAGCATCGGCAACGGGCCCAAGCAGGGTGCGCACTTCGCGGGCCAGCGCCGCGTCGAAGCGTTGGTCGCCCGGGTCTAGGCCGGCACCCAGGTCGGGATCCATGACGCGCCCGGTCGCCTTGAACAGCCACTGGTCCAGGATGTGCCGCAGCGCGTTGTCGGGCTGTTCGGCCACGCCCAAGTGGGCACACGCCTCGCGGTACAGGGCCACCGGCTTGTGCAGCGGCACTTCGGGATACGCCACGCGCACATACGCAGCGGCAAAGCCCTGGCTTCGGGCACGGGCGGCCAAGAAGCGCAAGAAAAACGTCTTGCCGGCCCCGTATTCGCCGCGCAAGAAGCGGGCCCGCCCGCGGCCGTCGGCAATGCGCTGCAAGTCGCGATCGAGTGAGGCGACTTGGTCGTCGATGCCCGTGGCGATGGCGTCTTGGCCCTCATTGGGCACTTCGCCGACGCGCAGGGCCTCGATGACGATGTCGGCTATCCTGGCAGATGCACGGTGAGTCACGCGGTTGGCTCCGTAGCGGCGGCGGTGGCGGCCCGCCTAAGGGGTGATGCGCTCGATCCAGGCGTAGACCAGCTCGCCTTCTTGCTCGCGCGTCTCGAACGGCGCTACGCCCTGGTCGGCAGTGCGCTGGCGGAGCAACGTCGCCATCAGGCCCTGCACCAAGAACGGCGGTATGCCGAGCAGGCGGGCCAATTGCGGTGCGGTCAGAACCCGCTGGGCACGCAGGACTTCGAGCGCCCGCGCCTCGCGCGCGCTCGCCCCGGTCTGCGGTGCAGTCGTTGCGGCCGGCTCCGTCAACGCAGGCGCTCGGAGCTCGGCCAGGGCCGCCACGCGAAGCTCGGCCTTGGCGCTGGGCATGACCGCAGCGCTTGCAGTGCTGGCCGGTTGGGCACTGGCCGCCGCTGTAACTTCGTTGCCGTACCACCACGACGGCACGGACAGCGGCTGGGCGCCGGCGCCGCGGCCGATGGCGAACAGCGGCACCACCACTTCTTCCAGGCTGGCTCCACCGTGGAAGCCCTGGCGCTGCGGACCGTGAAAGGCACCGTACTCGGCCAGCGCGTGCACGGCCGGCAGGGGCAGCGGCCCGCGCTCGAAGGCAACAGAACCAGCGGTCGGCAAGGTATGGAAGCGGCCACCGGCGGCTGTCGGCAGGCATTTGCGGGTACTGTCGACATACGGCGTGTGGCCGTGGTCGGCGGTGAACAGCACCGTCCAGCCGTCGGCCACCGCCTGCTGCAGGGTGGCCAGGGCGCCGGGCCCAAGCCCAGCAAATTCCCAGCGGTCGTGGACAGCGGTCTCGTGACTGGCCAAGGCGTCATCGACCCCGTTCCACACCGCCACCACCAGGCGCACGTCGCCGGGGTTCACCAGGACTTGCCGCAGGGCCTCGGCATTGTTCTTCAGATCGGGCTTGAGGAACAGGCGCTTGGCAAAGGGGGCCAGCGCCGTGTTCTGCTGAAGCGCGATGCGGTCGTTGCTGGCGTTGCTTAGCGCATCTTCGGAGTCGTCCAAGCGCGGCGTGCCGGGAATCTCGCCCAACATCAGCGCTCTGCGGGCATGCGACGTCACGGTAGGCACGAGCGAAATGCCGACACCCAAGGCCGGGCGCTGGCGCAGCGACTCGCCCACGGCCGTGGGGCCGCCGCTGAGCGCTACCGGCACCAGGCCACGCTCGCCCAAGTCGCGGGTCAGCTCCAAGGCGGTCGACAGGTCGCAACCGTCGAGCACGGCAAGGTATACCCGCTGGCCGGCATCGAGCAGGGGCCGCACCAGCGAGCGGCCGACGTGGTGCAAGGCCAGCGGTCCGGCTGCATCGTTGGCACCGGTGACCGCCGGCCAATCCCGCGCCAGGGCGGCGGCAAAGGCACAATTCCAGCGGCTGCGCTGGGCCAGCGCGTCGTCGAGCACGGCCTGTGCGCCGTTGTCGAGCGGGCCCGCAGCGGTCAACCGCGCCCGGCGCAGCTCACGGATCGCTAGGTCGAGCCAGCCGAGGCCCACGGCATCGCGAAACCAAGCCCGCCACGGCGCACCTTCGCCAGGCAGCTGCAGCGCGGCAATGCCACGGCGCACGCGGGCGGCGGTGCGCGCCAATTGCAGCGCATCCGAGCGCAGGGCTGCCGAGCGGTGCGCGAACAAGGCCGCCAACTCCGCCTCGGCGGGGGCCTGACCGCGCCGCAGCGACTCGCCCAGTGCAGCCAGGGCCTGGTCCAGGCAACCGAGCAGCAGGGGATGGGCCGCGACCTCGGCCAATTGCCAGCGAACACGGTGCGCCAGCGCTTCGGCGGGCTGCACAGCGGCGTCGGCCTTTGACTTGGCGCTCTGGTCCGCAAGGCGCACGGCACGCTCGACCAGTGCGGCAAGCTCGCCAGGCTCCAGGTCGGGCGGTGGCGGCACCGCTGGCAAGAGCTTGCTGCCCTTGTCGCTGCCCACCAGCGCGCCACGGGTCAACAGTGCTTCGATGCCATGCTGAATTCCCCATGCCAGCGCCGCGCCGTGGCGGCCATGGGCATCGCGCAGGGCTTCGGTCAGCATCGCCGGCCGCTCGGGCTGCGGCGGGCCCTGCAGGATCCATTCGGCCAGCCATTGCTCGGGCGTGCGCTGACCGATGCGCAGCGGCGAGTCGAGTTCGGCCGCCAAGACCAGGGCGCGGACATCGCCGATCCGCAACCGCTGCCCCAGGCTGGCCTTGTCAAGCAGGCTTTCGAGCTTGGGGGCCCAGCGGAACACCGCCGCCGCCACGTCTTCGTCGACCACGGGATCGCAGTCGCGGCGCCCCGCAGCCGCCATGACGTCGTCGGCGCGGATGTTGACCATGCGGCGCAGATAGGCGCGGTCCATCAGGTCGCGCGGCAGCCGCACATCGGCCCGAACTACCGCCACCACCGGATCGGGCGACTCGCGCAGCACCGCCCGCAGCGTGACCTCGCCAGTCACGGTCGCCACCCGCCAGTGGCGCTGCGCGGTATCGACGCGCGCCGCCAGGTCGACCAGCAGCGGATGGGCCGCGAGCAAGACGAACTCAGCCGTGACCGACTCGCCACGCTGAAAGCGCGTGAGCGCGGCCTTGACGATGCTGGTGCCCAGGGTGGCGCTGGCCGTCATGGCTCCTCGACCACGATGTGGATGGTGAACTTGTGCGCCGTGGGCTGGGCGGTCAGCAGTTCTTGGGCGGCGAGTTGCGCCTCGCGCTCCAGTTCGTAGCGGGCAACGCGCTGCCGCCACACTTGTTCCTCTGGGGGCTGTGGTGGCGGTGGCGGCGGAGGGGGCGGTGGCGGTGGAGGGGGCGGTGGAGGGGGCGGTGGCGGTGGCGGTGGCGGAATGTCAATGAGTTCCTTGAAGATCCGGTCGACATCGGCGGCCCATGAGGGAACGTGGCGTGCCAAGGGGATTTCAACCCCGTCGCTCAGCAAATTGTCGAGTCGCGCCGACGTCAGCCGCCGCTGTTCGTCGTTGCCACGGGCTTCGATGAATTCAACCTTGTCGAGTTTGTCAGAAACCACGTCTAGCGCCCGCTTGTCCTCGGTCAGGCCTAGCCGCAACGTCTTCCAGGCAGGTGCATTGGCATCGTCGCGCCAGCCCGCCACGATGCGCACCCGGTCGGCCGACGAGCCGCTGCCCTGCCCCTTGGCGCGGCCGACGATGGCCTCACCGAGCGCCGTTCGCAGGGTCGTGGACTGGCCCTTGCGCTTGGACTCGCGCAACTTGCGTTTGCCGATCAGGAACTCCAGCTTGGACAGAAACTGATCCAGGTCCGCGCCCCCCACGCGGCGGGAAGCCTCGACGATGTCTTTGGCGAGCTTGGCCTGCTCGGCCGCGCTGACCACCACGTTGCGCCGCGCGACGCCCAGCACCTCTTCGGCTGCGGCAATCGCCTTGTCCCACGTGGCATTGTCGACCACGTCTTCGAGCACCAGCTCGCACTGCTCGGGCAGGTCGGCCAAAACGTGAATGGTCTTGGCTTGGCCGGCTACCCGCACCTCGTAGTTGCGGACGAACACCAGCACGAACAGCAGCAGGTCGGCCACTTCCTTGGTCAGGCCCCACTTCCAGTCGCCGTCGGGGCCCATCAGGTCGCGCAGGTCCTTGGCCTGCACCTGCTTCTTGCCGTCGGTCTGGCGCTTCAGCGCCGCCAGAAACTTGCCGTCTTCGCGGCCGGTCACCGAACCCGCACCGGTGAACGCCAGCTCGAGCGGCAGGCCAAAGCTGTTGACCAAGCCCGCCTGCTGGTTGGTGACCGATTGCGCCGCGCCGGTCTTGATGGCGCGAACCACCAGGTCGGCGACCGTGCCCAGGTCGTTCTTGTTGACTTTGTGCGGGAATTGCGGGTGCTGCGGGTAGCGGCCATCCAGGATGTACTCGGCGAGCTTTTTGGGCGCCGTGGCGTGGTCCAGGCGTTGGGCGCCGTCGCCTTCGTGCACGTCGAGCTCGCCGCGCATCGAGCGGAGCTGGCCCTTGGCGAAGTAGGCCGTGCGGATTGCCCCCAGCAAGGCCTGCTTCTGCGTGGCCTGGAACGAGTGCAGCGCGACCTTGATCTGCTGGGCCTCGGCCGGGGCATAGGCATCCAGGTAGCTCCGCTCGTCGCGGGCCACCAGGTCGATGGCGGCGTAGTTGGACAAGGCGTCCAGGCCTGCCGAGTCGAAGTGCTCGGGCAGCCAGACCAACGTCCATTGGGTGTTTCGACCGCGGGCGCGCACGGCGTGGTCCACGTCGTCTTGGCGGGTGCAGGTCGGATCCTCGTCGTAGGGGTAGTCGATTAGGATCAGAAAGGCCTCGGATGCAGCAGGGGCGAACTCGTTGGTCGTGCCGGCGTAGCTCAGCGTCCGGACGTTGCCAAAGCGCATGCGGCCGCTGCGGTCGGTGCCGCGCCAGGTGACCCTGAGCGGCGCGCTGGCCGCGGTGCCCAGACCAAGGCCAAGCTCGGCATCCACCAGCGCACGAATCGCGGCAAAGCGGTTGGGTGCGGTCAGCTCGGACTTGGCGCGCTCGAGCACGGCTTGGTAGTCAACGCGGTGGGTTTCGATGCGCACCAGCGGGTTGGCCTCGGCGCCGACCACCACTTCGGCCGCGGCACCAGACAGCCGGCGCAGCATCGCCGTCACCTTGTTGGCTGCCGTGGCCTCGGTCAGCGCCGGCACATCGCGCTGGTTGAGCAGCCATAGCGCCCGCGCGTGCAGCTGGTCGCGCAGTGTCTGGCCGTTGGGGTAGTAGCTGCGGTCGCTCAGCTGGGCCATCAGCGCAGTGCGCACCACCTGGGTCAGGGCCCTCTTGTCACTGTCGCTGTGGCCGGCGGCGGCGTCGGCCTTGCCCTGCAAGCGCTCCCAGGTGTCGATCGACGCGACGATGCGCTGGGCCAGCGCCCCGGTACCAGCCTGCCGCGCCTGCGAGACGCCGTCGGCGTCGAACAGCACCTCCCACAACGCCCCCACCGGAATGAACTGGCCTACTTGCAGGTCGTCGTAGGCGCGAATCAGCCGGAACAGCGCACCGATGGCGGTGCGGTTGCGCGACAGCGCCTGGGTGGCGTCGACCAGGATGCGCAGCAGCGCCGGATGGAACGGGTAGACGGCCCGCACCGAAGCGCGGTCGAGCCCGCCCGCCAAGCGCTCGACTTCGGGCCACTTCTGGTCCAAGAAGCGGTCGATGGCCTGCTCGAACGCCTGCTCCTCGCCGGCTGGCAGGTCCTTTTTGCGGACCAAGACGCGCTTCTCGGCCACCTTGTACAGGTCCTGCTCTTCGAGCTGCAGCATCGGCTGGAAGCGGTTGGCCACAAAGCCCAGCCGCTCGCGGAAGCCAGCCTCGCTCATGTCTTGCGGGCAGGTCTCGGTGATGCTGGTCTGCACCGCCACGGCAGCAAAGAACGGCAGCGGCCGGGCCATGTCGCTGTCGACCAGGGCCGAGAGGTCGTTGATCTGGCTGGAGTACTCCTGCGCCATCTTGCCGCGTAGCCAGATGACCAGCTCGTCAATCAGCCAGGCGATGCCGGTGTAGCCAAGCTCCTTGGCATGCTTGGCGATGCGATCCATGCCGTCGCGGAAGGCGACGCGGACGTCATCGCCCGCCAAGTGGTCGGCGCTGCCGTGGTCGCGCCAGCCCTTGACCAGCGCGGCCAGCTCCAGGCGCTCGTCCAGAGAGGTGCTGTGCCGGTGCAGGTGCCAAATGGCCAGGCGCGGCTCGGCGGCGATGGCGCTGCCCAGCAAGGCGTCGAAACCGCCTGGATAGCGGTCGCCATCGCGCTCAAAGCGGCTGAAGATCTCTTCGTGGTCGGCCAGCTCGGGGGCGGTGTGGCCCAGCTTGGTCACGGTCGCGGCATAGGCGTCGTACAGGGCCGCCCGCAGCGAGTCGCGTCCCATCATGTTCAGGCGCACGACCAAGGTCTTGTTGCTGTCGAGCCAGCGGTGCTTTTCGCGCAGCACGCGCAGCGCCGGGTCGCCCACGTCGTAGACCAGGTCCGAGCCCTCGAGCATGCGCCCCAGCACCGTCATCAGGTGCGACTTGCCCGAGCCGAAGGTGCCGTAGATGTAGCGGCCGATCGGCTGGTTCTGCTCGAAGCGCTGCCCCACCGCGGCCAGCAGCTGGTCCAGGCCGGCCTGCACCTTGGGGGTCACCACGTAGGTGCGCAGGTTGTCGACCTCGGTGTCGGCCGACCAGCCCTCGCCGGCCAGCCGCACGATGAAGGCATCGACGTCGGTCGACGCGGGCTGCTGCAAGTGGTCGAGGATTCGCATCAGAACTCCTTAATTCGCCAGGGGCTGAACCCGAATCAAGTAGCGCTTCTTGCCGCCGCGGCCGTCGAGCCGCAGGTCGCCGCTCGCGACCAGGTCGTCGAGCACGACCGGCAGCTTGGCCTGGCTCCGCGGCCAGCGCGCGGCGATCTCGGCCTGGGTGCCACCACCTTCGCGGACCTCGTACAGGTCGCGGACCTTTTCGGCCAGCGAGCGCACGATGTCGAGGGCCTGGGCGCGCTCGTCGAGTGACACGCTCTGCGTCACCCCACCCTGCCCCGCGGCGGCCTCGATGCTCAACCGGCCGGTCTTCTTGTAGTTCTGCCACGCCGGCAGCACGTCGCAGGGGCAAGCGGCGCGGCCGCACGCAGCTTCGGCCAGGTCGCGCAGCTCGGCGTGGTGGCTGGCATCGCTCCAGCGTCGCACGTCGTCCAGGCTCTGCCACAGGCCGAGCGTTGGGCCGCAGCGGCGCGGATCGGCCACGGTGGGCGTGGGCAGCGGGTCGCTGGGGTCGGTGGCGGCCAGATCGTAGGCGGCAGCTTGGGCCAGGCCGCGGTTCAGGTCGCGCCAGCCGTTCCAGCCCCAGCGGGTGGGGATCATGTCGTCGAAGGCGATGAAGCGCTCGCGGGGCACGTCGAGCTTGCCGCGCAGGTCGTAGTAGCTCGGCTTTTGGAAGTCGGTCTTGGCGTAGGGCGGTGGAACCTCGATTTCCAGACCGGTCTCGCCCCGGTCCTCGCGGTCTTGCAGGGCCCAGGTGGCGCGCCACTGCGCGCGCTTGCGGATGCCCTCGTCGGCGTAGATGCGGTAGTCGTGGTCGGCCAGGGCTTGGCTGCGCAGGAGCTTTTCGGCCGCCAGGGTCAGGTCGTAGCCGGTGGTGGCCTGCCAGATGTCGATGACGGCTTGCACGCGCGGATCGCGCGACCAGACGGCGACGATTTCTTCGAGGCGATAGGGGCGAGGGTCGGCCAGGGTGCCAGAGTCGCTGTGGCGGCTTTGGTCGCTGCGCGGGGCGAATAGGTCTTCGAGTCGGTCGAGTAGCCAGGATTCGCTGGCTTTTTTGGCTTCGACGAGCAGGTCGGGGGTCTGCCAGCGGCGTTTGAAGGCGAAGGTTTCTAGGAGTTGTAGGCGCGGGTCGGCTTCGATGGCGTCGATGCGGGCCTGCAGGCGCTCGCGGTGGCTTTCGCTGTAGTGGTCGGGGATTTCGGTGACCTTGTCGTGGCCGTGGCGGCTCCACCAGGCCGACTTTTCGTCGTCGTCGGCTTCCTGGTCGGCGCGGGCGGCCAGGATCTCGAACGGGCGGTGGCCGGGAGCGAGGGGCTCGATGGCGGGCGGAGCGACTGTGGGCAGCGGCGGGTCGATGAGGCCGTAGCTGCCGTAGGTCAGCCAGTCGAGCTCTTCTTGCAGGGCGACCATCTGGTGGGTCAGGGATCGGTAGTGTTCGCGGGCGGTTGCGAGGAGCGTGGTGAGGTTGGCAGCGGTGAAGTCGGTGGCTAGGATGGCCGCTGGGAGGTTGGCGGCGCGGGTGGTGGCGGTGGCGTCGAGGGCGGCGGCGAGGGCGATGCGGGGTTGGCGGTCGCGGGTGGTGATGGGGGCGCGTTGGAGTTTTGTGGAGTCGCGTTGGAGCCGTTCTGTCCACGATTCAGCTACTGTCGAGCCATCCTCACGCTGTTGGCGCCGGGTACCTTTCGTCTGGTACACCTGCTTGAACCAGAACTCCAGACA
>SXGT01060572.1_pt1 | contig 33076 bp, 36 predicted proteins | sample 3176221 | NCBI WGS metagenome assembly SXGT01 (sample SAMN11356862, study PRJNA531348) | freshwater metagenome | isolation source: freshwater sample F1-120 | place: China: Fuxian Lake, Yuxi | collected 2017-12-25
TGGAACAATGGTCATCAGGAATCCTTCTATGACAAATTCAAATTGGAGTTCGGTAAACCTTCACGCCATGAGAATATTGAAATGCTGACAGAAGCAATTGGAAGATATATTCACTACTACAATACCAGACGTATTCACTCCTCTCAAAATGCCTCCGCGAGCCTTCTTTGAGAAGGAAATAAAATGCTTGAATCCTGAGCTGTAGGTGGTACGAAATACCGGGGTCTTGCCAACCATAGATCAAAGCTGGCACTCCTGCTCCATATTCAAGCGGCATTTGTTCTCATTCAGTTCACGAGTTGGTGATTGGAGACTTGTTCGATAGCTCGTTGGAGGTTGCAAAGGAACACGCAATCGTATATCCTATGTTAGGATGTTTATGTTGTTGGTTGCGAAGCTCAGGTGGGAGGTTATGGGAACCTGAGTTTTGCAACCAACTCTCCGATAAGGACTCAATTTCGAGTCTACGTGATGTGGTTGCAAATATAAGTTATGAATGCAACCGAGTTGCTGAAGCCAAAAGAGGATTTTCGTATTGTGATAGATGATCGTAGAACACCCGATCAGATAGCTTCAAGGCTAACGCGCAAATGGCAAATCGATGGTTTCGAAAGTGTGCGTGACATGTTCAATTTGCCAACATTTAGGATTTCTGTATCAAGTGAGTCGCGGATCACTACTATTGGAATGTTGCTTTGCGGTGGAACGAGTAACTCGAGAGGGCACATAGATCTTCGTGTAGTTCTTGAGAAATGCGAACTGGCACAATTGGATGTCGGCTATCCTGACGATGCACTTCGATTCATGGAAGCCTATCCAGATACTTGTTTCGTGAATTCTGGACGATTGAACCTCAACATTGTATTTCTGAATCGCGTTGACCCGTCTGCGTCCCTGGAAATTGGTTTTGATGGCATGTGTTGTCCTTTTTTCAGGAGACCACCACGCTCTCCAAGTCCAGATTCGTGTTTTGCAATTCGGACAGGCTATGCTGCCTGCTAAATAGTGGTGTAATCGGATCGACGAACTATCAATTGATAGTATTTCACAGAACCTTGAGAAAGTCAATTCTCAGGGTTTTCTCTTACTCACAAACATGTGCTCGGTACATACTGTTAGGCTCAAAAATCTGGCTATCGCAGCTTATGCGAAAAATCATCTCAGAATCTCAGTTGTCGTCAAGTCTGGTCATGCCACACTGAGGTTAGAGTATGCAAAGTACCCAAATGGGACCTACTATTTGGGCAAAAATTGACGTTTATGAGGTCTTTGAGTGGTAAATGGACTTTTGCAGGAGTCTGATTTTTGGTCAAGAATGATTTAAAAGCTCAGTTCCCTTGAAGCGTAAACAATGTAGTTCTGTTTTGCCTTGTACTGTATACATGCTATTGACTAAATAGTTCATATATGTTACCCTATAAAAGATTAGCACCTTGAAAATTGGGTGTTTTTGTTCGTTTGGGCGTATCTTTTAGAGCAACTTGTTGATGCGCTAAAAGATACGGCTAAACAACAAACGGCCGTTGTCGTAAACCAAGCAATACACAACCATATGAACAACCAAGACAGCATCCCCGTCGGTAAAATCATCGGCGGTTTCACAATCATCATCATTGTCGTCCTCGGCCTCTCGTGGGCTTTCACTGGCAATGACTTATTCCTCTATAAGGTGTTCGCACCCAAAGTGGAACAAGTCCGCCATGACACGTTCAAGCAGAGCCAGGCATACAATGATGGTATGGCGAGTCAGCTGCAGAGCATGCAATTCAAGTATGCACAGTCAGACGCAGAGGCTAAAGGAGCACTCGCCCCAATCATCCTCCACACCGTCGGTACCTATGACATAACCAAACTCTCACCTGACCTTCAGGTGTTCATTAGGGACGTTAAGAACGATGTCCTGACCTCATCAAAGTAAAAACCACCAGAAGATACAATCCGCAAATTCAGAAAATACGATGAAAACAATTCGCACACTTCTCAGCATTGTCACCTTTGGTTTAATGGTCGGCTGCGATCAGTCAAAACACCAAGAGACAAGTGATCAGGTTCAACAGGCGGAACAAGAAAAAATGCTTGCTGAGGGCACCGCCCAATCAAGAATGCCCGGGATAAAAAACTTTCAGGAGCGCAAGCTCCTGAAGTTAATCCTTGAGATGCGTGACCAGGAAGGCTTGGTCACCTACACCTACATGGAGAACATGGTCCCTACGGTGATACCAGGAAAAACTGCCCTCGGTGGAAAGTTGACGTTTGTTGGTGTGTCCGTTGGTTTTGGTATCCCATATGCCACCCAATACACCGACCCACAGAAAATTGCCGAAAAGAACACTTACCAAAGTGGTTCCTACGCAATTCTCCCGCAGGCTGACCCAAACGGCTTGTTCTCTCCTGCATCAGCAGATGGTACATGGATCTTGATGAAAAATCCAAACGGGAAGGAAACAACACCGCAGTACATCGAACCAAAGATCGCCGTCTTTACGTTTCAGTTGCCGTTTGACGGAGAGACTCAGGTTGAGAAAAAGTAAAACACACAAGGTAGGCCGACTACCCAGCTTATGCTAAATTGTCGGATTTATGAGGTCGTCACATTTTATGTGGCGGCCTTTCTTTTTTATCCCATAAATACTCAAGAACCTTAAGTGAGGTGATTCATTTTGAATAATCTCTTTTTACTTCAACAAACTCATGTCAATCTTATACTTCTCTAGACATCTATCCTTGTCTTTGTCTGTTTCCGCACCATCAAGACAATAATCATATTTGAGTCTTACGGAATGCCCCTCCCCCCAAATCTAGTACATCAATCTTGTATAATTACTAGATAATTATATACAAGATTATGAAAAACAATAGAATAGCTCCAGAAATAAAGGAGCAGATAATCAATAGGATAAAAAATGATGGCATATCGGTATTACAAGCATCCAAAGATCATGGAGTATCAGCTGATACCATATATGGATGAATATCAAAGAAAGTAGAAGGACAACCTACATTAGCTGAAGTATTAAAATTAAGAAAAGAAAATGATGGTTGTGACCCTACAGGGAGTCGGTCACAGGTCTCGCACTACTGTGCTCGCTTGCGACCCCGCCTCGCTCGCCTACGCGAGCTCCGGCTTTCGACTCTGCCATTTAGGCAGTCATGTGTGAAAAAGAAAACACCAGCTTTGCTGGCGCTTTCTTTTTCGCATGACCACTCAGCTTGGCTTTCAGAACTGACCGGTGTTAAGGATTATACCAAATTTGTGATTCAAGAGTTGAGTGCGATAGTTATGAAATAAAATGCAGTACCCTGCCAGAAAGTTCACGACATTCACATGTTCTCAAGATAATTTTCAAACATTTTGTGATACAATTTCTCCCATGATATTAAAAGCAAAGAACTACGCCTTCATAGATAGTCAGAATCTAAACCTTGGTATCCAAAAGCAAGGTTGGAAATTGGACTATAAGAAATTCCGTGTATACCTCCACGAAAAATACGGAGTTGAGAAGGCATACATGTTCATTGGCTTTGTTGCTCTCAACCAGAAACTATACGACAAGCTCCAGGAAGCAGGATTCATATTGAAATTCAAACCAACTATTCCTGATGCAGATGGAAAGATAAAAGGAAATGTTGATGCCGATCTGGTCCTCCAAGCCATGATCGATATTGCCGAGTATGAACAAGCGGTTGTTATCTCGAGTGACGGAGACTTTTACTCACTGGTCCAGCACCTTGGAGAGAAAGGTAAACTCAAAGCCGTTATGAGTTCCGATGAGAAGAATTGCTCAACCCTTCTAAAGCAATCAGCCAAAGATAAGCTGCAATACATGTACGATTTGAGAGATAAGCTTGAGTATAAATTTGAGGTAAATAAGAAAAGCACCACATAAGGACGGAACCTTATGCAGTGCTTCTCAATAGAAATACTCTTATATACTAGCTGAATCAGTGTCAAAAGTCAAGCAAAACTGTGGACTACGAAACTTTATAAAGTTAGTCAAAATGAAGGATTTTTATAAAGTTATTTGAATAGACTGACAATTGCCACGATAACGCCTAATCCTCCGACTATTGCAGCAACCCACGTAGCTTTACGAATTGATTCCGTTAGCTTTCCCGAAGATTCAGAAGACTTTTTTAATTCAGAAGTCAAATTTTCTATAGCTTGGCTAGGACTGCCGGGAATATGCTTTGTATGATGAAACCAGACCATCTTCCAAAGAAATTTATCAACTTTCTCATCATGAGACATACTATCCCATTTCTCCCTTAAATCTTTTAGCTCTTGATCATCTCCATACATAAAAATATGTATTATTTAACTTGTAATCTTAAAATCTGCAAAGTATGCAACCTCATCTTTCGTCGGTGCCCAATCAGGAGTATTTCCACCAAAGAAAGTTGTAAAGTTAAAATTATCTATTCCAAAAGTTGCACCTTTGGCTCGAAAAGCTCCGATGCATGATAGCGCTAACTTTCCATCGAACCATGAGACAACCTTACCCTCTCTTTCACCTGGTGTGTTCATGGTGATTTCTGTCTTAAGTGTGTGCCATTGGCCTGGAATAAATCGGAAGGATTTTTGATCTCCATTCACATCGGTCCAAGGTAGGTCATCACCCCAATTCTTTTCTGGTGCACGCTCCATCCAATACATATATTGAAAAATCTCACCGCGTTCTCGCCACATAATACGAGCAGAGAAACCATCTGACCCATCAGATTTCTTTCCACCACCTGGTGAGGTGCCTCCGCCCAGTCCAGGCAATTTTCCACCTCTAACAAAATCAAAATCTACAGGAAACATCACCTGATACTCAATTGTGCATTTATTAAATGACTCCTCAAATCGAAGTCTCCATTGAGCACCTCCCCCATCTTCTTCTTGTCCGACTTTTCCTCGTGGATATTTAATTTCCAATACTTTTCGAGATGGATCAAGCGGATCCACTACGATATTTGACCTGCCACTCTTAGCACCCATAATTCGATTTGGAGTATTCCAATCTATGTTTATCTGATCTTCCGTATAAGGCCCTAAGTGTTTATCAACGAAAGAGATTATTTTGTTCATAAAATGATTTTACCATAAAAAAGAGGCTTGCAACGTATTGCTACGCTACAAGCCCCGTGGTTATTGCCAAAACTTTCGTTCCTCGTATGCCTCAATAAGGTCGATGGCGGTTTGATGTTCAACCGAGTCAGTTGGAATCTTTGCCGCCCATCCTTTGGCCTCATCCACTTTGTCGTGAGTTAGGAGCCAGAGAAGCTTCGTGATCTGATTCGGATGATCGTCGCTCTGCAACTCCAACGCTTTGGCGGCGTAGACTTGCGCCTGAACCCTGTTCCGTTCACAGCTCACCGCATGGTGATACCAGAACCATAGAATTTCATCACGCCACATCCTGTCGGATTCGCCGAGGTCGTCTGGATCAATCTGCTCAAGAATCACTTTCACCTGGTTGGTGATGAGCGAGGAATTATAGGCACTCCACGCTCGGCTTTTCATAAGCACCTGATCCTCACGACTATAAGCGAGTGACAGGTCTTTGAAGTTGTCGACTCCGAGAAGCACGTATGCTTCATTGACCAATCTGGAGGTTTCCTCTTTCACGACTCCTCCTCTGCTCGTGTATAGTAAACAGGACTTCCATCGTGAACTTCTGCGAACAAAATGTTCCGATCCTGCCCAAGACTATCGAGTCTTACATCCACCCAGAAGTGCGATGGCCGTTCCGAAGCAGCACGACCTGGCTTGGTTGCGGTCACAAGCTCTATTTCGTCACACCAACTTTCAGACATATCTTTATCCCAGTTCACCCTCCAAATGAGATCGGAGTTTGAAACTGTCTTCCTGATATGCCCCTTGTCTTTCGAGACGTGAAATTGCCAGTGATATTGGGGTAACATTTTCCGAAGCTCACGCAACGGATTAACTCCCATCATGTAGCATGCCTCCAGAAAATTCTGAATCTGCTCCATGACACTGTGAAGGTCGTCTTCGGGAATGTGAGGGTTTTCTTCACCCTCCAATGCCCTGAAGAAACCTTCATACATCTCTTTGTCTTCGTAACCGTATTTCTTTTTCATGTGGGATTCTCCCAAAGTCTCGCGGACTATCTCACGCTTAGGATCATTCCTATTGAAGCTCTGGTGACGAGCTTGTATTAAAGAACTAACTCTCAGGATTCACGATCACAATTGTCAGATCACGAATCCAATGAAGTGGATATTTAAGGAGAATATCCGAACCGAAGTTTCATTGAACGAAACATGGAAGTGGTTTCTGGTCTGCCGCAAAAATCATGAAGGCCTTCAAGATGTTCTGTAGCGGATTATGCCTGCGGTCGCAACTAGATGGTATAAGTCCATCCACCCCTGGGATTGGGTTTGCTGCAAACGCATAGATCAGGCGAATCGCAGGATATTTTTCCCGCACCTGTTCTCTCACAAAGTCGGCTTCCTTGCCAGGCTCACAAATTGTAAGCCTCCCAAGTTCACCGTTGCCTTCAAGTGAACCGAGAACAACAAGCTTCGGCCTGTCGTTATTAAGTGCCTCATGACATTGGGAACAACAGAAGTGCGTGATTACGAAATCCTCATCTTCCTTGAGGTTAATTTCGGCACAATCAAATGGGATTGTGACCCGACGACTACTCGTTAAAAGACTGACGAAAACTATCAACGGTTTCATTGATTCCTCTAACTGGTGCTCAAAGGCGCACCTATTTGAAGCCTATTTATTCAAAGAACTGAACTCTATGAATCTTCGACGGATGTCGAGGACTCAATGAAGTTGGAAACCATGAGGGTTTCCAATGTTTTTAGAAAGTGGTTTTCTCCACTGTTACTATCATTATACTTGTGACAGCTACTTTTCTTGCCGCCGTCTAAGCAGTTCGCGGATCACATTGAGGTTCATTGGCGTTTGAAGGCCACGAGCCACGGTGAGGAGGAACTCGAGATCAGAAACTGAAGCAGTAATTTGTGCATCATTTAGGTCTGCCGTCAAAGACTCGACGGGATAACCACACAACTCTGCAAGTTCCTTTGTGCCCATCTCATAGGCATGCGCTATACGTGAGAGTTTGGTACGCATGACTGTCGTCGTTCCATTCTCCATACGTTCCACTGTCGTGCGATTGCATTGAATCCTTTGAGCCATCTCCTCAGAACTGAGCCCAAGTCCAGTGCGTTTCGCGCTGAGGATTTCACCGACTTTCTTTTTGTCCATAAGAATACAGGGGTTGATGAAGTTAGATGGAAACCTGCTCGCCCATCGTCGCATGAACGTAATCAGGACGATTTTTCTCGTCTTTCGCAATGAGGCCTTTGAACCCCTCATACGAATCAACAATGAGTGTAACAACAGCCGGACCTTGTGGTTCCGAAGTGTCGAATAGTCTGACGTTCTTCACATGGAGATAGAGGTCCTCGCCACAGGAACCTGTGCTGTCGTAAAGCCCCCGAATCACTTCCTGAGCTTTCGGATCACGCAGGTGAGGAGCTAAATCTTGAAACGCCAGTTGAAGCACATCTTCACGGACGTCCAAATATTCTTCACCCCCGTAGAAGTTTTCGGCATACTTCATGTCGAAATCCTTCAATCGGATTAAGTTCTTGATATGCCTATGGAGCTGGATAGCTTTCTTGGCAATGACCCTGTCGAACCTGTCCCACTTCACAAGCTCAAGGAGCAATAAGTAGAACTCCAGTATTTTTTCGTAGTTTTTCATATACACAGTAGCGGTAACGTTCTCGCTATACGATCCTTATTTCAAAACGTTTGGATTCGTTTGCTTGACGTAACCGATATGGCTTCGTCATAGCAGAAAGTTGCTCATTATGGGCAATTCTCTGCTATGACGAATTCTATGAATATATTGCAAAGAACTGAACTCTCAGGATTCGCGATCATCTGATCGTAAACCCAGTTGAGTGGAGCAAGGGATAGGACCTTGCTCCAAGTGTTAGCGATCTTATCCTCCGGCGGTTGCCTATTCCAGAGCCAGTAGTTTTTTGACCCACTGTGCGTGTGAAATCGTCCTGGAGCGACTATTCGCAAACAGGACTGTCCGGGGAAGCTTCGAAGTTCCCAACTCCGCACGCATTTTGTTCGTGTAGAATGGATGTATTCCGCAATCCAGAATACGAAACGAAGGGTTGTCTTCGAAGAAGAACTCCAGATCACCTCGGCATATCATAGTCTTCCATGAGTAATGGATTGGAGTTAAGTTCTCCACGATCCGCAAACGCACATGCCGAGCTTTTTCGAGGAACTCTTCTTTGGTGAGGGTCCTTTGGAGACCACACCCATCAAAGACTTCCCAGAATGAAGTTGCCTGCAGTGGCGTCAATTTAATGAACCATACTGCTTGCTCCTGTTTGACTGACTGACGAGTCTTCCTATTAGGCATATTTATCCTTACATTGAGAGGGTGGAGTTTTCTGACCATACACAGTCTTGTGGTCCACTTTGAATCCGCTGCGCTTCAGCCTCGGAATAATTGCGGTGTTAAGTAACTCGGTTTCTTGCGTAATCCGAGATTCCAAAGCACCTTCTTCATCTGAGTCTGAGGGCACACAATATTCGCAATGAACCTCTGGTTCCAGAACGTTTTTGGCGTTCAGAATGTACTTCGTGTACAGGACCGTAAGAGGATCCGTTGTTGCGTCCGAAAGTAGGTGCACCCACACCGTCTCCTTTTCTCGAGGAAGAAACGGTGCAGAGATCGAACCAATGAGCCTGGCCCAGACGACCTTCTCATTGGAATTCACTTCATTGGCTTTTTCAGTGACCTGAAGTTCTATGGTCACTATCAGCTTGATTTTCATAACCAGGATAGACAGCTCTCACGAAATCAATGAATTGATCCCGTATGTGCATGTTTCGACACGCTTTTATCACATTCCTTTATGGAAAAGAGCTTTGACAAGACCTTATCATATAACAACACCAAAGTCAAGCTCTGTAAAGGGCTGATTACGGCTCTACTGCTTGTTCCCATAGCTCTTATTGATTCTTCACCCCCTTCTTGCCACCTGTTCGCCGCTGTGTACGCTTTCCTACCCAAAGTAAGGCCTTTCCTAGACTTTAGGATTCTTCAACACCGTGTGCACGAATTTCAAGGAAATGAGGAGAGATGTGGCTTTTGCCAGAAAAACCCGCCATAGACTGCCGCCAAAATCCCGAGAAAAAATAAGGGTTTTTCCAAAATAGATACGAGTAGAGACAAATGAATTTCAGGTGTATATTTCTTGAATTCTTGTGATATTATGATGTTCACGACGTTTGCGACGTTCACACAAAAGCCCTGAATATAGGCCAGATGTGAACGTCGATATGAAAATGTAAATGTATATGGACTACCTGCCTGAATGGAAAATTTATCTTTGGAAGAAGTTGATTCTGAACAAAGACGGAGAATTTGATGGAAAGCTAACTCCTGACAGCTTTCGCTTTTTTACTCCTCGAGAAGAACGTGACCTTATCCGTGCCGGGATTCAAAAAAGTATCGACATCATTAAGATCGCAACCGAGTCTCGTTCGCTTATAGATTTTGCCACACGTTCTACTGCTTCCAAGGATTCATATTTTCATTTTGACCCATCAAAGAGCTTTCTTGCTCTCGTTGAGCTTACCAACAAACCTGCCACGCTCGAAATCACGAATATTCGTCTTGATAAAAAGGTGCTGACCAATTTCAAGGACCTATTCAAGCCTGCTGATTTTGGTCCAGAGGGATATGCAAAAGTAATGGGAGAAAAAGAGCTTACTCTTGCCGATCTTGGCTTTACGTATTTTGATAACTACTCAAATAATCCCATATTTTCATACCTCACTTTTGAAATCAAAATAGATAAAGCAAAACTTCAAAAAAAATTGAGTGATTATCTCAATAATTTTACCGAAAACAAGCTCAGTATCCCTATGGGCCTGAGGTATATTGATCCTAAAAAGCAGCTGAATGATATTTTATCTGCCATCACTCGGCTTTCAGAAAAATATGGCAGCAATATGGTCCTCACGAGCGATGAAGTGGCCAAAGCAGGCGGTTGGTATCTGCGTGATGAGCATCATTATCGCTTTTATGAGAGTCTAATTACCTTGGAAAAGGATGACAAGATTTCAATCGGCAATCTTCGTAAAAATGAAGTCCTAATTGCCCTAGTATCAGGTAGTATTCAGGATAAAAAATTGGAAAAAACGACTCAAAAAAATACTCATCTTTACATTACAAAGGATGGTGATGATTTCAGACACAAAGGACGTTTACTCAAGCTCTCAAAGAAGGCTGATTACTACAAAGTTTTCTGCTCACTCTATGCTCTTATCGGTAATGGCGGCGAAATTGACTACACAAAGCTCGGCCGAGAGATACAAAGCAGGGTCCCGAAGACCAAACGATATGGCAAAGATAAGCTCCAGAAATTTATTCAGACCAATTTGACTGATCGAAGCAATGGATTCATGCACTATGGCGAAATTCCCGATACTGAAGATAACGGAAGACCTCTTGTCTCAGTAAATCGTGGTACCGGCATTGTCTTCAACAATCGAGTCGGGTAAATCTTGTTTATTCTGGAGAACTGAATAGGAAGAATCAGAAAATGGCCAAGAAAATAGTGGCTATTTTTCATATACCTAGAAATCACCAGAAATTTCCAGAACTTTTTGTGTGCGTTTCAATAGAGCTACATTGCCGTCGAATGGCCAATGAAAATTTATCAGCTCAATGTAAATCTACATGATGCACACAACGCAAACTGCGGAGGACTTCGAAGATGTTCCTCCTAATGATTACAAGAATTTCTATTATTGCTCGGACATTGAAATAGCGGCGACCCTAGTAGCCAAAGGCTTCCAACTCGCCTCGATCAATAAGATAAGCGAGACAAAAGCCACGTTCATTTTCCGCAAAGAAACGAACATCGAAGCCGTAGTCGATGCCTTCTGGTCCAACAAAGTTGAGGTCTATCCCCTCGATTTCGCCAATGCCCGGAAGAATCTCAAATCGCGCATCTATGCCATGAGATATTTCCGACGTTAAAAATTAAATATAAATGTTTATGAATGAAAATAACAATACCAAAAAACAAATAAGAAAAGCGTCAGTGATTGTAGGAGATAAGATTGCAGAAACAGTCTACGATCCGGTCCTGATGAAGACACAGTTCGCCACATTTACCGATAACAAAGTCGCTTATGTCGAAGCTGTCACATTTAACAAAGAAGATATCTACCCACTCGATGCCAAAGACGATATCGTAAGTAAAAACGTGGTCCTTTTACCATCACTCGCAACCGAGTATGGGACCGAAGCCGAGCTCATCCAGGAAATTCAAACTTTCATCCACAAATACCTCGACATCACTCCGATGTTCGAGCGGATTGCCGCATACTATACGATGTTCAGTTGGCTCTACGACAAATTCAACGAAGTGCCGTATCTTCGAGCCATAGGAGATTTCGGAAGTGGCAAGACACGATTCCTTCAAGTTATAGGTTCGCTTTGCTATCGACCAATATTTACCGGTGGAGCAACAACACCTTCTCCAATTTTTAGAATCTTGAATGAGCTTAAAGGAACTCTGGTCCTCGATGAGGCAGATTTCAAATCTTCCGAAATGAGTGACGATATCGTCAAGATTTTGAACTCCGGATATCAAAAAGGTATTGCAGTCCTGCGGTCCGAAGGCAAGGGAGTATTTGAGGTCAAAGCCTACGACGTATTCTCTCCAAAAGTTATCGCTACTCGAGAGACCTTTAATGACAAAGCTCTTGAGAGCAGGTTCCTTGTCGAGGAAATGGGGCGTGGCACTTTGCGCACCGATATTCCACGACGTTTGAGCGACGAATTCTATGATGAGAGTAGACTCATTCGTAACAAGCTCCTCATGTGGCGATTCAGAAATTTTAACAAGAAACTAAACTTTGACGATAGGCCATTGGAAGGTATACACCCTCGCCTCCACCAAATCATCATTCCTCTCCTCACCATCATTGAGTCTGAAGAAATGAAGACTGCTTTGAAGGAGTTTGTTCAGAAATATAACCAGGAGCTTATCGCAGATCGAGGGTTATCCTGGGAATCTGATGTGGTGTTTGCCATCCTCAAGCTCGAGCGAGAAAAGAAGACTGACAGCCTTACCGTCAAGGAAATAACTGACTCCGTAAATGCCGATATTGATCTATCGGACGATACATTGCAGACCAGAAAGGTCGGTTGGATTCTTCGTGCAAAACTTCAGCTTAAAACGTACAAAACCAGAAAAGGCTTCACCCTATCTCTATCAAAAAATAAGGATAAATTGGTCTTCTGGAAAGACCGCTACGGTATCACCGAAGCTGACTTATCAGGTGAATGTGTGAACGACGTGAACGTTGTAGAGACACCCATCGAAACCGCTAACATCGGTTTCTGATACCCGTTAAATAGGCAGAATCTCAATTGATTTCGGTAATTTTTTTCTAACATGAGCAAAACAGAAGCTGATTATCTCAAGAAAATACAAATCTGGTGGCTCCTCAAGGATATGAAGAACCGCCTCATCAAGGAAGGTGAAATCTTCTGGGGTGAGAACGGGTCCGAAGGAAGCATCGGCTATAAATTATGGCTGACTCCTGACTTTCCACGCCTTGCCCTTTCCTACACAGTTGGTGAGGAGAAAAAGGAGATCAAATACGTGGTCCCGATCATCCAAACTGATTGCAACTTTGGCAGTACGAGGTTCTGGTTCCAATGCTCGTTATATAAGAATGGTGAACGTTGTGGGAGGCGTGTCGGGGTGCTTTACAAGACCGGAGAGTACTTCGGTTGCAGGCATTGCCATGAGCTTACTTACAGGACCAGAAACCAAAACAAAAGCTCTGCACATCATGGACTCTATGAATGCGTAAAGCTCTCAAAGAAAATGGAAGACCTTCAGGAGAAGGTGAAGCGTTTTACGTGGCGTGGTCGACCCACAAAGAAGTACAGAAGACTACTTCAGATTCAAGCGAGGCTTGAGGGCTACTATCGCGCACTCGATGCGGCTGGAGAGCTCAGTCCCAAGGAATAATTTACCTCGCCATGCGTCTGGATATAACAGCCAAAGATGGTACTATAAAAGCAGAGAAAGAATCTCAAAAAGAGGTAGCTTCTTTGGATAGGTCAGAATGGCAATTCGATAACGATACCATTGCCGCTCTGTCGGACCTCGGAGACATTTTCCGAAGAATCCGCACACGCATGAATGCTGAAGGCTATACCATCGTAAATGGCAAAGTTGAAAAACTCCCAACTGCCAAACTTTAATGTATATGAAACTGGAAAAATCAGAAAAACAATTATTTAAGATGATTCAAAGCGGTATGTATCGTGACTGTTACCTTATTTATAATCGTAAGAGCACCGACGAGCCTGATAACCAGAAGAACTCAATCAAATATCAGAGAGCTGAGAATAGCAGATATTCTGTACGAGAGAAGCTCCGCATCGCCCCTATCACTCTCAAAAGCTTCTGTGTGGATGGAGTCATTTCTGAGAAGCACTCTGGCTTCAAAGAAGATAATGATATAAGCATCAGCGAAAGCGGTCTGGTCCAATACAAGATCGATCGACCTAAATTCCAGAGACTCATCCAATTCTTGAGCATGGGCTTATTCAAAGGTATCGTGGTGCTCTGTTGGGACCGAGTAAGTAGAAACAAGGGCGATGATACAGTGGTCCGTAAGCTCATGAGAAAAGGCATCGATGTAAGATTCGTCTTTGCTAAGTACGATAAGACGAGCTCCGGAGCCTTGCATATGGATATTGATGGCATGTTTGCAGAGCACCATTCAAGAGTTACAAGCGAAAAAGTGAAGACGACTACATGGAATCTTCGAGAGCGTGGCATTTGTACTTACAGAGCTCCACTCGGTTATTTGAACCTAGGCAACATGGATGAAAAGCCATTCGATCCCGAGAGAGCTCCTATCATAAAGAAAATATTTGAATTGTATGCGTCAGGAGATTGGAGTCTTGAGGATTTGGCACGCTACGCCAAGAAAGAAGGTTTGACCACCGTTCCTATGCGTCGCCGCAGAACCGAAGAAGAAATGCTTGCTGAAGAAGATGATGAAATAGAGATCGAGCAAGTCTCCCGGCCGATAACAGCAAACATGGTCCACAAGATACTGACTAATCCTTTCTATACTGGTCAGATCATCGGGAATAATCATCAATATATTCCAAGCATGAGTCATCAAGCGCTTGTTACCCACAAACTCTTTGATGATGTGCAGGCTCTGCTTTTCAAAAGAAAAACGAGCGTTCATTATACAGATAAGCTCGATCTTTATCATCGAGGTATGGTCCGTTGCGCTTTATGTAGTAGAGTCTATACGCCCTATATGAAGAAAGGTATTCAATATTTCAACTCCCGATGCCCGGATGATTGTGCCAATCCAAAAAGGAACTTCAATATTAATTTCATTGAAAACAAAGTCGGTGAGGTCCTATCGAATCTTTACTTTACTGATAAGGAGCTTGTAGAGATAGATGCCCGGACCACGACTGACATAGCCATATTTGAGGAGAAGCGAACGGTGAACCTTGAGGTGAATGAGGGTCAAAAGAAGAAGATCAGAGAGAGACTCAAGTTTTTGCATACCAATAAGCTAGACCTCCTCATAGCCGGTACCTATTCGGCCGAGTCATATCTTGAAGAAGAAAACAGACTTCATGGCGAACTTACCAAGTTGCAGGGCGAAGAACAGACTTCGGATGAAGCCATGCACGAGGTTATTAAGGACATCGTAAAAATTTCAGAACTACTGAAAGACAGTGCAGCATATTGGTCTTTTGCTAATTCGCATGAAAAAGAGCAAATCATGCGTGTAATTTTTTCAGAACTTTCATTATCCGAAAATACCTTGCAATTCAAGGTTAAAAAAGGATTTGTCTCCTTTCAATCGAGACTTCTTGTTGAGGGTGACCCTACAGGGAGTCGAACCCTGCTTCCATCCTTGAGAAGGATGTGTCCTAGCCGATAGACGATAGGGCCTCTTATCTTTTCGCAAGCCATTCTGGTTCTTGACGCACCAGAAGCTCGCTTGCTTTATCTTGTTCCAAAAGAAGGATTTTTGCAACTCTTTCCATTCTTATAGACTGTGATCCTTTTATAAACACAACATCACCAGCAGAAACTATTCCCTTCACATATTCCCCAGCTAGAGAAGCAGTATCAAAATTAATTGCAGTATCGCTCATAGCCCTTGATCTATGACCCACTGTGATCAGAATATCGCAAGACTGTATGGCTTGTATACCAGCCTTCTTATGTTCATCTCTAGAATACACTCCGAGCTCCAACATATCCCCAAGCACTGCTATACGCTTGCCAGAGACCTGAAGCGATGCCAGAGTATTGAGACCTTCTCTCAAGGCATCTGGTGAAGAATTATAACTATCATCTATAATGATGCTTCCGTTGATACCAGAAATAATATTCATACGACCCTTAGGGGTCTTATGATTTTCTAAAGAATCTATCATTTTGTCTATCGCAATATTGGAAGCTATGCCAACCGTAATAGCGGCAATAATGGGATATATTTGCTGAATACCGAGTATGTTTCGCAACTTTATCAATATACTATTGCCTTGAACATTGAGCTTAAATGACATGCCTATTGGGATTTTATTATCATCATACATAACACTAGGATCTGAAGCGTTTACAGTAGCCATCTGCTTTATGCCAAATGACATACATCTTTGTTTTACATCATTTGACAATAATCCGACTTCCTTATCATCTACAGATAATATAAGAGTTCCATCTCTCTTTAGAGAATCTATAAGATATGCTTTCTCCTTTATAAGTTCAGCGACAGATGAGAAAGCTTCTATATGAACAGGAACTTCTCCTATCTTAGTGATTACGACTATATCCACCCTAAGCCATTTAGAAATCGACTTTATATCACCTGGATGATCGGCTCCGATCTCTAATACTAGACATTTTGGATAATCAGATTTAAACATTATAAGTTCAAGACCGTGAAGTATATTCTTTATCCATAGAGAAGGATCATGCCAACCATTCTCGCAACCAAGTATTGTAAGAGGTATTCCCAAGTCGCTGTTAAAACTCTTCTGACTTTTTCTCACATAGTCAGTATCTGCAAGAACAGAGAATATAGCATCCTTCGTGGAAGTCTTGCCGACATTGCCGGTAACAGCGATTATTGTCGGTTTGTACTTATTCAATACAATCTTTGACTCAAATATAAGTATTGAGGAAATTATTTTTTTTAGAATAGATTTCATATTTCTATAATTATCTATCAGGCGGTATTTCGTAGTAATTTATTAAGAATTTTGTCATCTGCATGAATGGATCGGTAAGTGTGGCTGATGCGTATTCTACATTCTTAGGATGTATATGATACAAGAAAATTATGAATTTCGGATTATATGCAGGAAAATAACCGAAGAATGAATGCAGATACCTGTCTTTATAATACCCTCCATTTACAGGATCTGCAATCTGAGCCGTGCCGGTTTTTGCGGCTATACTATAATTCTCCATTTTTGCTTTTCCACCATTGAGTGCTTTGTCAACTACATTTATCAACAAAGAAGTAACATCGTCGACTGATTCTTTCTTCAAAACTCTCACTCCATCGGTTTCAATAATTTCAGAATGTCCATCTATATATTCTATAGACTTTATAATATGGGGTTTTATCAATATGCCACCATTTGCAAGAGTAGAGAGGGCTCGTATTGTCTGTATCGGAGTCATGGAAATACCCTGACCATATGAAGCTGTTGCTATTTCTATATCTCTCTTTGCCGAGAGATTATTCACCAAACCTTTTTGTTCATTTGGTTGTTCTATACCAGTTTTATCCCCCAAACCGAAACTTAAGAAATATCTTGAAATAGTATCCGCTCCAGCACGAAGAGCGATAGTAGCTGCCCCGATATTGAGTGATTGACTTAATATCTCCTGTACAGGTACCACACCTCTTGCTTTACCATCAAAATTTGATATTTTTCTACCATTCAATACCAGAAATCCTTTATCATCATAAGTAGAATCAATGGTTATTGCCTGTGAATCTAGACCTACCGCCATTGTTAATGGTTTTATAATCGAACCCATTTCATAAGAACTTTCTACGAGTGGGTTGGAGAAAATCTTTGCGTCCTTTATATTTGATAAATCATTAGGGTTGAATGTTGGAAAATTAACCATAGCATATATCTCTCCATTATTCGGATCCATTATTATTCCACCTATAGAATCACTTTTCCATTTATCTTGAGTGTCGGATAGAGTTTTTTCTAGATATGACGCTACGGTTGGTTCAATAGATGATATCAAATCACCTTCTCTAGATTCCTCACTAAATACTGTTTTCTTTATATTAGAAAATAATTCAGCAAAGAAATTTATATTTGAACTGATTGTTTTTCTTGATAAAATTTTTTCATAATAACTCTCCAATCCATATCTACCAGCCAAAACATTATTCTTATCGAATCCTGTTATACCTATAGTATGTGAAGCGAGAAAATCAGCCGGATATATACGCCAATTCTCTTTCTTAGCAAAAACTCCTTCCAGATTCAAAGCGTTTATTGATTGACCTATCTGACTTTCCAATCTTTTTCCCAATTCAAAATATGAATTATCCTTCTTCATAACCTTATCGAGAAAAATTTCTTTATCAATTTCTATATACTCAGACAATGCCTCATAGACCTGATCTGCATCTTTTATTGATTTTGGATTTATGGATACGGTATAACCTTCTTTTATTGTTGCTACAGAAATCTTATCTCCATTTTTCTCGGTAAAAAAAATAGAGCCTCTATTCATATTGGCTAGGCTTGGCTTTAGATACTGTTTCTGAGCCTTTTTTTCATATACCTCTCCGTAAAGTATTTGAACATGATAGAGTCTAGCCACTATAACAAGAGCACAAAGAAAGGTACAGACAACTATTATTCTGATTCTAAACGCAAAATTATAATCCATTTTTATAAACCATTGCTGTTATTGAATTCTTTGAAATAAATGAAATTTTTTCAGAATTCTTAAAACCTAAAGCATTGGCCAAATCCATATCTATGGAATTTTTTATTGAAAAATATTTTGCATCTAAGACACTTAAAGATGTTGATAATTTCCTATTTTCCTTTGATAACTTTTCTCTTGAAACCACATTTGATATAGCTCCGTGAAGAAAATATGCGTATAAGAAAGAACAGACGATTATTCCGAATATCAGAACACCGAATACTCTTTCTCTATGCTTAAGAACTTCATGAAAATTGTTTACTATCGTTTTTGTCATAATTTTATTTAAATTTTCTATATTTTCTCTAGAATTCGTAACTTTGCGCTCCGCGATCTTGGATTATCTTGTATTTCCTTATCTGTAGGTGTTATTGGTTTATTTGTTATGATTAAGGCTTCACCAATATCGGATTTTTCTTTATTAAAATTTTTAACTATTCTATCTTCAAGACTATGAAATGATATGACCGCTATCCTTCCCTTCTTTTCTAATCTTTCAAAACCTTTTGATAATCCACATTTTAGAGAGTTTAATTCATCATTTACCGCTATACGCAAAGCTTGAAAAGTTCTTGTCGCCGAATGCAGTCTTCCATGTCTATAGAAATAAGGAACTGAACTATTTATTATCTCTACGAGCTCTGCTGTAGTATCAATATTCTTCTTTTGTCGATAATTCACTATGGACCTCGCTATTCTTCTTGCATATCTCTCTTCACCATATCCATATATAATATCGGCAATATTATTCTCTTCCCATTTATTGACTATTATCCATGCCGTCAAATCGCCACCTTGAATATCTTTCTTGAAAGTCATTAACAATGGCTCATCTTTTCTAAAAGAGAATCCTCGACCGGAAGTTTCAAATTGATCAGAAGAAAGTCCTAAATCAAGCATTATTCTATTGATCTTTGGAATACTTAATTCATCCAAAACTTTTGCCATATCGGCATAATTTGATTCTTTCAAGATAATTCTTGAAGAATTCTGCCTTGAATATTCTTCCAATCTATCTTTAGACCTATCAAGAGCTTCTTTGTCCCTATCAAGACCTATGATTGTTATATTCTTACACTTCTCAAGTGCGTAGAATGCATGCCCTGCGCTTCCCAAAGTACCATCGAGATATATATCCCCATCCCGAATATTAAGCCCATCTACTGATTCACGGAGAAGAACGCTTGTATGTATCATATTCATAAATCTTTTTTCATCTGCCTAAAGAATACCGACAGATCCTAGCTTTTCAGCCAAGGCATCGGTTTTCTTTTCGACAGTACTTCTATATGATGACCACACTTTCTCATCCCATATTTCAACTCTATTGAGGACTCCGATAATAGCCACTTTTGAACTTATACCCGCATGCTCAGACAAATGAGCGGGAATTAAAATTCGTCCTATAGAGTCCACCTCCACTTCAGTTGCTCTACCGAATATGATACGGTTGAAATTTCTATTATCAGCCTGCAAAACTGAGGATGAATCCGGCCGAGAAAGCCTCTCGGCAAATTCCTTCCATCCCTTCAAGGTAAATACGAAGAGACAGCTATCTATCCCGGGAGCGATGACTACAACGCTTCCCATTTCCTTTCGAAATTTCGAAGGGAGAGAGACTCTGCTCTTGTCATCTATTGTGTGCAGATGTTCTCCGATAAGCATGGCTTGTGATTATTGTGGTTTGAAATCAGAAATATTTTTTAAAAGTCGATATCTTAAAAACTTTATTTCCTACTTCTTCCCACTTAGAGACCATTCTATCCCACTTCACATACCTTTGCAAACAAAAATACCCACCATATGTGGATAAGTTTGATTTTAGAAAAATATGCTTATATTTTTCTATTATTTTTTCGGACGCATAAGAGGAAACATCTGAAGTTCTCGTACCGGCTTATCAGCAAGAAAAGCAAAAAGTCTGTCTCCATAGGCAAATCCGAATGTCGGAGGCATTCCATGTTCAAGCATCTCAACAAATTCGTCATCAGGCATCATGGCCTCGGTATCTCCTTTTTCAATCAGTTTTTTCTGCGATTCAAATCTGTTACGTTGATCAATAGGATCGTTGAGTTCGGCAAAGCCATTGGTCACTTCTGCTCCGGCAAGTACAAGCTGAGCACGAAGTGTCAGTTCCGGATTATCAGGATGAACTTTTGACAGAGGCGAAATAATCTTTGGGGCATTTACAAGCCATGCCGGACCTGCTATCTGCTTTCTACAATACTTCCATAGAGTATCGGTAAGTCTTTCCTTATTTTCACCATCATAAGTAACTTTTAATTCCTGCAACTTTGCCGTCATTTCTTTCTCTGTTGCTTTCAAAACATTTATTCCTGTCATTTTTTCTACTGTTTCTACATAATCCATTCTTGGCCATATTCCTTCAAGATTAAAAGTGAAACCTCTTGTAGTGAATTCTGTTTTTCCAAAAACTTCTTTCACTACAGTCTTTATCATTTCTTCAGTCATTGTCACCCCCTCATCAAAGTCTGCAAAAGACCAGTAGAATTCCATATTGGTAAATTCCTGAAGATGTTCAGGGCTTGATCCTTCATTTCTATATACCCTGCCGATTTCAAAAGTCTTCGGGAATCCTGCGGCCATGAGACGCTTATGCCAAAGCTCACCCACTGAAATACGAAGATATACATCAAGATCATAATCATTATGATGAGTTTTGAAAGGTGTCGCTTCTGCACCTCCAGTAGTGATTTCTAGAGTTGGTGTTTCTACTTCAAGAAAACCTTTATCTTTCAAAAAGTTACGGGTGACATCCCAGAATTTTGATTTCTTTATAAAAAGATCGCGGAGTTCTTCATTCATCAGGATATCTAAGTAGCGCTTTCGATATCTTTCATCATCGTCTTTTATTCCATGCCATTTCTCAGGCAAAGGCAGTAGAGTTTTTGTGGCTATAGTCCAAGACTTTACAAGTAAACTCTGTTCACCGCGCTGTGTTGTAAAAAACTTTCCAGTAACAGAGATAAAGTCACCAATATCTACCGCATCAATAAAAAGCTGAAAAAGTTTTTCTTCTATTTCATCTTTTTTAAATACTGCTTGAAATTTACCTTTTCCATCATAGAGCACAGCAAAAAGTATTGATCCCTGCCCTCGCAAAGCCATGATTCTTCCTGCAATAGAGACTTCCTTTTCCCCTTTTTCATAATTAACAAAATTATTCTTTGCATCTGCGAGACAGAAAGTACGCGGAACCTTACTCGGAAATGGACACATTCCCGCTTTCTTTAATATTTCAAGTTTTTGCAGGCGTATTGATTTTAATTCATCAAGCGATGCCATAATTTAAAAAGATAATAATGTATATGATACAGCTCCCTTTGGAGTCATGACCGTAACTCTTTCACCCTTTTTCTTACCAAGAAGTGATGAACCAAGAGGAGAGAGATTGGAAATCTTACCAGAAGACATATCACTCTCTTCTGAACCGACTATCTTGTATTCTTTTATTTCTTTATCATTATCTTTTTGTATTTTCACTGAAGTACCTATTGATACTGTGTCTCCCCCATTGCTATCTACTATAAAAGCGGATTTTATAAGATTTTCAAGATGATTGATTCTATCTTCTACTTCTGCCTGCTGTTGTCTGGCTTCGTTGTATTCGGCATTTTCTGAAAGATCGCCTAGTTTCTTGGCATATTCTAGACTTTCGACTACTTGTTTTCTTCTTTCTGTCTTTAGAAAGCTCAATTCTTTCGTAAATTCTGACAGCTTTTCGCTCGTCAAATATTTTTTTGAATCACTCATATATAAAAGCTAGTCTTTAATCTAATAAGACTTATATAATAGCGCATAATATGTGAAAAGTAAATGTTATTTGAAATATTCAGGGGTATTAACATTCATCCAATCAAATATTTGCCTTGTAACAGTACTTGCTCCTATAGAGTTATCAGATGGCCCACTTTCAAGCAGGATTACGAATGCATAACGAGGATTACTATATGGGAAATACCCAGTCATCCATGAGTGTATGCTTCTTTTCGTAATACCTATCTCAGCGGTACCAGACTTTGCTGCGATTTCAATATATGGAACATTGAGTAATAATCCAGTACCGTTTTTTACACTCAGTCTCATTCCCTCTTGAATAACTTTGAAATTCTCTGCTTTAATATTTATATTATCCATGATTTTACCTAATTCACCCTTTATTATGCTTGGATTACGCCCTATACCATTATTTGCCATAATGCCCAAAGCCTTAGCAATCTGCAGTGGAGATACCTGAAAACCATACTGGCCTATAGACATGTGATATGTATTACCGAGATTCCATGCTTCACCGTCAAAGTTCTTCGCTTTCCATAAAGGATTCGGAACAATACCCGATGCTCCTGTAAAAAAAGAATTCTCCGTCTTTTCTCCAAAATCGAACATCTTCAGGTATTTCTCTATGCGATTTATACCAAGACCTTTCTGATCTTTATAACCACCTCCTATAGCATAAAAATAGACATCAGAAGAGACGGCTATAGCCTCCCTCATATCTGTATATCCATGAGCTTTCCAATCTCTAAAAACATTTTGAAGATCTGGATAATATTGATTTTGCACAGATATAGAGCCCGTACTTAATATTCTTTTCTGCGGATTTATAGTACCTTCATTTAGTGCAGCTAATGCTATATAAGGCTTTATGATAGAACCTGGAGTATATAAACCATCGATGACTCTATCCAAGAAAGGCTTATTCTTACCTTCTAGATATTCTCTAATCATCTTAATATCCGTCTTATCAGATAAGACCTGTGAATTGTATTCTGGATAGCTTGTCATCGCTATCACTTCCCCATTTGTAATATCCATAATAATTCCAGCTCCACCGATAAATCCAGCCTTCTCTGCATTGCTTCTTATTGATTTATATATTTCTGATTGAATACGCCAATCTATAGAAAGTTGGATATTATCTCCTTGTTTAGGTGCTTCCATAGTATTTTGACTTTGTGTTCTGCCATGAGCATCAACTTCTAATAATCTTATTCCATTTCTACCACTTAGATTTTCATTGAAATATTTCTCTATTCCGTCCACACCTTCGAAATCCTCTCTATAGTAAAATCCGGAACTATCTTTTGATGGATATTGAACATATCCTAGAACATGAGATAGTCCCACAGCATCTTTATATTTCCTTACTGTAATATCTGGATTATCTCCCGGAGAATTCCATGCCAACTCTATCCCGTTTCTATCAAATATAACTCCACGGGAAGCAAATATCGGTGTATGTCTCAATCTATTATTCTCACTTCTTATAGAATATTTTTCTCCATCCTTAATCTGTAATAACCATACCTTAGTAGTAAAAGATAGTATTATAATCAAAAATGAAAAGAGAATGATGATCAGACTGAATCTTCCAATAGGTCTCTCCAATCTCCCCTCGAACTGCTGAGTGTCGAATCTTGGGATATTTCGCGAATCCATAAAGATTTCATCAGGAGCTATTTCTGCATTTATATATCTATCTGATTTTATTTTTGATTTTCTATTGAATATCATAAATTATAAGTCTTTTTCTCAAATAAAATACTAGCAGTAGTATGATTATTGAAAAAATAGTGAATACATGACCTGTATTGTAGAACATTGGTAAGGGTAAACCGTATAAGGCATCGTACATAATACCCCATAAAATAATCTCATAATATGAACGGAAGAAAAATAAGAAGATAATAGCCATAATCCATGTGATCCACCAATACCCTAACAATATTGATAGAAACATAATAGCTACTGATAATATTCTCTTTATCATTTTATCTTTTCAACAAAAACTACTTTCTGTTCATAAATATTTACAGGCTGTGAAAAGAGAATAGTAGCAAAAGTTTTTGCTGGATCAGCAATCACCTTCCTTACTATACCGAATACTGACTGGCTTAAGTTTGGTATAGTGACCGTGTCATCTTCTCTTATCTTTATATCTCTTGGTAGTATAACTTGGAAACTTCCACCACCATTACCGATGGCTGTGGCTTGAATATTATTCCCTATTAGAACTTCGTATTTTTCTCCAAAAGATGAGTAGAGTTTGATTTTTGAACTATAATTATTGGATTCAGCAATTTCACCCAGGAGAACATGGCCTAGGGCATAGACTTTGTCTCCAACTCCCACACCTTCCACCTTTCCTATATCTATAATATATATATCATAAGCAGAAAAAGGGGGTTTTTTTAATATATTTGCCATAATCAATGATGATGTCGCTGTACGATGTAATGCAGATTTTAAATATTCATTTTCTTTGCGTAATTCATCTATCATGACATTTTTTAACTCTATAGATACCACTGTATCGGTCTTATAGTCCCAGAAAGGTTTTGATATCACCGAAAAGAAAGATGATAGGAGCTGCGGAAAAAATATATTTATTATGTATAGAGAAAGACTTATAATACTGATGATCTTTATAGGCATCGCTATCTTCTTTTTCTTTATATTACTTATGTGTTCGTAACTCATCTTCGTTTTGTATCAATACATCTTTATATTTTTCTAAATCCTCAAGTATAATACCTGTACCGCGGGCAATAGCTGTCAATGGATCCTCGGATATATACACAGGTAATCGAAGTGATGTCGATAAGAGGGTATTGAGATTCTTTATAAGAGCTCCTCCACCTACAAGATGTATACCTCTATTCATAACATCTGAGAGAATTTCTGGCGGAGTGGTCTCCAGAACTTCTTTAGCAGATTCAATAATAGTATCAATAGATGCGGACATAGCTTCTCTTATATCAGAATCTGTGATAATTACTTCGCGAGGAAGTCCAGTAATAAGATCTCTACCCTTAACCGCAGTCTCAAGCTGATCTGTTGGAATAACAGAACCAACATTTATCTTTACATATTCGGCAGTTTTCTCTCCTATTAGGATTTTAAATTCATTTCTGATATATGAGATTATATCATTATTAAGCTTATCTCCAGCAACACGGAGATTCTTTGATCTGACTATTCCACCTAGAGATATTATAGCAATATCTGTAGTTCCTCCACCTATATCTATTATCATACTGCCAACAGGATCATGTATAGGAAGTCTTATCCCTATAGCTCCTGCCATTGGCTCTTCTACGATATAAACTTCCCTCGCTCCAGCATTTTTTGTAGCATCTCTTACCGCTCTTATTTCCACATTTGTAACTCCAGAAGGTACACCAACTACAACTCTTGGACCTAATACCTTTTTTGAGTGTAATTCAGCTTTTTTTATAAGGTATGAAATCATCTCTTCGGTTATTTCAAAATCAGAAATAACCCCATCGATAAGTGGTCTTACCGCTATTATATGAGTCGGCGTTCTGCCGAGCATATCCTTTGCAGTATTTCCAACAGCCACCACTTGACCTGTTTTTTGATTCACAGCAACCACAGACGGTTCATTGACCACTATTCCCTTTCCACGAACATAGACAAGGGTATTTGCTGTACCGAGATCAATACCGATATCATTTGAAAGATAATTGTATATTTTTTCTATTAGATTTTTCTGAAATTCCTTCATGATAATCATACGATACCATAAAAGACCTCATCTCCGCTATATTTTATCTTGATCTTTCTTTATATACGCTATATATGCGATAAGAGATACTATTATTATTGATAATATAATTATGGTAACGAAATATTTTTTCGAAATATCTTTTAGATCATTTATTGATTCTACTGCACCAGCATCTTGAGGTAAGACCATAACGGTACTAGAAGCCGAGGTGGTGCTCGCCACGATTGTCTTAGAGATTTGACCTGAGATGCTTGTCTTTGGCTTTATAGTAATTGTAGAAACATTTCCAACAATCTTACCCTGACTCGACACTTGAAAAGAAATCGAATTTTCTCCAAGGGATACTGTAGCAATTCCAGACTTCTTGGCAAGAAAAGAAACAGTAGCAAACGATGTCTGAGAGCTTATACCTGAAGGATAACCTGCTGTCTTTACTATTATTCCGTTTATATTATCTGTAATATCATATCCAGATTGATTCATAGCAATCCATACTGGAGCAAGTGTAAAGGAAACTACTTCTATCATATCCTGCGGAAATTTCAGATCAATCTTTTCTGCGTAATCTGTTCCACCTTGAGGATTTACGGAAATAACTATAGAGAACCTCTGTCCAGCAGAAACATTAACTATTGCAGGAGAAATAGTAGCTGTGGTTGCAGCAAAAGTTGTCATTGCGCATGAATATAGCCCGAGAAATGCTGTGATTATTATTGTTGATACTACTAGCTTATTTTTTATTTTTCTAATTATATTTTTCATTTTTTATTTTTATATTATTTACTCCAATCAGCCATTAACTTTACAAAATCTAGAATATCTACTTTTCCATCACCGTTAAAATCAGCGATATTCGAAGCACCAATCTTACCCCAATTTGCCATAAGTATGACGAAATCTAAGATATTTATTTTACCATCATTATTTGTATCTGTTTTACCTGCTGTTATATTTCTATTTGATGAACTTGATGATGAGCCACCTCCACCTCCTCCTCCACCACTACTGCTTCCACTAGGACTTCCACCACCAGAAGATCCTGATGTTGGTGGAGGTGTAACAATATCTGGAATGTTTATTGTATATACTGCATAGAGAAAGCCGGACGATGTCTTATTATCGGGATAACATGCTATAGCTTGTAGAATAATATTCTTATCAATAAGTATTGGCTCTGAATACGCAAGACTTGTGTTATTCAATACAGTACAACTTGGAATGGAACCGTCTATGGTATAGCGAATATTCAATGAACCTGAGGCAGAAAGTATAACTCTTTGATCTGAAACGAATGTGCCTGAATTCGGATTTGCAACTGGTATTGCAAAGGTAGAATCTGGTATTGTTACACTGTTCTCTATAGTGTTAATAGTACCGAATATTTCTGAAGCAAATACGTAATTCCCATAAGTTAAAAATGTACAAATAAAATAAAATATAAACGCTGTTTTTGTATATGCCTTTTTCATGATTTAAGGATTAACTATATTAAAATAATCATCAGTATAGTCAGTTATTGGTCCATTGGTAATATACATCTTGTATTTACCAATATGAACATTTGGCACCGTGAATGTGGCACTTCTTTGATTTGCATTTTTATCAGAAATTATATTCATTTTCACATCTCCGCTCTCTGATTCCATATTAACTGTGACTTTCTCTATATGAGCCGATGATGCCCATCGCAGAGTATGGTTTTCTCCCACTTTCAGATTTTCATTACCATTTGGAAATATAAGCAACATTGCGGGTGTTTCAGAAATATTCACAGCCTGCTCTGCTGTTGTCGTGATATTGAAATATTCATCGGTATAATCAGCGATACCAACTCCGTCTATATATAGCTTATACTTTCCCACTGGCACTATCGGCACGGTAAAGACTGTTGATCTTTTATCGGAAGTTAGTTCGGCTATATGTCTCTGAATAATTCCAGACTCCGATACAATATTTATGGTGAATTTGCCAGTATTCTCTGCTTCCCATGAAATAGTATTATTTTCTGATCCCGATGCGAAGGTTTCGCCTCCATTCGGAGATAATATCTTAAGATATGGTTTATTCGGTATATCCGAATAAACACCATAACTTGTTGTATATATTCCGCTAAGAGATCCTGTGGGCACTTTAACTTCCACTATTACTTGCATTTGAAATCCATCCTTTGTTGTATTGAGATCAGCGCTAGGAATAAGATCGATTCTTTCGCTGTATAGATTAGACGAAGAAATAGTTATCGGCGAAACGCTTTTTGCGTTTATGCTTTGTTCTGTATAGATACGCATATTGCCTCCTACAGGTATTATACTTTCACCTTTCTTGAGATCTTCAAATTTCATTTTGAACACTGTTTCGCTGTCTGGAACAGTTATATTAAAAACCCATTTCCAACCATTTGTAAAAGTATTATCGGCGATAGCTGAGGTATTTATAGGGGTGATAGAGTCTACCTTCAGTATTCCTAAAGCGTAAATATGGGGTATAGAAAGAAAATTGGCATATATAAAAGCGATTAGAATAAATACTCTGCTTGTAGATAAGGAAAATCGCTTATATTTCATATTTGCACCCTACCATTTTAGTTTGATTAAGTAAACTAGACTTATAGGATATTTTGTTTCTTTATAGAGATTCTATCTTCACAATGCTTACTTCTCCACTTTTTCTGTTTTTTATTTCAACTGACTCGCTTTTTAGTGTTTTATCACTTATCACTATTCGTGTAGGTATTCCTATAAGATCACTGTCTGCAAACTTCTCTCCCGCGCGCATATCACGATCATCATAAAGCACTTCAATACCTTTTTTAATTAAACTATCATAGAGCTTATCTGCTTCTGTTTTTACCTTGCCGTCTTTGTCAGCAATGAGAATCAAATGAATTTCAAATGGTGCAATGGATTTTGGCCAGATTAGACCTCTATCATCAGAGAGAACTTCGGCAACTGTTCCGATAAGACGACCGAGACCTATACCATAAGATCCCATTATCACCGACTTATTTTGACCACCTTCATCTGTATAACAGAGGTCAAAAGCTTTGGAAAAACGATCTCCAAGAGAAAATATATTACCCACTTCAACAGACTTCTTCTCTTCGAAATCTTCTTTTTTCAAACCATCCATTGGATATTCTCCAGATTCCATAAGATCCTTACTTACAGACAAACCGTGCTTGTGACTTATATATATATTATCCTCTCCAGCATCGGTTATAGTCTGGAATTCATGAGAATATTTTGAAAAAGATCCACCAGATGCAAATGTTTCGTATGTTATATCTCCAATTCCGACTTTTCTAAAAATATTCATATAGACCTTCTTCATTTTTTCATAAAACTCTGTATGCTCATTGTCATCTTTTGAAAATGAATACATGTCCTTCATAAGGAATTCTCTACTTCTCATAATACCGCTTTTTGCCCTGATTTCATTTCTAAATTTTGTTTGTATTTGATAAACATAAACAGGTAAATCCCTGAAGGAGCGTATATATTCAGTCATTATCATAGTGAGTGGTTCTTCTTGAGTAAAGGCCAAACCGATTTCTGTGTCATTTTTTAGTTTTGACTTAAACCAAATATCCACAACACTATCATCCCATCTATTCGTCTTATCCCATATCTTCTTATCTTGAAGAGCGGTCAGCTCTATTTCTTGTCCACCTATGGCATTCATTTCTTCTCTTATAATTTGTTCAATTTTCTTAAGCACCTTCAATCCTAATGGCAAAAAAGAATACACTCCCGCCATTTCCTTGTGAATGAATCCAGCGCGTATAAGGAGCTGTGCGTTCTTTGACATCTCATCCTTCGGCGCATCTTTCCTAGTCTTTGTAAAAAGTTGTGATTGACGCATAAAGTCTATTTGTATTATAAATAATACAGCAATACCTACTAGTTCACAAATATCTTCGCAATATCCCTATATGTCACCACTATCATAAGTAAGATAAGTAAACCAAAACCTAGGGCATTCATAGTGTTTGCTATAACCGGCTTTATCGGTTTTCTTATTATCGTTTCAATAATTACAAAAAATATTCTTCCACCGTCTAGCGCTGGAAACGGCACAAGATTCAATACTCCAAGATTTATAGAAATAATAGCCGTGAACATGAGAAGATATGAGAAACCGAGTCTTGCCGCATCACCTACCATACCAGCAATACCTACTGGACCAGTTACAGTTTCTAGATTAGCAGTACCATAGAACATCTTCGTAAATAGAAAATACAGACCTGAAAATGTTCCCGATATAACATTCCATGTCAATCTAGCGCTTTCCACAAAAGATTTTAAAATTGGTAATCTCAATATTCCTACATTATCCATAGCAATACCTACAGCGTATTTACCCTCTGTTATTCCCTGTTTCGCCATCACAATAGCCTTTGATTCCATTTCATTTCTTTTATATTTTATTTCTATTGGATTTCCCATGCTTTCAACTATCTTTTTTTGTATTTCTTCTATTGAACTTACAAGTAGTATGTCTCCCGCCTTTAGTCCAGCTTTATCTGCTGGAGATCCAGAATTTACATAAGTTATAGCAATATGTGGATTTTCCATTCTATCGGAATATTGCGGATAACTTCCCATAGATGCTGGAACACCTACTGCAAAAGCAATACATATGAGAAGCCATGCAAAGAGGAAATTAAAAAATACGCCGGCAAATAAAACACATACCTGTTGCCATTTCGGCTTATTAATAAAACTCCGAGCTTTATCAGGCCCTGCTATATTTTCATCATTTGGATCCTCTCCGAAAATCTTCACATATCCGCCAAAGGGAATCAGATTTAGTGAGTATGTCACTTCACCGACTTTTTTTGAAATAATCTTTGGTCCGAAACCAAGAGCGAATGCATCTACCCGTATTCCACACCAGCGAGCCACGAGAAAATGCCCGAGTTCATGAACAAAGATAAGTAAGGCGAGAACGATGATAAATATAACTATAGTCATTTTCTATTACTGCATAATCTCTCTTTCTTTTTTTATATAATACTCCTCCATTTTTTTATTTACTTCATCAACCATCTTTTGTATCTCCTTCTGATGTCTAAAAACTTCATCTTCCCCTATCCCACCCGCCTTTTCTTTTGCCTGCAAATCTTTCATCGCATCGTCTCTATGTATTCGTATTTGCTTTTTTCCTTCTTCCAACTTTTCCTTTGCTACTTTCACTATTTGAACCCTACGCTCCGCAGTAAGCTCTGGAAAATTCACTCTCAATCCCTTATCGTCAGTTGATACCGACAAGCCGAGATTTGAAAGTGTAATAGCCTTCTCTATTTCTTTTGTAATGGAAACATCCCATGGGGCAATGCGAAGTGTCCTCGGTCCTTCAGACATCACAGAACCAACTTGAGTAAGTGGAGTGAGTACTCCATAAGACTCGACTCTTACACTATCAAGCACCGCCGGACTTGCTTGTCCGGTTCTTATGCCAGAAAACTCCTTTTTTATCCATTCTTCAGTACCCACTAATGACTTTTTGAATTTATTGAAATCGTATGACATATCGGGAATTATAACATATCTTTGTTCCTGATTAAATTTGAATAGACAAAAAGGGTCAGGGCGCAAAATGCAACGCTTCTGACCCATAACCGAAACCTTCAGCCTTTGCGAGAGAATCTCCGACGGTATCGGTTTATTGCACGTCGGGTTATCACCTCCTTTCTTAAAATTGCATATTTACTTCTACCATTATCTAGAATACTGCTTTTAATAAATATTGCAAGTTCGACTTATTCACTTATCGTATATTCAGCATCACATATTCCAAGAGTTGCTTCACGGAAGCTGATCTATCTCCTATATAGTCCCGCGCTTTAAGTATCGCCTTCAGCGCTTTTTGATTCTTCTCTATTCCGTTTTTATATAAAAACAATTCAAGTTTGTCCAAAAATCCTATTGCATCAATTTTACTCAATTCTTCATCGCTTATTTTCTTAGCAATGTCGTCTACAAAATCCACTCTTTCTTTTTTTGAAAGTCTCAAAAGCTCCAGCATTTCTTTTTCCACATTTTTATCTTGCATATTCTGAAAAGGCCTTGCAATAAAAAGCCGTGAAAGCAATGTCGGCAATAATGCCTCACTCGATGGCATAAAAATAAAAAAATGATTATTTGTATGAGGTTCTTCAAAAATTTTCAATAGTGAATTTTGCGCTTCATGCGTCATGCCATCAGCTTCTATAATAAATATTCTTTTATCGTCTTCCTTAAAGCTTTTTGCATTATGATATTCTTTTATCTTTCTACTTTCATCAATTCCCAAAACTTCGAATTTCTCATGATAAAAATCCGGATTTTGAACATAATGAATATTGAACCTTTCTTTCAAATATTCCTTGAGCCTATCTACACCATCTTTGAAAGAATGGATAAAATAGGCATGATGATCTAGGGTTTTTATATAATCAAATGGGTTCATATATATTGAACACTATCTCTTTGTAATAATGCTTTTCTTATAAACGTCGAGATGCTCCAGCGCTATACCAGTACCCTTTACCACACAGAAAAGCGCATCATCAGCGAGTTTTGCCTTTACACCTATTCTACGGAAAACCAATTCAGGAAAATTGCGCAACATAGAAGATCCTCCAGTCATAATAATTCCCTGATCTATAATATCTGCAGCAAGCTCTGGTGGAGTTTCTTGTAAAACATCCTTTATGGCCTTTATCATGTCGCGAAGCTCCTTGCTTATAGCTTTTACTATTTCATTTGTCTTGACTTCCGTTGAACGCGGAAGACCGGAAACAAAGTCGCGTCCGCGCACCTGCATGGAAAGTTCTTCTTCAAGAGGTATCGCCGAGCCTATTTTCATTTTTATATCTTCTGCCATTTTGTCCCCAATAGAGAGATTGAAAGTTTTTTTCAAATAATCAGCAATAGCATAGTCCATTCTATTGCCAGCACATTTTACTGATGTTGATGCCACTATACCCCCGAGAGATATAACAGCCACATCAGTTGTTCCACCACCTATATCCACTATCATATGACCACGAGCTTCCTGTATAGGAATACCGGCTCCTATAGCAGCTAGTATCGGTTCCTTTACCACATAGGCATTTCTTGCACCCGCTCGAACAGTCGCTTCTATCACAGCGCGACGTTCTGTGGAAGTTATACCCGCCGGAACAGAGACCATAACTTCCGGTTTCCATATATTCCACTTACCGAGAGCCTTGTCTATAAAATATCGCAACATCGCTTCAGTCACACGATAGTCAGCTATCACTCCATCACGCATAGGTCTATAAGCTATGATATTGTCCGGAGTGCGACCTATCATTTCCTTTGCTTCAAAACCAACCGCCAAAACCTTTTTATCCTGCTCTGATACAGCAACGACGGAAGGCTCGTTAAGCACTATTCCCTTGCCCGGCAAGAAAACGAGAGTATTCGCCGTACCGAGATCGATTCCGAGTTTTTTATTGAA
>SXGT01131675.1_pt1 | contig 33070 bp, 25 predicted proteins | sample 3176221 | NCBI WGS metagenome assembly SXGT01 (sample SAMN11356862, study PRJNA531348) | freshwater metagenome | isolation source: freshwater sample F1-120 | place: China: Fuxian Lake, Yuxi | collected 2017-12-25
AGCGTTGATTCTGAGCCAGGATCAAACTCTCAAGTTAAATTCGTTCGCCTTCGCACTTGCGCGCTCCAGCAGAACTGTCTAACCCAAGTCAGCCTGTTTAAATTGGCTCTCTCGGATCTTGCTTATGTCAAGTAAGGTGGTTCACTTCGATTCACCGCTCGACCTCGCTTGCGCTCGGTCAATCGGCTTCACTTCCGTGCCACCCGCTGATACTTGACGGGTTGTGTGCTTGCACGTTCTATCTAGTTTTCAAAGAACCGAGTCTTACTTGCGGGCCCCTTGCGCGTTGGTTTGCGTTTAGGGCAACCTTCCAACTGTATGACCCACACTCCGCACTGTCAACTAAAAAGTTCGACTTTGCTGAACTTTTCGGTGGGATTCGTGCTCCCACCCCAACAGCGACGCTCCGCCCATTCGCACTTCCCGAAACGCTCATTCGAGCGACCCCCGGACCGGTGGGCGCGGCACCTTCAGTAAGGCCGCCGGTCATGCCCGGGCTTGGGGAGTGTCGCGTACAGCCATAGGCCCTGTCAACAGGGGGTTGGATCTCGGCCTTGAGGTCCAGACCGAGCGACGTGGCGGGGCCGCGCGCGACGTGGTGGACGCGCCCCCGCTACGCTTCCCGGATCACGAGGCGCACGGCCTTTCGGCCCACTTCCAGCAACAATTCAGGCCGTCCGACGTCCACGCGCATCGTCACGACCGTCACCTTTTCGCGGTCCAGCTTCACCCCGCCCTGCTGGATCTTGCGCGTGGCATCGCTGTTGGAGGCCGCGAGCCCCGCATCCACCATCACACGCGACAAGGGGACCGATCCACCAACAGGCACCACCACAGCCACTTGCGACAATGACGCGGAGTCGAGTTCACCACGCGTGAACCGCGCCTCAAACGCCTCCTGTGCCCCCGTCGCTGCCTCCGCACCGTGGAAGTCAGTCACGATGCGCTTCGCCAGTGCCATTTTCGCGGCCTTCGGGTGCAACGCTCCATCGCTCACGTGCTGGCGCGTCGCATTCACACTCGCCTCGGACTCATCCGTCAGCAGCAGGTAGTACCGCCACATCAATTCGTCGCTGACCGACATCACCTTGCCGAACATTTCGTCGGCCGCGTCGGTCACGCCGATGTAATTGCCCAGGCTCTTCGACATCTTCTCGACGCCGTCGAGCCCTTCGAGCAACGGGGTGGTCATCACCACCTGCGCCTCGAGCCCATAGCCCGGCATGATGTCCCGACCCACATTCAAATTGAACAGCTGATCCGTGCCACCCAGTTCGACATCCGCTTTCAAAAACACCGAGTCGTACGCCTGCGCAAGCGGATACAGGAACTCGTGCACGGCGATGGGCTTTCCCGCGTCGAACCGCTGGCGGAAATCGCGCCGCTCCAGCATCTGCGCCACGTTGTATTGTGCGGCCAGTTTGACCATCCCGTCTGCACCCAGTGGCCCCAGCCATCGCGCATTAAAATCCACCACGGTCCTGTCTCGATCCAGCACCTTGAAGACCTGGGCCGTATAGGTCTCGGCGTTGGCGGCAATCTCGTCTTTCGTCATTGGGGGGCGCGTCTTCGATCGCCCCGTAGGATCGCCAATGAGTCCGGTGAAATCGCCGATCACGAAGATGACGCGATGCCCGAGATCCTGGAAGTGCTTCATCTTGCGCAGCAGCACCGTGTGGCCCAGATGCAAATCCGGCGCGGTGGGATCAAACCCAACCTTGACCGTTAGCGGATGGCCGCGCTCGAGCTTTGCTTTGAGCTCGCCGGCGCGCACCACGTCCACGCACCCCTTAGTCAGGTAGGCCAGTTGTTCATCGAGGGTCATCGAATTGGTCACGTTTCACTCACTGGATTTGTTACAACACGGCGTCCATCCACGCGCCATCCCCCGGCGATGATGCGCTGAATCGCCTCTGGGTACACGCGATGTTCCTCGACGAGGATACGCGTCGACAGTGTTTCATACGTGTCATCGTCGCGCACCGGCACAGCGGCTTGCATGATGATGGGCCCGGCATCGAGTTCGGGTGTGACGAAGTGCACCGTCACACCGGACACTTTCACGCCGTGCGCCAGCGCCTCGGCCTGAGCGGCTGCCCCGGGAAATGACGGCAGAAGCGACGGGTGCACGTTCAGGACCGCCTGTGGGAAGGCCTTGCAGAACACCGGGCCCAGTATCCGCATGAAACCCGCCAGGCAGACTAGCCGCACGCCGCGCGCCTTCAGTGCCTGCACCAGCGCCTCGTCGTACGCCTCCACGGAAGGATAGTCCTGATGCGGCAGCGCCAGGGTCTCGATGCCCTGCCCCCTGGACCACTCCAGGCCAGCCGCGTCCGCGCGATTCGACACCACAAGGCGAATGACGGCTCGCAGCCGGCCTGCGGCCACCGCCTCGCCAATCGCTCGCAGATTGGACCCACGGCCGGAGATGAGTACACATAGGGGGACGGGTGTGTTTTCCACAGCATTCGCCATTTCAGGGACAGGTCTCCTCTCGGCCTTGAGAACCAGGCCGAGCTACATACCAACCAACGGCATCAACGCAAACGACAGGCATCTCTCTTGCTAATAGGGGAGCCCCACTCATGCCACGACGCGCCAGATCGAGCCAACGCACCAGCTACTTTCACGTCATCAATCGCAGCGCAAGACGCCTCGTGCTTTTCTCGCAGCCGGCCGATTATCGCGCTTTTCTCTCGATTCTCAGCAAGGCCCTCGATCGGCACCCGGTGCGGCTGATCGCCTATTCCCTGATGCCAAACCACTGGCATCTGGTGATGGGCCCAACTGACACAACGGCGCTCTCGAGGTGCCTGCACTGGGTCACAGCTACCCACGCCGTCCGGCACCACCGGCATCGCAATTCTACTAGTGAGGGACCGGTGTACCAGGGTCGCTTCACGTCAATGAAGATACCCGCTGTGGGCGACCTTGTGCGAGTGTGCCGGTACGTGGAGCGGAATGCGCTGCAGGCCCGACTGGTGCGGCGGGCTCAGGACTGGCCCTGGGCCAGTCTGTCGGAGCGTCTCCACCCCGCGCACGAGCTCCCCCTGGTCAACACGCCATTCCTCTCGTCGCGTGCCTGGGCCGACTACGTCAACACCACCCGCCCCGGAGACGATGCGGGGCACCAGCTGCTCTCGCGGATCCAGCCGTTAGACGACTTCGCCGAGGCGCCAGGCCGCCTCGCCTGAGTCGGACAGCGCGGCCAGGAGCGTCGCCTCGTGAGCGGGCGCACAGACCAGCACCATACCCACGCCCATGTTGAACGCTCGGAACATCTCGTCGTCGGACACGCGGCCGCCGCGCTGGAGCCACGTGAACAGCGGCGGCACGGTCCAGCTGCCTCTGTCGACCCGAGGAGCGCGCCCTTCCGGCATCACGCGGGGCAGATTTTCGGTGAGGCCACCACCGGTAATATGCGCCATCCCCTTGATCCAGCCCTGGTCGAGCACCGGGTAAATGACCGGCAGATAGGTGCGGTGCGGCTGCAGCAACGCCTGCCCCACCGTCATCCCAAGTTCGGCCACCGCGGTATCGACGGTCAGGCCCAACGCGTCAAACACGATACGCCGCGCGAGTGAATACCCGTTTGTGTGCAGACCCGAGGACGACAGACCGATCAGCACATCGCCGGTCTGGATGTTGCGGCCGTCGATCACTTTCGGTCGCGATACAACGCCGACGATGAAGCCGGCGACATCGTATTCGCCGTCGGAGTAGAAGCCCGGCATCTCCGCCGTTTCGCCGCCAAGCAGTGCGCAGCCGTTCGCGACGCACGCCTGCGCCACGCCGGCGACGATTTGTTCAGCTACGTCCGGCGACAGCCTCCCGGTCGCCAGATAGTCGAGGAAGAACAACGGCCGAGCGCCCTGCACGAGAATGTCGTTGACGCAGTGGTTCACGAGATCCACGCCAATCGAGTTGTGGACGCCGGTCATGAACGCCACTTTCAGCTTAGTGCCGACGCCGTCGGCCGATGCCACCAGCACCGGCTCGGGCACTGACGCGTCGAGGGCGAACAATCCGCCGAACGATCCCACGCCCGAGAGCACCCCTGGCGTGTAGGTTTTGCGCGCCATCTGTTTGATGCGGCGCACGACCTCATTGCCCGCATCGATATCCACACCGGCCTGCCGATAGTCGACCACGCTAGAACTCCAATTTGTCGATCAGGACCTGCGCGACTCGCCGCGTGGCCGAGCCTTCAACCGCCGCCCAGTATGCCCGTCGAATCTCGACAAAGAACCGCTCTTCTTCAAAGTCCTCGGACAACATGTCAAACGCGTCGAGCATCAGGTCCGTCGCCTGGCTCAGCGTCGTTTGCGTTTCGAGCACAGAGAGCATCAGGCCGGGATTTCGCAAGGCGACATGTCCCACGGCCAATGCCACCGCAGCACGGACGGGGTTCGTGGAGGGCCCGCCCACATCGAATAGGACGTTCAGCGCCTGGCGGTCACCACGGGAGGCGAGGGCGCTCAGCGCAAACGCCGCCGCGCGAAGCAGTGTCTGGTGTTGTGGGTCGCTTGCGGCAAACACGAGGGTTTTGGCGAGATACTCAACGTGTGCCGCGCACTCACCGGTGATCAGGCACGACGAGGCTGCGACAGAGGGCTGCAGATCGCGGCCGACAGCCTTCTGCAATTTAGCCAGCACAGACAGCGAGGCTTTGTCGCCGATTTTGCCCAGCGCGAGGATCGCATCATCCTGCAGCGGTCCATCAAGGAGTGCGACGCTCTCAATTGCGGATCGCGCCCAGGTGGCGCGAAAGTCTCCAAGTCCTTCGATGACCGAACCTCGGAAGTAGTCTTCGCCACGCAGAATCAGGGGCTCGAGGGCCTTCCGCACCACCGCATCGGCGTGCGCCGCCGCGAGCGCGCGGGTCAGGCCCGGGCGCACGAACTCGGACTGCTCGCGATCCAACGCCGCGATCAGCGCCTGCACCATTTCCGGATCGGGATGATGCTGGAACCATCCGTAGGTCACGGCGCGGATGCGATCGTTTTCGTCGCCCAGCAACATGCGCATCGTGCTGGTGGCAGACGCCTGACCGAATCCCGCCAGCAGCACCAGCGCACGGTATCGCACGTAGCCATCGGTGTGCAGTCGGGCCGCAGCGGCGAGGACCGGAACGGCTTCGGCCGCCGGTGTTCGTCTGACCACGCGGGCCGCCTCAGTTCGCGTCGGGAAATCGAACGACACCAACTGATCAATCGCGGCCTTGAGGGACATGGGCTGGGCCGGGGCCTGCTGTGCCGGCACAACCGCACCGGCAAGAAGGACACCGGCCAACACCAGGACCGCGGATGATCGCCGGGTCATTTCACCAGCTTCAGCGCCAGTTGGAGATAGGCAGCTTCGTTGCGGGGGAATGCTACTGGATACTCGCCCGTGTAACACGACGTGCAGTAGGACGATCGGTCCGGCCCCGCGGCGGCCAGGAGGCCGTCGAGCGACAGGTATCCGAGGCTGTCGGCTTCGATGTATTTGCGCACTTCCTCAAGCGAATGCGTCGCCGCGATCAGTTCTGCTCGCTGCGGTGTGTCGACGCCGTAGAAACACGGCGAGACTGTGGGCGGGCAGCTGATACGCACGTGGACTTCGGTCGCGCCGGCGGCGCGGACCATCTTCACAATCTTCCGACTGGTGGTGCCTCGCACAAGTGAGTCATCCACCAGCACCACGCGCTTGCCGGCCAGGATGCTTTTGACGGGATTGAGCTTCACGCGCACGCCGAAGTGCCGGATGGACTGCTGCGGTTCGATGAACGTGCGGCCCACATAGTGGTTCCGGATGAGTCCCATCTGCAGCGGCACACCCGCAGCAAACGCGTACCCAGTGGCTGCGCATACGCCGGAGTCGGGAACCGGCACCACCACGTCGGCGTCGGCCGGTTGTTCTTTTGCAAGCTGGCGACCAAATGCCGTTCTCACCTCATTGACGCTCTGGCCGAACACATACGAATCCGGCCGGGCGAAGTACACGTGCTCAAACACGCAATGCGCGCGCTGCGCTCGGGCAAACGGCTTGATCGACTTCACGCCGGCGGCGCTGATGATCAGTACTTCACCCGGCTCGACATCACGCACCCATGTGGCATCGATCAGATCCAGCGCGCAGGTCTCTGAACACACGATGTACGCGTCGCCCAGGCGTCCAATCGTCAGCGGGCGAAACCCATGGGGATCGCGCGCCGCAATCAGGCGGTCCCTAGTCAGCAGAACCAGGGAAAAGGCGCCCTGCGCCTGCTGGATGGCTTCCACAAGCGCCTCGTCCGGCGTGGCCGCTTTGGACCGGGCATACAGATGGAGCAGCACTTCGGTGTCGCTCGTAGTCTGGAAAATCGAGCCCTGCTGCACCAGCGCGTTCCGCAATTCCTCGGCGTTCACCAGATTGCCGTTGTGCCCGACGGCAATCTCGCCATGCGCACAATCGATCTGGATGGGCTGCGCGTTCCGGAGTCCACTTTCACCAGCAGTCGAGTACCGCACGTGGCCAATCGCGCTCGTGCCCACCAAATGTTTGAGCGCGTCTTCGTCGAACGCATCGGCGACGTATCCCATCGCCTTGTGCTGCCTCAGCCGATGCCCGTCCGATGTACTGATGCCCACACTCTCCTGGCCCCGGTGCTGCAAGGCGTAGAGGCCAAGATACGTGAGGTTAGCCGCCTCCGCGTGCCCGAAGATGCCGAAGATGCCGCACTCTTCACGGAACTTGTCGGTCACTGGGCCTCCCTGGTGGATTCGCCGCCAGCCGGGCCGAACACCCTGGCGAAGATGGCGCCCACATTCCGCAGTTGCGCGTCCAGATCAAACGCCTCTTTCACGATCTCTGTTGACAGTACCCGGGTGATATCCACGTCACCCAGGAGCAACGCCTGGAAGTCCGCGCCTTCTTCAAATGACTTCATCGCGTTGCGCTGCACCCAGAGGTAGGCGTCCTCGCGCGAGACTCCGCGCCGCGCAAGTTCCAGCAGCACACTGCCTGAATACACCACGCCGCGCGATCGACCGAGATTCTCGAGCATCCGCGTCGGATACACGACCATCCCGGCGACGATGCGCGTGAAACGCCTGAGCATGTGGTCGAGGGCAATAAAACTATCAGGCAGGATCACGCGTTCGACTGACGAGTGCGAAATGTCGCGCTCGTGCCACAACGCGACGTTCTCGAGCGCCGCCATCGCATTGGCGCGAATCAACCGGGCGAGGCCCGTTACCTGTTCGCAGCCGATGGGATTGCGTTTGTGCGGCATGGCCGACGAACCCTTCTGCCCCTTGGCAAACGGTTCTTCCACTTCGCCGATTTCGGTTTTCTGGAGGCCACGAATCTCCAGCGCAAATTTCTCGAGCGACGCCGCCAGGATGGCCAATGCCGACATCAACTCCGCATGGCGGTCGCGCGATACCACCTGCGATGACACCGGGTCGGCCGACAGGCCCAGGCGCGCGCACACCGCGGCTTCGATGGCCGGGTCCAGGTGTGCAAACGAGCCAACCGCGCCAGACAACTTGCCCACCGCCACCGCCTCGCGCGCCCGCACCAGCCGTTCGCGAGCACGTTGCACTTCGGCATACCACAGCGCCAGCTTGACGCCGAACGTCATCAGCTCGGCGTGCACACCGTGGGTACGCCCGATCATCGGTGTGCGCTCGTGTTCCATCGCGCGGGTGCGAATGGCTGCCGCCAGCGCATCGACCCGAGTGAGCAGCAAATCACACGCCTGGCGCATCTGCAGAGCCAGCGCCGTGTCCAGCACATCCGACGATGTGAGTCCGAAGTGCAGCCATCGCGCGGACGGCCCGACTTTTTCGGACACGGCCGTCGTAAAGGCAATCACATCGTGCTGCGTGACCAGCTCGATCTCGTCGATACGGGCGATGTTAAATGACGCCCGCTCGCGAAGCGTGCGCGCATCCTCGACGGGCACCACCCCCGCGTCAGCCAGCGCGTCGGTCGCGGCCAGTTCCACCTCGAGCCACGCGTCGTAGCGGCGTTGCTCACTCCAGATGGCGCCCATCTCCGGATGGGTGTAACGGGCAATCATGCGTTCGGTACTCCTTGAGTCATCCGCAAACGGTCGGGCGACAATCGACCCCCGCGATCGGGCCCCACCACACTGGCCACCATGCCGTCATCACGAAACAGGTCCTGCGCCACCCGCAACACATCGTCGGCACTGACCGCCTCGATATTCGCCAGCATGGCGTCGAACGAAATGTGACTTCCGAAGACCATCTCTTGACGAGCCAGATGCGACATCCGGCTCGAGGTGTTCTCCAGGCCCAACATAACGCTGCCCTTGAGGTGGTCCTTCGCGCGGCGCAATTCTTCGGCCGGCACCGCCTCGGATCGCAGCCCGTGCAGTTCGTGGAGCGCCAGTGAAATCACTTCGTCCACCTTGTCGGCGCCGCATCCGGCATAGACGCTGATCATGCCCGCGTCAGTGTAGGACGACAGATTGCTGAACACGGAATACGCCAGTCCCCGTTCTTCGCGAATGTGCTGAAACAGGCGGGAGCTCATCGAGCCGCCCAGGATCGTGTTGAGCACAAATACGGCGTGCCGGTCCGCATGGCCCTCGCCGTAGGCGGTGGTCCCCAGACACACGTGGCTCTGTTCAATGTCCTTGACGCGCTCGTCGACGCCCGGCGTCATCGAAGGAGCCGTCACTGCGTCGTCAGACGCCACCGACGACAATGGCCCGAAGACCCGCGCGATGTCGTCGCGGAGACGATCGTGATCGAGATGGCCGGCGGCCGCCACCACCAGATTGGGCGCCACGTAGGTGCGGCGGAAGTAGTTGCGCAACTGCGCCGAGGAGAAACTCGACACCGTCTCGGGCGTGCCGAGGATCGGGCGGCCAAGAGGGTGGCGCGTCCAGAACTTCTGCACAAACATTTCGTGCACAAGGTCATCAGGCGCGTCCTCGACCATCTTGATTTCTTCGAGAATCACGCCCTGCTCACGCACCACGTCGTCGGGCGCCAGTGCCGGATTCAGGAGCATGTCGCTGAGCAAGTCCAGCGCAATCGGCACGTGCTCATCGAGCACCTTGATGTAGTAGCCGGCGTATTCCTTCGACGTGAAGGCATCCACCTGACCGCCGATCGAGTCGATCGCCTGCGCCAGGTCGCGCGCCGATCGTCGTTCGGTCCCCTTGAACAACATATGCTCCACGAAGTGCGCGATGCCGCTCTCGGCATCCGACTCGTGGCGCGAACCGCGGGTCAGCCACACGCCGATGGCCACCGACCGCACGTGCGGCAGGGTTTCAGTGACAAGCCGCAGGCCGGACGGGAACGTCTCGCTCTTCACCATCGCGCGAGCCCAGAACCCTGTAAGTTGTTCAGTAACTGGAGTTTAAACCATAGAATCAAGGCCCGAATGCTATCATGGTCTCTGCCGTGGAACAAGGCTCTGTCGCACTGCCGCCGCTGGATTTTTCTGCGCTCGAACGCCCAGAACTCGAACAGGCCGCCATCGGCCTTGGCCTGCCCGGATTTCGCGGCCGGCAAATCTTCCAATGGATTCATCACCAGGGGGTGTCCGACTTCTCCGCAATGACGAGCCTGCCCCAGGAATTGCGCGCGGCGCTGGCCGCACACGGCGCGATCGCAGAGCCGACCCTGATGGCAAAACAGGTCTCATCAGACGGCACCACCAAATTTCTGCTACAGCTTGGCGACGGCCGGCAAATCGAAGCCGTCTACATTCCGGATACGCCGGCGCAGACCTTCTGCATCTCGACACAGGTCGGGTGCGCGATGGCGTGCGGCTTCTGCCTCACAGGAAAAATGGGATTGCTGCGCAACCTGACTGCCGGAGAAATTTCCGGCCAGGTGCGGGTGCTCGCGAAAGAGACGGGGCTTGCCGCGTCGGCCTTCAACATCGTCCTCATGGGCATGGGCGAACCCCTGCACAACTACGATGCCACGATGAAGGCGCTGAGGATTCTGACCGATGATCAAGGGCTGGCTGTACCGCCGAGGCGCATCACACTGTCCACCGTGGGCGTGCTGCCCGGCCTGCAGCGTCTCGCCGAAGAACCGATCATGCCCAACCTGGCGATTTCCCTGCACGCCACCACCGACGAGCAGCGCGACGTGCTCGCGCCTATCAACCGAAAGTACAAGCTCCGGGAGTTGATGGATGTGTGTCGCGCGTTTCCGTTGCGGCGCCGCGGCCGCATCACGTTCGAATACGTGTTGCTCGACCAGGTCAACGACACACCGGACGACGCGCGGCGTTTGGTGCGCCTGCTCGAAGGCATTCAGGCGAAGGTGAACCTGCTGCCGCTCAATGAGGCTGCGGGGATCCCCTACCGGCGGCCGTCCGACGAGCGGGTGAATGCGTTTGCAGCCATCCTCGCCGAGCGCGGCGTCACGGTGTCCGTACGCAAGAGCCGCGGCCGCGACATTCGCGCGGCGTGTGGCCAGTTATTGGTGGAAACCGTGAAATGAGCTATTTCTTCTGCGCCAGCCGTGCAGCGGCGGCCTCGACCTTCGCTTCGAGTCCAACCTTGTAGGCGACCACGCGCTCGGCCAACGCAGGGTCACCGAGCGCGATCATCTGCGCTGCCAGCACGCCGGCGTTGGTCGCGCCTGGCTTGCCAATCGCCACGGTGGCTACCGGCACTCCCGGCGGCATCTGCACGGTGGACAAGAGCGCGTCCATGCCCTTGAGCGCGGATGAATCGATCGGCACACCGATGACCGGGCGGGGCGTATGCGCCGCCACCACGCCGGCCAGATGCGCGGCCGCACCGGCACCCACGATAAAGACCTTCACGCCGCGTGTGTGCGCATCGTCGACCAGGCGCAGAACGCGCGCGGGCGACCGGTGCGCGGAGGCGACGGTCATCTCCCACACCAGGCCAAACTCGGTCAACGCAGCACCCGCCGCCGACATCACGTCGGCGTCGGAATCGGAGCCCATCAGAATCAGCACATCCATGGTGAATCACTCATCCAGCTGCTTGAAGGCCACGCCGATATCGGTGCGGTACTGCATGCCGTCAAAGTGTATCGCGGCGGCGGCGGCGTAGGCGCGGGTTCTGGCGTGGGCGTGTGTGGCCGCGCGGGCCACGACCGTCAGCACACGGCCACCCGCGGTCACAACCCGATCGCCCTCGGTAGCGGTGCCGGCGTGGAACACGGTGACACCCTCCGCAGGCGGCACCGCCAGGCCATTGATGGTGACGCCGGGCGAGATGGGACCGGGGTAGCCGGCCGACGCCAGCACGACACCGACAGCCGCCCCCTCAGACAGCTGAGGAGCCTGCGGCACAAGCCGGCCTTCTGCCGCAGCGAGAAGCGTGACGGCAAAACTCCCTTCGATCAGCGGAAGAACCACTTGAGCCTCGGGATCGCCAAGCCGGACGTTGAATTCGATGACCTTGGGCCCATCGGGCGTCAGCATAAGGCTGACATACAGGAACCCCCGATAGCCGCCATCGGCCTGGAACCCATCAATTACGGGCTGGACGATGGTGCGCATCACCGTGGACTCAAGCTCCGGCGTCATCAGCGGGCTGGGCGCAAACGCCCCCATACCGCCCGTATTGGGCCCGCGATCGGCGTCAAAAATGCGTTTGTGGTCCTGCGCGGTGCCCAGCACCACTGCTCGTTTCCCATCACAGAGGGCGAAAAACGAAACCTCTGGGCCGGTCAGGCACTCCTCAATTACTAGAGTGCTACCTGCCTCGCCAAACGCCCGATCGACCATGGCCGTCCGAACGGCCGCTTCGGCCTCCGCCCGGTCGACGGCCACCACCACTCCCTTGCCGCCGGCCAGTCCGTCGGCCTTGACGACCACGGGGAAGCCGAACCGATCGCCAGCGACCGCGGCCATCGCTGCTTCGGATGTGTCGCACGCGAGGAACCTCGCAGTGGGAATGTCGGCACGGGTCATGAAGTGTTTTGAAAACACTTTGGACGTTTCGAGTCCGGCAGCGTATTTGGGGGGGCCCACAATGGCCAGTCCGGCGGCCCGAAACCGATCGGCAATGCCCTTGTCCAGAGCGGCTTCCGGGCCAACCACGGTCAGTGAGACCTGCTCGCGAATGGCCAGCGCCAGCAGGCCCTCCACGTCTGTAGCTTCCAGGGGAAAACACCGGGCCTCGGAGGTAATTCCAGGGTTCCCGGGCGCGCAAATGACCCCGGTGACCTCGGGGTCCTGCGCCAACCGCCAAGCCAGGGCATGCTCCCGGCCACCTCCACCCACGACAAGGACGTTCATGAAGGGATTCTAGCGCCCTCGTGGCGTGATAGGCTGTGGTGTTGTCCCTCGGGGCACAATTCAATAGGGAAGGGGGTGTGCATCCATGGCAGAAGTTCGAATCCAGGAAGGCGAGTCCATCGAGAGCGCGTTGCGCCGTTTCAAGCGGAAGGTGCAGCAGGAAGACATCATCAAGGACATCAAGAAACACTCCTTTTACTTGAAGCCCGGCGACAAGAAGCGGGTCAAGTCCGCTCTGGCGCGCAAGCGGTCGCGCAAGAAGCTGCGTCGCGACGTCGAGTAGATCCCCGCACGAAGAGCACGCCTGATTGACGCCCCGCACCCGCCCAAAACGGGTACGGGGCGTTGTCCCTTGTCAAATCGATCGGTCACGCCCTAGACTTAGGCGCAAGATTGTGGTCCCTGGGTCCGGACACTCAGGAGTTGTGCGCGCTTTGGCGCGCGGCTCCTGCCGGGGACGCGAACGAAGTGCGCCGGATGGAAGCGGCAGCAACAGGAGTGGGCATGCAGATCGACGAACGAATTGTGGGCGAGGTCATCATTCTGGACCTCAAGGGCAAAATTACCCTGAACGAGGGTGACGAAGTCCTGAAGGACAAAATCAACTCGCTCATCATGCAGGACAAAAAGCGCGTCCTGCTGAACCTGGCAGAGGTTCCGTACATTGACAGCGCAGGTCTCGGTGAAATCGTCCGTACGTACACGACCGTGAGCCGCCAGGGCGGCCAGCTGAAGCTGGTCAACCTGACCAAGCGCATCACTGACCTCTTGATGATCACGAAACTGCTCACCGTCTTCGAGACCTTCGACGCCGAGCAGGACGCGCTCAAGAGTTACAAATAACGGTTCTTCAGCCGTCGCCTGAATTTCAGAGTCGATTGACTGGTGCGCCCTAAGGGCACGTCCCTTCGTCGCGCCCGCCTTCGCCAAGGCTACGGCGGGTAGGCCTGTATGGCGCGAAGTATCCTTCGTCCAAATCGCGGTGCGTCAACAGACGCCCTCGCCAACGGCCCGGCACGCCGGCGGCCGTGGGTGGTGGACCTGCTGCTGTCGCTGCGTCCGGCGCAGTGGACCAAGAATCTCATCCTGTTCGCCGGCCTGATCTTCGGCGAACGATTGCTGGATCTGGCGGCCGTCAAAGCCTCGGTCCTCGGATTCCTGGTGTTCTGCGTGCTGTCGGGAGTGGTGTATCTGGTCAACGACGTGCGCGACGTTGTGGCCGACCGGCTCCATCCCGCCAAATCAAGACGTCCCATCGCCGCCGGCGCCATCTCCTCCTCGTCTGCCCTCACGGCCGCGCTTGTTCTTGTCTCCGCCGGACTGGGCGTTGCGTGGTGGCTGGCGCCAACATTTGGCCTGGTCGCAACGGCTTACGTTTCTCTGCTCACCATCTATTCCACGGCGCTCAAACACCTGGTGATCCTCGACGTGCTGACCATCGCAGGCGGCTTTGTGCTGCGCGCGGTGGGCGGCGCGGTGGTGATTGGGATCGCCATCAGTCAATGGTTACTCGTCATCACCCTGCTTGGCGCGTTGTTCCTAGCGTTGGGCAAACGGCGAGGCGAGATTGCCACGCTGGTGAATGGCGGCGCTGGCCACCGACCGATCCTGACGCATTACTCCATCGAGCTCCTCGACCAGCTCATCACCATTGTCGCGAGCGCGACGCTGCTGTCGTACGCGTTTTACACCATCAATCCGGAAACCGTCGCAAAGTTCGGTACGGACCGGCTGCTCTTGACCTTGCCGTTCCCGTTGTACGGCGTGTTCCGGTATCTCTATCTCATTCACAAGCATGACGGCGGGGCGAACCCGTCCGAAACGCTTATCTCGGATCGGCCGATTCTGCTCTGCGTGGCCCTGTGGACCTGCGCAGTGGCCGTCATCATTTACGGGCCGTGGCGCTGACGCCGGGCCGAAGGATCAGGGTGTATTTTCCATGAGTGATTTTCAAGTCAAGTCAGACGCCGTGGATGTGGACGCGATCATGCGCCAGATTCGCGCACGTATCCGCGAGAAGCGCGGCACCGACTACACCGAGGCCGAAGTGCAGGAACTGGCCAAGGTCAAGCTCGAGCAGTTCCTGGATCCGAAGGGTGTGCGCTCCGACCTGGTCGCGCAGTTCCGCCGTACGCGGACGATCAGCCCGGCGCCACCGAATTATGATTTTGAAGACGATACGATCTACAAAACGCGTCGCGGCCCGTTGCGGACGATTCGCCGTCTGCTCAACCCCATCCTGAAGCTCTTTCTCAACCCGAACCCCATTGCCGCAGCGCTGCACGTGCAGGCCCGTGTGAACGAGGAGTTCCACCAGCGCTTCCGGCAGCGCGAGGACATGGACCCGCTGTATTACGAACTGGTGCACAACCTGGCGCTCGAGGTCACTCGCCTCGGCATCGAAGTGCACAACATGAAGATGCGGGTCGAGTCGGTGTCGAGCCGCATCGACTTTGACGAACGCCGCGGCCGCGCGCTTGAGACCGTGGTCCAATACAAACAGGCGCGCCCGCCGCAGCAGCAGCAGCGGCCGCAATCGCAGTCGCAACGCCAACAGGATCTACTGGCACAGGATCAGCGCCCGCAGGAAGCGCGCCAGCAGACCCCGTCCATGAACGCGCCCACCGCCCCTGCGGCGGTTGCCGGCGCTCCCGTCGTGGCCATGCCCGTGACTATCCCTGCGGGAGACTCGATTGGTGAGGCCGCAGCCATGCCAACGCCTGTCTCAGCCGCGGCGCCTGCGGCCGATCGCGGCGACCGGCACGACGGCGAAGGTGAACGTCGGCGTCGTCGGCGGCGGCGTCGCCGGCGTCCAGGCCAGAACATGGGTGATCAGCAATTCAGCTCGGGCGGCGGGGCTAACGCCGGAGATGATGCGGGTGACTACTCGTCTACGGATACAGGCGCTGATTCAGGTAACGACGAGAAGTGAAAATCGCGATCGTGGTCCAGCGGTACGGCAGTGAAATCAACGGCGGGGCCGAGTTGCACGCGCGGTATGTCGCCGAGCGGCTCTCGCGCCACGCAACGGTCGAGGTCCTGACCACATGCGCCAAGGACTACCTGACGTGGAAGAACGAGTGGCCGTCCGGAGAGGAAACCGTCAACGGGATTCGTGTGCGGCGATTCCCCGTTTCATGTCCGCGCAACACGGATGACTTCGGCCGCCGTTCGGCCCTCGTGTTCGACCGCCAGCATTCCCTTGCGGATGAACTGGCTTGGCTCGACAGCGAGGGTCCGAAAAGCCCGGCGCTGATCCGTCACATCGATCAGGTGCGCGACAAGTTTGATTTTTTCCTGTTCTTCAGTGCACGGTATTACCACGCGTGGCATGGCGCGCGAGCGGTACGGGGCAAGGCGATTCTCGTTCCGACGGCGGAACGCGATCCGGCGATGGGGCTGCACATGTTCGGCCCGATGTTCCGCGATGTACGCGCGCTCATGTACAACTCGTTCGAGGAACGCGACCTCATTCACGGTGTCAGCGGGAATCAGGCAGTCCCGGGTGTCGTGGTGGGTGTAGGCTCTGCAATTCCCGAGCGCACACAGCCCTGGCGCTTCCGCAAGAAGTTCAAGGTGAAGCGGCCGTTCGCCATCTACATCGGTCGCATCGATGACAACAAGGGTTGCCCGGCGCTGTTCGAACACTTCATCAACTACGCGGCCAACTACCCGCGTGGACTCGATCTGATCCTGCTCGGCAAGGCGGTCATCCCAGTTCCCTCGCATCCGCGCCTCCGCGCCGTCGGATTCGTCTCTGAGGAAGACAAGTTCGACGGGTTAGCTGCAGCCGACCTGCTGGTCATGCCGTCGCAGTTCGAGAGCCTCTCAATGGTGGCGCTTGAAGCGTGGGCGCTAGGTAAGCCCGTGCTGGTCAACGGCGCGTGCGACGTCCTGCGCGGGCAAACGCTGCGCGCGAACGGCGGTCTCTGCTATGAGTCGTTCGATGAGTTCGCCGAAGCGATGTATTGCCTTGAAGCCAGTGGGCCCATTGGCGCCATTCTCGGCCGCCAGGGCCGCGAATTTTTTAAGCGCCACTATGCCTGGCCGGTCATCGAAAAGAAGTATCTGGACATGTTTGACCGGCTCAAACGCGATTCCTCGGTGCGCCCCGTCGAACCCTGGCCTGGCTGGTGGGCTCGTCGCAGGCGCACCCTTCCCCCTGCACGGCAAATCGTGGACAGCGTTCCGGCGGGTCCGGTGCTGCGATAACCCATGCGCCCCAAGGTCCATCAGGTGCTGGCGACCCTTGGCTATGGCGATGCCATCGGTCACGAGGTGCTGGGTATTCGCCGGGCGCTGCGGTCCGCAGGCTACGACTCCGAGATCATCGTCGAGACCGCAGACCCGCGGCTTGAAGACCTCACCGTGGACTATCGCGACATTGTCGGTGATGTCAGCGAAGACGACCTGCTGATTCATCACTTCTCACTGGGATCACGGGCGTCGCGCACCGCATTCGCCCTGCCAGCGCGGATGGCATTGATTTACCACAACATCACGCCACCCGAGTACTTCATCGGCGTGCACGATCAACTGGTGCGCCAGTGTTACCACGGCCGCCGGGAACTGACTGCGTATCGCACGCGGTGCGAACTAGCGCTTGGCGACTCGGAGTTCAACCGTCAGGAGCTTGAGTCGCTCGGGTTCGAGCCGACGGGTGTTCTGCACGTCGTGCCCGACTTCTCGCATCTTGATGCCGCGCCTGACGCGCGCGTGCTCGATGCGTATGACGACGAGTGGACGAACATCCTGTTTGTGGGCCGTTTGGTCCCCAACAAGCGACCAGACGATGTCATTCGATTCTTTCACGCCTACAAAACCACCTACAACCCACGGTCGCGGCTGATCATCGCCGGAGCCCACGGCGGATTCGAAGCGTACCTGGCGCAGATCTATGCCTTCATCGCCGCTTTGGGCGTGCAGGACGTTCACATCCTGGGCCAGGTCACGAATGAGGCCCTGATCGCGCTCTATGACGTGGCGGATCTCTTCCTCTGTGCCAGTGAACACGAGGGCTTCTGCGTGCCCATCGTCGAGTCGTTTCACAAACGGGTTCCCGTTCTCGCCTACGCGGCCACGGCCGTGCCATCGACCATGGATGGTGGCGGCGTCCTGTACACGGAGAAACACCAGGGCCGTGTGGCTGCGCTAATCCATTCGCTGACCAGCGATGCCCGGCTTGCCGATGATGTGTTGCTGGCCCAGGATGACGCGCTCGATCGACTGCGCGCGCGCGACTTTGACGGCACGCTGCTACGGTTTATGGAGCAGGCCCTTTCGACACCACGCCGACATGTGCCTTCGGTGGCCTACGACTTCTGGCGCCAGTTCAAGCTGGCTGATGAGCTTGAAGAAATTCGGCAGTACCGCCCGGGCGCGTTCAGGGCGCTGCCCCTGGAAGACGATGTGGCGCCGATCGCGGATCTGGGGCATCGCGCATGATCGTCAATCAGTGGATCCCGGCCGCGCACCGGGGAGATGCCATCGGTGACAACGCACGCATGATGCGAGACCTGTTCAGGTTCTGGGGCCATGAATCAGAGATCTATTCACTGACGGTTGATACAGACCTCGCGTCAGAGATCCGGTACTGGTCGGACCCGGGCGCCAGGCAAGGCGACATTACGATTTTTCACTTCGCGGTTCCGTCGCCTATGACCCGAGTGTTCGGTACGCTGCCGGGCGCACGGGTGCTGCTCTACCACAACGTCACACCGGCGCATTTTTTTGCGCCCTTCGACATCGGCATCAGCCGATTTGTAGCCGAGGGTCGGCGCGAACTGGCGACGCTGGCTGGGCGCACGGATCTGGCACTCGGGGTCTCCGACTACAACCGCCAGGAGCTTGTGTCCCTCGGCTTTGGGCGCACAGGCGTGTTTCCAATTGTTGTTGATACCGCGAGGCTGACGACGGCCCCACCAGTGCCGTCTCTGGAACTTTTGCTCAAGGACGGCCTCGCCAACATCCTCTTCGTCGGGCGCATCGCTCCCAACAAGATGATCGAAGACCACATTCGACTGGCCGAGCACTACAAGCGGCACGTGGACATCTACTACCGGTTCATTTTTGTCGGCAACTACAACGCCGTCCCCGAGTACTACGCCACCATCCGTGCTTTGATTGCCGAGTACCGGATGTTGCCGGATCGGTTCTGGTTTACCGGTCCGGTGCCCGACCGGGAACTGGCCGCGTACTATCGCCATGCGCACGCCTATGTGTCGCTCAGCGAGCACGAGGGTTTCTGTGTACCACTCGTCGAGGCGATGGCTATGGACGTGCCGGTGCTGGCCTATGCAGCGGCCGCCGTGCCCGAAACCCTGGGTGGCGCTGGCGTGGCCTTTGCACCAAAAGATCTCGAAATGGCGGCCGAAATACTCGGTGCCCTCGTCTACGACGAACCACTACGGCGCCAGGTCATCGCGGGCCAGCAGCGGCGTCTCTCGGCGTTCCACATCGACACCCTGGCGCCGCGCCTTCAGTCACTCCTGGCAGAGGTCGCATGACGCGTCACATCCACAGAAAGCTCCTGTGAAAATTGCCTTCATCGTCCAGCGCTATGGCACCGAGATCCTCGGCGGGGCCGAGTATCACTGCCGCCTGATTGCGGAACGTCTCGCCGAACGCCACCAGGTGGATGTGTTGACGACGTGCGCGCGCGACTACATCACCTGGGACAACGTGTATCCGGAGGGGACCGATCGGGTCCGGGGCGTCATGCTACGCCGCTTCGCCAATGCGCACACGAGGGATCTGGACGCGTTCAACCAGTATTCCGACTGGATCTTCAACAACCGGCACACGCCGGCCGACGAAATGGAGTGGCTCAAGCAGCAGGGCCCCTGGTCGCCAGGTCTCATCGACTACCTCGAGCGACACCACCAGTCGTACGACATCCTGATCTTTTTCACGTACCTGTATGCACCGACGGTGATGGGCCTGCGCATCGCGCCGTCCAAGAGCCTGCTGGTGCCGACGACCCACGACGAACCCGCGATCCGGCTCAGCATCTACGAGGATGTCTTTTCGAGTGCCGCAGGCATCGTGTGGAACACCGAGGCCGAGCGGCGATTCGTGAGTGAGCGGTTTCATTTGCGCGCGCTCGTGGAAGACGTGGTGGGCTGCGGTGTTGATGTGCCTGAGGCGCGGTTCTCGGGCATCGAAACTGTCGCGGAGCTCGCACCCGTGCTGCCGACTGCGACTGAGCCACTGCCCTCACACATCGAAGGCCCGGCCAACGCGTTCCGGCGCCGACACCGGATTCACGAACCGTTCGCGCTGTATGGCGGCCGCATCGACCCGGGCAAAGGCTGCGAAGAACTGTTCGAGCATTTCCAGGCGTTCCTCGCTGAGGGCGGCGATGCCACGCTGATGCTGATGGGCGTCAAACTGATGCCCCTGCCTGACGATCCGCACGTGCGCTTCGCCGGCATTCTTCCGGACGAAGAACGCCTGCACGCCATCGAAGCAGCAACGGTCGTGGTGGTGCCTTCGCCGCATGAAAGCTTATCGCTGCTCGCGCTCGAAGCGTTTGCGGTTGGCACACCCGTGCTGGTCAATGGCCGCTCCGAAGTACTGGTGGACCATGTCCGCCGCAGCCACGCGGGCTTGTATTATGAGAACCAGTGGGAATTCGTGGAAGCGTTCAAGTTGCTGACGCACGATAAGGCATTACGAGCGGCCATGGGCCGGAACGGCAAGGCGTATGTGAACCGCAACTACCGATGGGACATCATCCTGTCGAAGTACGAGCGCATGATGGCTCGCCTTCGTCCGCCCCAGCGCGACGCCCGCGAGACCCGCGAAATCAATGACGCGCGCGAGCCGCACCGCGGCGATCGGCGGCCCCAGCAGTCGCCGCCGTCATCGGCACAGCGGCAGGACCGACGGCCGCAGGGGCGGCGATCGGGCGGCAAGCCGGACGGGCGGCAGGGCGGCAGCGGCGGGCGGCAAGGCCATCCCCGTGACGGCCGTCAGCGGCCAAGATAACTCTAGGCGATGGCGGGACACGGAAGCCGCGAAGCCGGGTTGGCCATGAATCCGGCCACGTTCAGAACAATCGGGCATCGACTGGTCGATCAGATCGCCGCTCGTCTGGAAGCACTGCCTGGCGGACCGATCACCCCCGACGGGTCGCCTTCAGGTGTGCGCGATGCGCTGGATCTACACGGCTCGTTTCCTGAAGCGGGGATGGACGCGGCGCAACTCCTCGAATAGACGACAAATCGACTCTTCGCCCGCTCGTTGTTCAACGGCCACCCCAGGTTCTTCGGCTACATCACCTCGTCTCCAGCGCCGATCGGCATGCTTGGCGATTTGTTCGACGCGGCGGTAAATCCGAATCTGGGTAGTTGGACGCTCTCACCTGCCGCCACCGAAGATGAGTCGCAAACCGTGCTGTAGATCGCCCAGGTCCTTGCGTATCCGGATGACTGCGGCGGCGTGCTGGTCAGCGGCGGCAACGTGGCGCATTTTGTGTGCTTCCTAGCGGCGCGCGCAGCCAAAGCGGACTGGGATGTCCGCACGTGTGTAGGCAGGGGCGCTGGACGCAGGCTGTGCGTGTATGGATCTGCCGAGATGCATACCTGGATTCAGAAAGCCGCGGACATGTCGGGGCTCGGCATCGATGCCATTCGATGGATCCCGATCGGCGCGGACCTACGCATGGACGTGGATGCCCTGCGGCAACAGATCGTCTCAGACACCGCTGCGGGGGATTTGCCATTCCTAGTTGTCGGCACTGCCGGGTCGGTCAGCACTGGGGTCGTCGATCAGCTGAGAGACATCAGTGCGGTGTGCAAGGAACACGGCGTGTGGTTCCACGTGGACGGCGCGTATGGCGGCTTTGCCGCGACTCTTCCTCAGGCGCCCGATGATCTGCGGGCACTCAGCCTGGCAGACTCGGTGGCCGTGGACCCGCACAAGTGGCTCTACGCACCACTCGAAGCTTGCTGCGCCCTCGTGCGCGATGTCGAGGCTTTGCGGGCGACCTGCGGGTATCACTCGCCGTATTACCACTTTTCCCAGCACGCATTGAACTATGTGGACCTCGGGCCTGAAGCATCGCCACGTTTCGTTATGTGCCTGCTGACCTGCGCGCGACAATCAGCGAGCCCGCCACGGAAGCCCACTTGGATGCGCTCAATCGCCCGCTGGTGGATCGACTGCAGCGCGGAGGCAAGACGTTCGTCTCGAATATGCTACTCCACGGTCGTTATGTCAGGCGCGCGTGCGTCATGAACTTCCACACGACCGAAAGCGATGTTGAGGCTGTGCCGGCGATCGCGGTCCGCATGGGCCAGGCGATCGATGCCGAATTGCGGCCCTAAGCCTATCCCAGCCAGATCCGCGCGTTGCGGAAGAGGCGCATCCAGGCGCCGTCTTCGCCCCAGGCCGCCGGGGCCCAGGAGTTCTGCACGGTGCGAAACACGCGTTCCGGGTGTGGCATCGTGATGGTGACGCGGCCGTCTTCTGAACACACCGCCGCCACGGCGCCGGCAGATCCGTTGGGATTGGAGGGGAAGCGCTGCGTCTGGCGGCCCCGCGTGTCCACATACCGAAGCGCCACGCCTTGAAGGGCCTCAAGCGCCGAAAGGTCAGACGCGTCGCCAAACTCCGCCTGGCCTTCGCCATGCGCCACCACAATCGGAATCTGTGAGCCGTGCATGCCGGCGAGCAGGACTGACGAACTGGCCTCCACGCGCACCACCGCCACGCGCGCCTCGTACTGCTCGGAGAGATTGCGCACGAACCGAGGCCAGTGTGAGGAGCCGGGCACAAGCTCGCGCAGGTTCGAGATCATCTGGCAACCATTACACATGCCGACCGCGAAGGTATCGGTCCGAGTGAAAAATGCCGCGAACTGGTCCCGCGCTCGGGCGTTGAAGAGGATCGTCTTCGCCCATCCCTCGCCGGCGCCAAGGACGTCGCCGTACGAAAAACCTCCACACGCCGCCATGCCCTTGAAGGCGGCCAGGTCGATGCGGCCGCCGAGGATGTCGCTCATGTGTACGTCCACGGGTGAGAAACCGGCGCGGTCGAACGCTGCGGCCATTTCGTACTGCCCGTTCACGCCTTGCTCTCGAAGAATTGCGATGCGGGGCCGTACGCCGGTGGTGATGAAAGGCGCGGCATGGTCCTCGGTCGTCGAATACGTCAACGCCGCTGACAAGCCCGGATCAGCATCATCGAGCAGGGCGTCGTACTCTTCGCGCGCACAGTCGGGGTTGTCACGACGACTCTGCATCGCGAAACTCAGCTCGGCCCAGGCCCGATGGAGGTCTGCGCGGGATGCGCTGTGGATCTCTCGACCGCCAGACTTCATCCGCAGGGTCGCGCCGGGCACGGCGGTGCCGATGCGATGTGTCATCGCGCCCAGGCCCGCCGCCGCACACCGTTCGAGGACAACTGGTACGTCTGCCAACCGCACCTGTAGCACAGCGCCGAGCTCCTCGTTGAACAGCACCGCCAGGGAGTCGCCGCCGAGTGATGAGAGCTCCACGTCGAGTCCGCAATGGCCGGCAAACGCCATCTCTGCGAGGGTAGCGAACAGCCCGCCGTCCGACCGGTCGTGGTACGCCACCACGTGGCCGTCGGCCATCGAACGCTGCATGACGTCAAACAACGCACTCAGCCGAGCGGGATCATCCAGATCCGGCGCCTCGCCGCCGACGCGGTTCCAGGCAAGGGCGAGCGCAGAGCCACCGAGCCGGTTCCTGCCCGCACCCAGGTCGATCAGCAATAGCTCCGCGGCCGCATCCGTACGCAGAACTGGCGTGACGCAGGCGCGCACATCCAGCACAGGCGCAAAGGAAGACACGATGAGCGACAGCGGCGCGGTGACGACGTGCTCACGACCGGCGGCCTGCCACCGTGTCTGCATGGACAAGGAGTCTTTGCCAACCGGAATGACCAGGCCCAGAGCAGGACACAGTTCCATGCCGACAGCCCGGACGGTATCAAACAGCGCCTGGTCTTCGCCGCGATGGCCCGCGGCCGCCATCCAATTCGCAGAGAGCTTCACGTCAGTCAGCTTCGCGATGCGTGCACTCGCGATGTTGGTGATGGCCTCCGCCACCGCCATGCGGCCAGACGCTGGCGCGTCCAACATGGCGAGTGGTGTGCGCTCGCCCATCGCGATCGCTTCGCCGACATAGGTGTCGTAGCCGGTCAGTGTCACGCCGGCGTCGGCCACCGGTACCTGCCAGGGGCCGACCATCTGATCGCGGCTCACCAATCCGGTGACACTGCGGTCGCCGATCGTGACAAGGAACCCCTTACTCCCAACCGCAGGCATGCGAAGCACCCGTTCAATCGCGTCAGCAATCGTGATGCCGTTGAGCGATAACGAATGGCCTGCCGGGGCCTCGCGCGTGAACGCTCGCCGCATCTTTGGCGACTTGCCAAACAACATCGACAGCGGCAGATCTACCGGCGTGGCCCCAAGTTCCGGGTCCGCTACCTCCAGATGCGGGTCGGCCACCGCTTCGCCCACCACAGCAAAGGGACAGCGTTCGCGTTCGCAGATCTCTCGGAACGTCTGAAGGCTGGCCGGATCGATGGCCAGCACGTACCGCTCCTGCGCCTCATTGCACCACATTTCCAGGGGCGAGAGTGCTGCATCGGCGCTCGGAATGCTGCGAAGGTCGATCCGGCCCCCGCGGCCGGCATCCTTCACCAATTCCGGCAGCGCGTTCGATAAACCACCCGCACCTACGTCGTGAATGAACCGGATCGGGTTCCGGTCCCCACGCTGCCAGCATCGATCGATCACTTCCTGGCAACGATGCTGCATCTCGGCGTTGTCACGCTGGACCGACGCAAAATCCAGTTCCACGTCGCTGGCTCCTGATGACATCGACGATGCCGCACCGCCTCCAAGACCAATCAACATGGCCGGACCGCCGAGGACCATGAGCAGCGACCCCGCGGGCATGTCGCGCTTACGCACGTGCGGCTCGCGGATATTCCCCAGGCCGCCGGCAATCATGATCGGCTTGTGGTAACCACGCACCTGGCCCCGGTCGAGCTGCTCAAGCGTACGGAAGTACCCGCAAATGGCCGGCCGGCCAAATTCGTTGTTAAACGCGGCCGCGCCAATCGGGCCGTCGATCATGATCTGCATCGCAGAAACGATGCGCTCGGGTCTACCGTGGTTTTCCTCCCATGGCTGCTCGTACCCCGGCACTCGCAGGTTCGACACGCTAAAGCCCACCAGGCCGACCTTGGGACGAGCGCCGATCCCGACCGCGCCCTCGTCGCGAATCTCGCCGCCGGAGCCAGTGGAGGCTCCCGGATACGGTGCGATGGCGGTTGGGTGATTGTGGGTCTCGACTTTCATCAAGATGTGAACCGGCTCGTCGTGAAACGCAAACTGGCCGGTCGCCGGATCGGGAAACCAGCGCCGCGTGTCGTGCCCGCGAATCACCGCCGCGTTATCGGAGTACGCACTCAGCACATCAGCCGAGTCGCCGCTCTCATACGTGTTTCGAATCATGCCGAACAGGCTCTTCGCCTGCTCCACTCCATCCACCGTCCACGTGGCGTTGAAGATCTTGTGCCGGCAGTGTTCGCTGTTCGTCTGCGCGAACATCATCAATTCGACATCTGTCGGGTTGCGCCCGAGCTCGACAAACGCCCCACACAGGTACTCAATTTCGTCAGGCACGAGGGCAAAGCCGAACTCGCAATTCGCGCGCTCCAGCGCCTCGCGGCCACCACCCAGCACATCAATCGTCACGAGCGGGCGAGCCGGCTCATGCGCAAACAACCTCGCCACATCGTCTACATGGTCGAGCACGTGCTCCACCATGCGGTCGTGCAGCGACGCCGCGATTTGTCGGCGCGCCGACACCAGTGTGCCTGCATCCGCATCGACGTAGTACGCGATGCCACGCTCCACGCGTCGCACCTTCGAGAGGCCCGTGTTGCGGGTGATGTCTGTGGCCTTGCTGGACCAGGGCGAGACAGTTCCCCGGCGTGGGACCACGAGGAAGAGCGCGCCTCGCTCCTCGACCTCGGCCCGTCGGGGACCATAGTGAAGCAGGCGCTCGAGTAGGTCGCGCTCGGGCGCATCGAGCACACCGTCCACATCGACAAAATGCATAAACCGCGCATTGAGCGCAGTGGTGCCTGCAGTGTGGCCGCGCAGGGTGTCGAGCAGACGATTGAGGCGGAAAGGAGAAAGCGCTGCGGCGCCAGAGAGGGTCAGCATGCCGAACGCTCATAGTTTACCGCAACCGCCTCTTCGTGAACTTCACCATGTCCGCAGCCTCGCATCGTCTCGTTTAGGGACATACCTGAGCGAGGTGTGGAGATGTGATTGCCGCGAACAGTGGACAACCGACTGGAGAATGAACCGCGCATTTATGCCGCGCTTCACGCGTGCCCGAATCGGCCTGAAGTAGGGCGCAGGGCTTCAGCCCCGCTGCACCGCTCTTGTCGCGATCGCCTCAAGAAAACCCTATCAGCGGCAGAACCACCTCGGTGGCGCTCCGACGCAACTGAAGGCAATTCATGACTTCACCCTCGCCTTCAGCTCCTCGACCCAGTTGAAAATAACATCGAGGCGCGTCGGAATGGCGGCCGGCGCGAAGCGGATCATTAGGAACCGCTTGCCGTCTGGCGTCACTGAGAACCGGACGCCAGCGGACAATTCCCAGCCTCGATCGAACAACTGCTGGGGCCGGCTGACCGACAACGTGGACCCGGCCTGAATCTCTGGCGAAAGATATTCTGAGCGTGACGGTGCTCCAACACCACTAGAACATCTCGAGTAGGATCCGCCGCCGCGTCCCTGTGAGCGCTGGGGTTTCTTGTTTCAGGGCCATGAAGCATCTCGACCTACGTCTCGGTCGCGCGTCAGCCTTGTTCCTTCGCCTCCGGCGTGTTCGGCCCCCTTGGTGCCCAACAGGCCGGCGCACCACCGCAGCCGCCACCTCTCCCGCCCACGCTCGGCAAGTCCTTAGCTTCACACATTCCTCGCGCAGCATATCGCTAGGATGGATCGGTGGACGCTAGAGGGCGGGCACCAACATCTGGGCTGCGCCGTCCGAGACGATCTGGCGATTAAGTGGAAGCCGGAGGAGTCTCGTCAGTCTCCGGGCGCCTACGTCGCGGCCGGATGTCGTATCGTTTGATCATCTCGTTCAAGGTAGTCGGCTTGATGAACAGCAGTTCGGCCGCCCGCTTCTGCACTCCGCCGGCCGCCTCGAGCGCGGATTCGATCCAGCGGCGCTCGGCGTTCGACAGCACTTCCTTGAGCGGAATGCCCTCTGGCGGCACCACAAAATCCGCATCCTTCAACTCGCGGTTGAATCGCACCTGATCGGGAATCAAGTCCACGCCAATCTCCCGATCCGGACACAGCACGACCGCGCGTTCGATCACGTTTTCCAATTCGCGCACGTTGCCCGGCCAGTCGTACGCCATGAGCAGATCCAGTCCCTCCGGCGTGACGAACCAGCCCGACTTGCGGCTGTCCTCGCCGTGTTTTTCGAGGAAGTGCTGCACGAGCAACGGAATGTCATCCTTGTGGTCGCGCAAGGCGGGCATCTGGACGGGGATGACGTTGAGCCGGTAGAACAAGTCTTCGCGGAACTTGCCTTCAGCCACACTCCTGCGCAGGTCCACATTCGTCGCCGCGATGATGCGGACATCCACTTTGATAGTCTCTACACCGCCCAGGCGCATGAACTCGCGCGCCTGTATGACGCGCAACAGCTTGGCTTGCGTCTCGAGCGGCACGTTGCCGATCTCGTCGAAAAAGATCGTCCCTCGGTCGGCCATCTCGAACAGGCCCTTTTTCATGGCCACCGCGCCAGTGAACGCCCCCTTGACGTGGCCGAACAACAGCGACTCGAGGAGATCCGGCGGCAGGTTGCCCGAATTAACGGTCACGAACGCCTTGTCGGCGCGCGCCGAATGGCGATGGCACGCCTGCGCCACCAGCTCCTTGCCGGTGCCACTTTCACCCTGAATCAGAACCGTCGTGCGACTGGGCGCGGCGCGGGCCACCAGGTCGTAAATCGCCCTCATCTTCGGGCTGCCGCCGATGATCTGGTCGAAGCGGTGGCTACCGAGCTTCAACCGATTCCGCAACTCCTGGTTTTCGCGCTGCAGCCGCCGGCGCTCCACGGCATTATGCAGCACCACCAGCACTTCGTCGTTCTTAAACGGCTTGGTGAAATAGTGGAATGCGCCCTGCTTGGTGGCGCGCACCGCCGTGTCGATGGTCCCGAACGCGGTGATCATGACCACCGGCAGCGTGTCATCGCTCCGGCGAATTTCGTCCAGCACCTCGAGGCCGCTGCGATCGGGCAGCATCAAGTCCAGCAGCACGGTATCGAAGTCGTGGTCGGCCAGCAGCGCAAGGCCCTCGGCTGCGGTGGCCGCGGTGCGCACCACACAGCCATCCATCGTGAGCAGCGCGTCCAGCGCCTCCCGGATAATTTCTTCGTCGTCAATAATCAGTACGTTCGCGGGCGAATCAGTCATCAGTGGGCCAGGGCCTCTTTTGCAGTGGCGGGCGTTGCCGGCAGCGTCAACACAAACCGCGTCCCCTGCCCCACCACACTCTCACACGTGAGCGTGCCGGCATGTTCCTGGACGATGCCGTAGGTGACGGAGAGGCCTAGGCCTGTGCCTCGGCCGTCGGCCTTGGTGGTGAAGAACGGATCGTAGATACGCGAGATGTGTTCGGACGGGATGCCCGAGCCGGTGTCCGCCACCTCCACGGTGACGGTGTCACCGGAGGTGGCGGTCGACACCGACAACCATCCTCCTTTCGGCATGGCATCACGCGCGTTGAGAAACAGATTGAGGAACACCTGCTGTAATTGGTACTCGAAACCGAGCATCGGCGCCGACGGAGCCAGATCACGCCGTACCTGGATGCGGCTGCCGCGGAACTGGTGCTCGAGCAACGACAACACGTCGCTGATGACCGCATTGAGGTCGAGCGGCGCGGCCTCGCCCTCAGAGGGACGCGCCAGATTTAGCAGGCTGTTGACGATCTTTGCAGCGCGGAACGTCTGCCGTTCGATCTTTTCCAGCAACTGGGTCCTGGGGTCGGCCGGGTCCGCCTTGTCGAGCAGCATCTGGGTGAAGCTCGAGATGCCCGTGAGCGGCGTATTGACCTCGTGAGCCACGCCAGCCGCCAGCAGCCCGATGGCCGCCATCTTCTCGGAGACGCGCAACTGCTCTTCAAGGCTCGCGCGATCGGTGACGTCCTCAATCACCACGATCCACCCGGCCTTGGACCCATCGGTGGTCTGGAACGGCGCGATGCCGGCATTCACGAGCAGCGGCCGCGCAAGGCCGGCAGGACCGGAGATCAGCGATGCGCGCAGCAGTGTGGCGCCTTCGGGCGTCTCGCGCCGCGCAGACATCAGCAGTTCCACAAACGACGCGGGAAACAGCGCGGAGATGCGACGGCCGATGGCGCGTGTGCGATCGAACTGGAACATCTGCTCAAGCCGCCGGTTCCATCGCAGCACCCGATCGTCGAGGTCGATGACGAATAGGCCGTCGCTCAACGACTCCACGACGCTGTCGCCGAACTGGCGGAGGCGCTCGATTTCGTCCGCCTTGACGCTCAATTGCCGATACAGCCGCGCGTTCTCGAGCGCGGTCGCCGCCTGGCTGGCCACGGCGCCGAGCAGCGTCATGTCCTCACTCGACAGCGGTTCGAAGCGGGCGCGCCGACCCACGGCGAGCACGCCAATCGTGACCTGCTTCGTGACACAGGGCACGAACGCATGCCAACCCGCCACCCGCCACTCCTCACCCTCGTCTCGAATGAGGCGGCGCATGGCTTGCGGGTCGTCCATGCTCACCGTCTGTCCGGCCAGCAGGCGCTGGCCGAGTGCGGAGTCACGTGAGATCTCCATGGCTTCATCATTTGTACCGCCGGTGGCCACAGCGACAAAGGCTCCGCCGGTTTCTGGGTCGGTCAGGAGCAGCGCCATGCGATCGACGACCAGCGTCTCGCGCACGCGTTCGACCAGCCTCGTGCTGAGCCGCTCCAAATCTAGGTCGCTGTTAAGCTCGCGCGCAAACGTGACCAGCGCCCGCCGGTAGTCGTACCGGTCGCGATAGTAGAGCCGATCGAGGCCACCCTGAATCACGTTCCACAAGCGCGGCGCCACAAGCACCACCACCAGCGTCGCGAACAGTGCCCAGAAGCTGTTGTCGTTTTGCGGATGCGGCCGCAGCAAGCCCACCAGCGCAAGCGTCCCCTGATAGATAGCCACCAGCACAAGGCCGACAAACGACACAACCAGCGCGCGCTTGATGATGACCTCGACGTCCATCAACCGGTAGCGGACGATGGCCGATGCGAAGGCCAGCGGAATGCAGCCGAGCAACAGCGCCGAGTACTCGCCGTACGGCACGTTCCAGCCCAGCAGGAACGGAATGGCATATGTCGTCACGAAGGGCACGGCGCCAATGCCGGAGCCCCAGACTATCCACCGCATCTGCCGCCGGGCGGTGATCGAGCGCAGGCGGCCAAGCGCCTGGATCATCAGCGTGAGACCACCGAGCAAACAGGCCGACAGATAGACCAGCTCAATGTTCTGGATCTGGCCGAGCCGCAGCGCCATTTCATCGCCGGGCACCCAGCGCAGCGCCATGATCCTGGCTGCGGCGAGCGCCAGAGCCGGCAGATACAGGAGCGGCACTGTGCGTCGGCCCAGATCGCTCCTGACCCACGCCTGCGGCCGCTCTGGAAACACCAGTGCGAACTGCAGGAACAGCGGCGGCAACAGCACTATGGCCACCGCGTCAGACCAGTAGAAGAAGCGATCGGTGCCCGTGTATTCACCGGTGTGCGTGAACGCAAACACACCGAAAAACGCGACGGTCAGCCAGAAGAAGTGCAGCGTGGCCGCATCGTTGGGGCGGCGCAGCCGGACTGACGCACCCACCAGCAACGCGAAGATGCCCACTGCCGCCAGCGAATAGTAGAGGCCAAACGGTGGTCCCGGGGCGAGCGCCAGCCGCACCGAGATCAAATCTTCGACCGGTCCTCGCGAAACGGCGTAGGTGACGGCACCGCCTGCGCGAAGTCTTTCCAGTGCCCGCGCCACATCAGTCGCAGACTCCACCGAGATGTTGTCGATCGCCCAGAGGGTGTCACCCTTCCGAAGCCCCGCCAGATCGGCCGGTGACCCCGGCGACACTTCGAACGCCTGCACGGCTGAACCGCCATCACTCGTCCAGAACACCCCGTCGTCAATCGTGGCCTTCTCCTGGAAATCGCGAACGACAAATACGTTGACGAGCGCGACCGCAATCAGCGCCGTGGATACCGCAACGGGTATTGCGATGCGCAAGAGCGGACGAATGTGAGTAATAAGGCGGGGCATTCGCAGAAAAAAACGCCCCAGCCGGGGCTGCGCGAGGCTGGAGGGGTTAGAACCTCACCTGCACCCCACCGAGCACGCGCCGAGGCGTGCGGACGGTCAGGAGTTCGTCATAAAACGAGCCCGCGTTCTGGGGATCGCGGAAGAGGTTGCTCACGCTCACCATGAATTCGATCCGGCCGGCGCCGAGCGTTTGCAGCGGCAGCACCTGCCGCAGTTGGACGGCGAAACGGCCGTCGAACATCGCCGCGAGCCCTTCCCCACCATCCTGCCCCGTGAACGCGCTATTGACGCGATACGCCACCGACACGCGGGTTGACGTCTCAGGAATCAAGGCCTCAAGCGTGCTGGTGACGTCGTGTAGGCGTTCGCGCTCCGCACGCACCGCCGACGGCATCACGCGGGCGATGTCGGCTGCCTCGGTGCCGAAAGCCCAACGCGCCCGGCTGATCGAGTAGTCCACCGACGCCTTGACAAGCGGCGTCACGTTTCCGGCCGCGCGCAACGCCCACCCATCGAGCCGCACGCTGCCGGGGCTCGCCACGTAGTAGTGCCCGACGGCCTTGGACGTGTTCACGCCGAACATCGTGGCCAGCTGATCGCGCGAGTCTTCGTGGAACCAGCGCACGCCGATGACCATCGGCTGGCCGATCGCACCCAGGTCGTGCTCGACGCCGGCTTCATAACGCCGCACGCGTTCGGATCGGAAGGGCGCCTCGGGCACCAGGCTGGCAAACGTCCGCTCGGGCGGCAGCCAGGGACCGGACGTGGGCGGCGGCAGAAACTCATCCGCGCCCGGTGCGACCACCGAGTTCGCGACTAGGCCGCGGAATGACGTCTTCGGCGCAATGCCGAGGCGGAAGCCGATACGCGGACTGATGAAGTCCTGGCCGGCAACGTAGTCGTACCGGTCGAAGCGCAGGCCGTAGTCAATTTCGAGGCCGGGCTGCACACGCCACCGGTCGTGACCAAACACACTCGCCACCGCGCGGCCGGCGCCTGGCGTGGTCAGCTGCGCTGTGCCGAAGTCGTCCACCGCACGCTGCGCACCGTAGGACATCCCCAGGCGGAACGCGTGTGCCTGCACATCACGCGCCTCGTACTCGCCAAGCACCACCCACGACGCCAGGCCGCCCGTGCTCAGCGCGCCGCGCAGCCGCCAATCGCCGTGGACACCGATGGGCGCACCCACCGCCACGTAGGCGATGCCGCGCGGGTCGCGGTCGGGAAGGCCGCCCTGAGTGGTCGACACCGCTGTGGCGGTCAACACGTTGACCTGTCCACTGAAGTGGGTGTCAGCAAAAAATGATGTCGCCACGCGAACCGGCTCAACCAGGGCCCAATCCAAGAACGACGGAAGGTGCGGCAAGTCTGTGCGGCGTGGCTGCTGCCCCGACTCGTCGCGCAGGATCGTGCGCGGCAGATGCCTGAAGTACCAGGCGTGCAGGCTGCCTGTGGCCGGCGGTTCGGCTGCTCCCGGACTAGTCGCGCCAGGATCGGTCAGCCCCACGGACGCGATCAACACGCGCCGCTCGGGTAATTCCGGCAGCTTCATGATGGTGATGTTCCGCTTGAGATGCATGCTCGGGCCAACACGCACCAAGGCCCTGTAGGGGGAGACGTATCCCGTGTGGGTCGCCCGAAGCACGTACTCGCCAGGTACCAGAGACAAATTGAAACTGCCGGTCGCATCCGTCCGCGCCTGCGTCTGAATGGTGCCGATCGCCGACACCGCCACTCCCGGAACGATCTGCCCAAGATCATCGCGCACAATGCCGCTGACAACACCCGATCGGACCGCCGCCTCCACGCTGACGGGACGCGGCGCGCGCGCAAGCTGCGCCATCGCCGGCGATGCGTTGACCGTGACGACGGCGACGATGACGAGTATTGATGCGACTAGTCGAGGCATCCACCCTCTCATTTCAGGTTGCTTCAGACGTCATGGTAGGCCACGATCTGAGTCAAGTCAAACCCTTGATAGTCGGCATGTTACACTCCCGACGACCGTGAAAATACAGACCATTTTTTCCCGTCAAATCCTCGATTCCCGCGGCAATCCCACCGTTGAAGTGGATGTGACCCTCAATACGGGGGCACATGGCCGGGCCGCCGTGCCCTCGGGCGCATCAACCGGCATCTGCGAAGCGCTCGAACTTCGTGACGGTGACAAGGGGCGCTACCTCGGCCGGGGTGTGCTCAAAGCGGTGTCCCACATCAACACGGAGATCGCCGCAGCGCTTCAAGGGGAGGCCCCGGACCAGCGGTCAATCGACGCCCAGCTCGTGGCGCTCGACGGCACGCCGAACAAGGCGCGGCTGGGCGCCAACGCGCTGCTGGGCGTGTCGATGGCCGTCGTGCGGGCGGCCGCCGCCGGACGCGGCATCTCCCTCTACGAACATATCGTGTCGCTGATCGACACGCCGGCCGACGGCGCGGGCACGCTGCTGCCGGTGCCGATGATG
>SXGT01689940.1_pt1 | contig 33064 bp, 33 predicted proteins | sample 3176221 | NCBI WGS metagenome assembly SXGT01 (sample SAMN11356862, study PRJNA531348) | freshwater metagenome | isolation source: freshwater sample F1-120 | place: China: Fuxian Lake, Yuxi | collected 2017-12-25
AACAGGGAGCAGCCTCCGCTCGAAATCCGACAGTTGCCCCGTATCGCTGATCTTTCAGGCAAACGAACATTTCATGGCCCGGTTACGGCTCTGGCCGTTTCGAGACGAAGGACCGACGGCGAAACGAGTCGTGGGGCTTATGGCTGTGCCTGAAGCGAGTGAACGGCGGGACGGTTATCGACTGATGGGTTGCGGTTGCCCGGCATCTGCCAACTGCACGTTCACCCGCACAACCCCTTCATTGAGATGCTGATAGGTATAGCCGTTGAAAATCTTCGGTAAGGCGTCGGCCTGCTCCTGCGTGGTGATGAGGGCGAGGGCTGGTACATAGCGTCCTGCGGCGACTTTGACGCCGATCAACTTCGCCCCAGGCTCGATCACGACGTGATCGCCAACCTCGCTCCTGAAAACGAACGACTGCATTCCTACGAAGGTATCGTTGCCAATTTTAGCAGGACCGTGGACCTGGCATTGATGGGCCAGAGAGACGCGCGGCCCGATATAGACCGAGTACCTTTTTCCCTCAACTTCCACTTCGTTTTCAAGCAGCTCATGGCCCCCTTCGAACGTTTCGAGTCCATGCACAACGACGCCATCCTGCACGTTGCTGTTATCGCCAATAAAAATATGCTCTCCTTCGTCCCCGCGAACTGATGCCCCGGGAGCGACAAACACGTGCTCGCCGATGACGGTCGAGCCACTGACCGCCCCAAGCGGATGGATACGAGCAGTCTTGGCAATTACCGGCACATCTACCTCCGGGTTGAACGTGGTCTTCACATTCGGGGCCACCCAGGCGATCAGCACAGTGCCGGCAACCAGCGCGTTAAGGCTGAGGCTGAATGTCAATAATCTCGATTGGGTCATCCGGATTCTGTACTTTCATGCGTGACGGGAGCGCCTTGAAGTCGAAAAATGATCGTTCTGCGATGGCTGAGGCATTATGCCTTTCCCGTCTTTACCTGTCTACACTGGAGTGCTCTTGTAGCAGAGGCGTGGCGGCGAACCGTTTCCACGCTGGAGCGCGCTAGAAGGCCACGGCGGGATAATTTTTCTGAATAGGCGGATTTTTCAAAATGGGCTTGTCTTTAACCACATCGCGGAGCGGCGGGGAGTTCCAAATGATTTTGTTTCCCGGCGCGAGGCTTGCAGCCTGAAAGTAGTGCTTCTTCGCCTCGGCGGGTTTTCCCTCGTGATCGAGCGAGACCGCCAAATTATACTGGGCCTCGGCCAATTCAGGCTGCGTGGTCACGGCCTGCTGAAAAGCCTGGGAGGCCCGGCTCCACTCGCGTGCGAGAAAATACCGTGTCCCTTCAGCCATATACAGGGCGGCTCTCTCGACGGTCGTCGCCGGCGCTGCCAATACCTGGGACGGCGGGGCAGGGCGACTCGCCGCGCACGCGGCGGCCATTCCCGTCAGCATGAGCACCATTATCCAGCTCACGATGCGACGTTGCGATATCAGTACCATGGCTTCCAATACGACTATGGACTCGTGCGGGGAACGGCATGTCGGTTTTCTGGGTGGAGTAGCGCAAGGTTCACGACCAGCGTTTTATCGCTCGGGTGCCGCTCCTGCCACTCGGGGAGGTGCACCTCGGCTTGCTCTTGCGCATGCGAGAGCCGGTAAAATTTTCTTCCAAGCGTGAGCAACGGTTGATCGACGGGATCGATCATATAGCCGGGGACGGCAGGAACGATCGCATCAATTGGCAAGGACCAGAAATTTGCCATTACGACGTAGGCCAAGCCATCCTGGACAAACAATCCACCGGTGATATAGGCCAGTCCGGCCGAGGCGTCGCTGACCCGCCGATAAAACGTCACGATGTCATTCGGCGCCGCCTGCGCCAGGGCTTCAGCCAGCGGCCCGGCGATGGCCACCAGGTCCGCAGGGGCGAAGACGGGGCGCGGCTCAGACCACCCGTTCACTACCCCCATGAATCGGTCCGTCTGCACCTGAATGCGCATCCCGCTTAAGAGCGCGCGCATTGTCTCAGGCGCGAACGCAGCCGGATGGGTATGGGGACGCGCGGCCCGCGTGTCCCCACGGATTTCGATCCGCGCCACCCCATTCGCCATGATCACTTTCGGCGGTAGATTCGTGACACAGCCTGTGAGCAGTAGCATGGCGAGGAGCCCGATGCCGAACGCTGTCCGATGAAGCGGCATATCGACTCTCTTCCCTCATAACTGGAGGCAGTGTAGCAGCCTTCGTCTGGGAAAGCATGGTGCAGATGCTTGCCCAGCCGTGGGTGCATGATCGGCGGCGACTTTACTGCAGGTACGGGTCCGCCGCACGACCATGGAACTGCTACTGCGTGACGCTTTTAAGCAGCGTCTGGTTTGTCTCCAACGTCGTCTGCGGCAATGGATAGGCTTTCGCCGCCAGCACGACCGCTTGCCCTTGTGCACTATTCACATACCGCAAAAACTCCAGTAGGACCGGATGCATTGCTGACGTCGGATCGCTATTAATGTACAAGTACAGAGGCCGGCTTAGGGGATAGGCGCCGGTCGTCACCGATTCGGCCGTAGGCAGCACAGCCTGGTCGCTAGCAGTTTTGGCCAATGGCACGACCCGGATATCGGAAATGGTGAAGCCGATTCCGGCATAGCCAATGGCGAAGGGATTGCGGGCAATGGCCAAGACCTCGCTCGCAGAGCCGGGCTCCTCAAGGACCGTGGGCTTTTGCGGCTTGCCTTGTAGCACCAGTTCGGAAAAGAACGTCTTGGTCCCAGAACGGCTGTCACGACCGTAGACGTCAATCGGCGCTTGGCTCCAGGGCGCTCCTAATCCGAGCTGGCCCCACGTCGCAAGAGGCGCTGCGGCGCCAGTTCCGTAAATGCTCGCGAGCTGCTCAAGCGAGAGGTACGGGATTGGATTGCTCGCATGGACGTAGATCGCCACTGCGTCCATGGCAATGGGGATCGCGAGCGGCTCATAGCCGAATCGCGACGTGAAATGTCCAGACTCCTGTTCGTTCAACGCGCGCGAGGAGGCAAAGACGGTCACGGTGGAGGCTCCCTCGGTGCCGGTCCCGCGCGTTTTGTCCCCACGGCGTTGCCCAGACAGCCCCAGCACGAACTCGCGTAACCCTTGCGAAGACCCGCCCCCTTCGATCGCAACCTTGGCCTTCGAATGGTTGCGGGAAAAATCCGCAGCCAGCTTGACCAGGAGAGGCCTCATCGTGTCAGAGCCGGCAATAGACAGACGGCCCTCGACGGATGTCATGGGACGGTAGGCGACCTCGGCTGCCACATTTTCGACTCGGACCATTCGTTCAACCTGTTCAGCTTCGACGGTCGAATCGGTTCCTGATAGCATGACCATGATCAGCCCAGCCCCGAGCATCGAAAATGTGCATAATATTGACTGAAGTCTGTCCTGCATTTTCATTCGATTTCCTCCTTCATTCGGGCACAGATCACTGGGCCTTGTCGGTTCAGATCGGCCGTCTCTTCCCGTATGGACGCGAAGAGACGCGGGTCGTTAGTTCCAGAGCCATTGGGCTTGGAGGCGGAACATTTGCATATTGAAGACTTGCTGGCTCTCTCCGAACGTCAGCGCCTCGGCGTTGCTCCTAGATGAGGCGGCATTGCTCCCATGCTTAAAGAGGTATTCCGCCACAAAGCGCCAATGGGTGTCTGGTTCCCAGACCAATCCAGCACTGACGTTTTTGGTGTCATAGTTCGCGCCCGAGGTGCTGTTCTTACTGCCCCCGTAATATTCGCCGTACCGGGCATAGGGCGTGAGCAGGCCCGTATCGGAGTACCGCCAGGAATAGTTTCCTTGCATGTACCCGCCATAGAGGGACTGCTCCCGCAGGTAGCCATCGGAGCCCCGTTCAGGACCCCGTCCCACCACCGCTTCGGCCATGATGCCCCAGGGCTGCGGAGGCGTCCAGACATAGGCGCTGAGGCGCTCATCCCTGATTGCGCAATACCCATCGGCGCGAATGGCCTGGGCGCAACGCGTGGCCCCTGACGTCGCCGACGTCACACTTGTGGCATCCCAGAGGCCGGTGTAGGCATGGGCGCCGACATCGATCAGCCGTCCGTTCTGCAGTTCAAAAGGGTACGACACCTTCCCGGCGAAATGTTTATCCTTGTTGTAATCAACTTTGTTCCGGCCCTGGCCGGAGTACATCTGGATCGCGATATTGCCATAGTCGCCAGGCCCATTGTGATACTGAGTCAGCGTTTGATAGCGGGCCTTGGATTCCAGCGTCGTATAAAACAACGCCACGCCCATGTCCCGGTCGCCTGGGGCGCTGCTTTGAAGGGATTCATGGCGGTCCAACTCCTGCCGCTGGCTGCTGGTTCGAAGAAGATCGAAGCCGACCAGTACCCGCTGCATGCCAAACCGGAGGCGCCAGGTTTGATCCTTCGTGACCATATAGTCGGCAAAGGCGTCGACGAGTTCAAACTTATTACCCGTATCATATCCGTCACCTTCGTAGGCCGTCTGGAGGAAGAAGAACAGCCGCTCCGATGGTTGCCCGGAAATCGGCATGCGAATCCGGCGGAAATACATTTTCTGGCCGCCGCCATTCGCTCCTGCTCCCTTGCTCACCACGGCTTTTGAATCGGAGAGAGAGATATCGCCCTTGCCATTGTCATAGAACGACATGCGAGTCTGCACGAACCCCTGGATGCGCATGCGCTCGTACCAATGCGGGTTGGCCACCACTCCCTGCAGGCTCGATTGCTCGGCCATGCGCGCTTCAGACTCCGCTTTGATGCGGACCCAATCGTCCATGGATAAGACGCCCTTTTCGAGCAACAGATCTTCGAGCTGGCTCGGTTGGGTCTCGGAAAACCCTGCCGAGCGAGTACCGGGGAAGGTTGCCGTGCCGACTCCCCCGGTCGCAGCCATTAGGACGGGCTGGGGTTTGGAGGGGGGCAGCGTGGAGTTCTGGAGTTGCGCCTGTGCCGGATGGCTCCAGGCACCGAGCGCCATCGTCATGGCACCTGCGATGAGAAGGCCCCCCCGCGATTGTAGATCTATCGTGTTGCGCACTCTGCTATCCTCCTTGTGCTGTTGCCGCATGCCCAACGCCCGTATAGCTGTTGCCGTGCGGTGAATCGTGCAATCGACACGTGCAGTATCAAGGATTGATGTGACGGATAGATGACCGGATTGTTAACGGATTGTTAACTTTTAAAGGGGAGATTTAGTGCGGCGTCACAGTGTGATACAGCGGTTCCACGGTTGGTATCGGCGCCCACGTGAGCACCGCCAGGGAGTCCGCGACATAGATTCTTGATCGCATCCCGTTCAAGACTGAGGTGACGACAGGAGTGCTGGCCAGCACCCACAAAGATTTTCGGGATACCGATTCGTGTCGCCGTGGTTCCGGCAGCAGGGGATCAATTGCCGCCGAAATCAACGAGGTTCGCACGCGGCTTTGCGCAGTGGCTTCTCGACGGAGCCCACCCAGCAAGGTGAGTAACTGCGGCACGTAGCGATCGCGCCAGTTCTCCCACTCCTCGGCTGCCGTACTAGTCAGATGTCGCGAGAGGGCTTGCATGACTTGATTCATCAGGGGGGGCGATCAATTGCGCTTCGATCTGTTCCCAATGTTGCAGCCTCTGGATGTGCGGCCGTATCCTGGGGAGCTTAGCGGCCCAGGTGAAGAAGTCGGCCGGAGCCTTTCCGTAGCCATTCTGCGGCAGGCCGGGGGCAATCGACTCGCGATATTCCGCTTCCAGCTCGGCGGCAGCGTGGCATTGCCGGTCGAAATCCACCGGCTCGCCTTCAAGCGGGAAATCCGCCAATCGAATGACGCCGCTCTGTGCGGTCGACATGGCATTGAGTGGACGATTGACGAGCACCGCGATGCCTTCGCGTTGCGCCACTCCCGTATTGGGCGTCAGCAGCGCGCCGGCTTCGTAGAGATTCATGGGACATTGCAGCACGGCGAAATGGTGATGGCGCATGCCTTATGGCGCCGCAGCAGTTTTTGCGGCCTCGCACAGACGAGACAGCGATGTCGCTTCTGGAGTGGAGGGATCGGCCGTGACCGTATTCGACGACACGCCGTAATACTGAATCCGTCCTGCCGTCACTTGGGACTCGAAAAATCTGAAGGTCTGTTCACTTCGGCGATAAAAAGCCTCGCGCGTCTGCATGCGCTCTCCACCAGCGTGCTGCGCGGCCTCGGCGAGAAAGTATTCCGGATTGTGCAACAAACAAACATCGAGCGTGGCCAGCCCCAGGCGATCCAGGGATAGGGTCAGTTGATCGGCTAGATACTCCGGATGCAGACAGTGCCAGAGACCCTCGCCATATGTGACCATGTCAGGGTAGGAACGCCCAGCCTGTTTCCGCGCCTCCGCCTGTTGCAGATGCTGCCCTTGCACATAGCCGATTTTTGAGATGACGATCATCTCGTCACGAGCCACCTTGCCGCTCTCATTCAACTCGCGCACGACCGAGCCGACCAATCGCTCGCTGTCGCCGTCCCTATAATTCGTCGAGGTATCGATCAGGTTCACCCCGTCCCGCAGCGCGCACGTGAGAGATTCGCGATGCTCCGGCTCCCGCGTATCGACTCGATAGGTCCCAAATCCCCATCGGGAGGTCGTGAGTCCCGTCGCACCGAATCGGCTATAGCCATGCTCCATGTGACTGTCCGGGCCTGCCTGACTCAGAATCCGCCCACCCTATCTGGTCGTTCCTTCAGGGCTAGCCGCTCCTGGGAGCGCGGTGCCTTGCAAGAGAGGCTGTGGGGTCGTTGGATCCGGTCGTCGCGCGGCAGACCGAAGCGCAGCTATGACCTCCCCTGGATGTGTGAGGGGCTGCTGACAGGAAAAATTCCGGCAGATATACAGCGCGGCTTTTCCCGCCAGCACGCCCTTACCGGCGAGCAGGGGATGGCCGGACGGCTGGCCCGTTCCCGCGCTGGAGGCAATCACCCGATGCGGCAAGAACACCTCTCGCACGGCGAGCTGCAAGGCCGCCAACCCTGGATCGTCGGGCGCGCCGACAAAGGCTAATTCAATCGGCCCTTCGGCTAAGAGATCCACCACGGCAAGGCTCTTGGCAAAGGCTCGCGGATACCTGGCTATCTGGCGGCCGTACGCGCGAATCCCGCCGACTGCGGCCTCTCGCAGATCCTGCCGGTCATAGTGGAACGACAGCCTGGCGAGGGCTGAGACCGCCACGGAGTTGCCACTGGGTGTCGCCCCATCAGCCCCCTCACGCGGGCGCATGATGAGCGGTTCATGGCCCTCCGCCGTGGTGTAGAAGCCCCCCTGGTCCTTATCCTGAAAGGAGCCCACCATCGTCGCTCCTAAGTGAAGCGCGGCAGTGAGATACTGCTCGTGTCCGCAGGCTTCATAGAGATCGATCAAGCCCTCGGCCAAATAGGCATAGTCCTCCAGGACCCCGTCAAGATGGGCTCGGCCCTGCCGCGAGGTGCGGAGCAGCCTGCCATCAGAAGTTCGATGACCCACCAAGAGAAAGTCTGCTGCCTTCCTGGCCCCGTCGAGGTAGCGCGGGATTCCTAACACACGGCTTGCCTCGGCCATCGCCGAGATCATCATGCCGTTCCAGGCCGTAATGATCTTGTCGTCGAGCGCGGGCGGGACGCGCTGTTGGCGGGCGCGATAGAGCAGGGGACGCACGCGCTGAATCGTCTCGTGCAGTGCGTCGATGGTGAGGTCCAGCTCCTTGGCCACGGCCGCAATGGGCCGCAGCCGATTGGGGATGCTGTGGTGTTCCCAATTGCCCGCATCGGTAATATCGTAACAGGCACAGAACCGGCGAGTGTCCTCTGCATTCTGCAGCACAGCCTGGATCTCCGCCGGCGTCCAGACGAAAAACTTTCCCTCGACCCCTTCCGAGTCCGCATCCGTGGCGGAATAAAATCCTCCGGCTGGGTCGGTCATTTCGCCGAGAATATAGTCGAGTACCTCCGTTGTGACCTGGCGATAGAAAGGCTGCTGTGTGACCTGATAGGCCTCCACATAGGTTTTGGCCAGGAGGGCATTGTCATAGAGCATTTTCTCGAAATGGGGAGCGAGCCACCGTTCATCGGTCGAATAGCGCGCAAAGCCTCCGCCGATATGGTCGTAGATGCCCCCGGCCGCCATCGCATCCAACGTCCGCGTGACCATCTGCAAGGTTGTGCGGTCACCGGTGCGACGGTAGCACCGGAGGAGCAGCGACAGGCCTGCTGATGGAGGAAATTTCGGCGCGCTGCCGAATCCGCCATGCTGGGCATCGAAGTCTTTTTGGAACTGCATCACGGCATCATCGAGGACAGAGGCACTCACTGAAACGGGGGAGACGGCCTTGAGTTCGTTCTTCAACCGATCGGTCAATTGCCGCGCCTGGCTCCTGAGGTTTGTCGTATCCTGCTCCCAGGCGTCTGCGATTTGCTTAAGCAGATTGGAGAAACCCGGTCGCCCCCAACGGTCCTCCGGAGGAAAATACGTCCCAGCAAAGAAGGGCTCCTGTTCCGGCGTGAGGAAGACCGTCATCGGCCAGCCTCCCTGGCCGCGGTTAAGAGTCACCGTGGCCTGCATATAGATCTCGTCGAGGTCGGGGCGTTCCTCTCGATCGACTTTGATACAGATGAAATGCCGGTTCATGACCGCCGCAATGGCTGCGTTTTCGAACGACTCCCGCTCCATCACATGGCACCAGTGACAGGCGGAATAGCCGATCGAGAGAAGGATAGGGCGGTTCTGTTCTTTCGCAGTCTGTAAGGCGTCGGGCCCCCAGGGATACCAATCGACCGGATTCGAGGCATGCTGGAGGAGATAGGGACTAGTTTCGTGAAGGAGGCGATTCGTCGGGGCTGATTTCGGGGGGGTAGACATGCTTCACGGTAGCATCGGCGCCTGAGAGGGGTCAACGCGCAGAGAGGAGATAAAGGAAGAGGCCTGCAATCGTGAAATCACAGGCCCCCTCAGAATCGTTCAAGTCAGGCTTGTCTGATCAGACAAACGACATGCGTCGTGATTACTTGCCCTTCTCGTCCTTCTTCTTCTCGTCCTTCGTCTCGCCGAACGTGTCAGCGTGGCCGCCCTTCTTCTCGTCCTTCTTCTCCGCCTTCTTCTCGTCTGCGTACACGAGGACGTGGCCGCCCTTCTTCTCGTCCTTCTTCTCCGCCTTCTTCTCGTCTGCGGCGAAGGAAGGAGCGCTGAACGTCACTGCCACTGCCACTGCCATGATTGCCATCAAGATGCTCTTCATAATATGTCACCCCCTTTAAATATTAGTGTGAATGTTACTGGCCCTTCACACAGGGCAAGCAGGGGACACCGTATCGAAAACAAGCCCTATTGTCAATCGCTTATTTCGTTTTTTTTGATGGACTGTCGGCAGAGTCCACGGCCCTTCAGGCCTGCGAGCCGGCTATGCTACAATGCGCCACAGGAAGAACAGCTGGGGCATATGGCGTTTTCGCAAAGCAAATACATCAAGTTTCAAAACGGCATGAGACGACGGATCGATTCCTTGCGCCCGAAGGCTGAGGACAGTCTGGAGCTCGCCGTTGATACGATGATGCAGGAGCGAGTTGACAGTTTCTTCCGCGTCGAAGAGGGGTTAGAGGAAATCATCAAGTCGCTGCTCCAGATCGAAGAGGAGCTGGCGGAGATCCGCGATCTCTCCGGGGCCATGCGACTGGAATCCCGCCTGGAGTTCGTCGAAGACCGATGGGACGACTTCGATAGCGAGATTCGGGAGCGACCCCGTCGCCGGCGCAAGAAAATCAGCCTAGCCGATATGTTGAAAGCTGCCAGCGGGGGCGGCGGCGACCTTTCGCAAGGAATGAGCGGTATCAACAACGCCATGGACGCCTATGCGGCCATGGGCGTGGAATTCGGCAGTTCGCTCGCCGAGGTCACCGCCTCGTTCCGCCAGAAGGCCAAGCAACTTCATCCCGACTCGAATAACGGAGACCGCAGTGCCGAGCCGGAATTACGCCGCATGCTGGAGGCGTATCAGTTTTTGAAAGAATACTTGAGCCTCAGCAATGTGGAGCCTCCGCGATCCCCCGACCATACGTACAATCCAACCGAATGAGAGACCTGTGACACCCAAACCACCGATGTTGTATGTGACCGACCCGTCTGCCCTTGAAACTCTGTGCCTGACGCTGAAGCAAAGCTCTCGGCTGGCCCTGGATACGGAGTTCGTCGGAGAAGACACCTTCGTCCCGCGACTCGAACTGATCCAAGTCGCCACTGCCACGACCGCTGCCGTCATCGACTTTCCCGCCGTCCAGGCCAAGGGATCGCTCGACGCCTTCTGGGAGCTCATCTGCGATACCAAGATTGAAAAGATCGTCCATGCAGGGCGACAAGACCTTGATCTCTTTGCCACCCATGCGGGGCAGATTCCAAAGCCATTTTTTGACACACAGATCGCCGCCGCGATGGTTGGGTACGGAGCTCAGGTGGCCTATGCGAACCTGGTCCAACGACTCCATGGCACAAAATTAGCCAAAGCCCATACCTTTACCAACTGGAGTGCGCGCCCTCTCTCGGATGACCAAATCGCGTACGCATTGGAAGATGTTGAATTCCTCCTCTCGATCCATACGCATCTGCAGGATCGTCTGCATTTGCTTGGCCGACTGGAATGGGTCGGCGAGGAATTTGCGCGATTGGAAATGGCGGTGGGAGAAAAGAGCCGGGAACCCCAAGAACGCTACCAGCGTATTCGTGGATGGGACACGCTCAAGGCAAAAGGGGCCGCGGTGCTTCGTGAATTGGCTGCCTGGCGCGAAGCGGAAGCCAGAAGGCGCAACGTGCCGCGCGGGCGGGTCATGCGGGACGAGGTGCTCCTCCAACTCGCGCGCCATCCGCCCCAATCGGTCAGTGAGCTCCGTGGACTTCGTGGCGTCCATTCCTCGGAGGTGGACCGTCATGGGGAGCACCTATTAGGCACCATCACCTCGGCCTTGGCGCTCCCACCGACCGCCTGGCCGGAAGTCCCGCGCGAACGGAAGCCGGATCCTGAATCCACTGGCATCGTCGAGCTCTTGCAAGCCGTGCTGAAGGCCCGGGCCGCAGAAGAGGGGATTGCCCCCACCATGCTGGCTACCAGCTCCGACCTCCAAACGCTCGTGGAAGCGAAGCAGAATCGGGCCACCATCGATGTGCCTATCCTCCGTGGTTGGCGGCGACAACTGGCCGGCGATCTATTGCTCAAAGTCTTGGATGGAGCGGTCAGCATTACGGTCGACCGAACCTCCGGCGCTCTCAAAATGGCGCCGGAGGATCTCGGGAAGGTGTGAGCTGAGGGGCAGTTACAGTAATTCTTTGACCGACTCAGCCGGCCTGGCGAGGATCACCTGTTCGCCTTTTGCGACAATCGGACGTTGAATCAGGTCTGGATGGGCAATCATCAGATCGAGCCATTCATCACCTGACAGGGTCTTTTGGGTTAACTTGAGTTCCTTATAGATCTCTTCTTTGGTGCGGAGAATGTCTTTCGGCGTTAGTCCCGCCTTCTTCAAAAGGCCCTTGAGCTGCGCCTTGGTGAAGGGCTGCGCGTAGTAGTTGATGGCCGTGAAAGGCTGGCCGCTTTCCTTTAACAACTGCACCGCCTGGCGGCAGGTGCTACAGGTCGGTTTGTGATAAATTGTTACCTCGGCCATGCTACACTCCTTGTCTCAGCGTCCTGCGTACCTTGACGCTATTCTTATCCCTGTGATGCATCATCCTGAGTCTATTTACGGGACCGCCCATTTATGCTGACACCCATCTTCGGAACAAGCTCCACCGGCCAATTCTCCTGCGCCACGGACCGCGAGCATACCCTACGAGACCTTCGCACGAAACGTAAAGGACAACCGGTCTTCGTCCTGGGGCATGTCTTGGCGCGAAAAGGTCAGGAAGCAATCTTCGAGGTTTTTAACGATCGCCTGGCACTCGTCAAGTTTTCAGATGGCGGCGCAATCGGCTATGACCCCCTGGAACTGCTCTTACCGACCGACATCGACGACAAGGGCATCGCCTACTTCGAAATTCGCCCCTGCCGACAATGCGAACAACTGTTCCCGCTCACTGCCGATGAATGTGACACGCCGGAAGAGCCTGCATTCTGCCCGGAATGCCGCCCGGCGTAGCGGGACTCGGCTAGTCGACCATCGGCGGGATCGTCAGCGCTTTCGTAATCAAGCAATCGCCCGCAAAAGACTGAAGCGACATCGGCAACATGCTGGCGTCGATCACATGCACCGTAACCACCTGAAAGCCTTCCGCAACTTTATAACCGCTCAGCTTCATGGCATGACAGATTTCGAGTTTTTTCCAAATTAAATTATTCAGCACCGTATCCGATGCCAGGAGCGTCATCTCTGACACGGCCTCATTCGCCGAAACCTTTGCCACCACCCGTGCCTTATCTTTCGGCGCCTCGCTTACCACGGCAAAACCGAGAATCTCTCCGTCTGCCTGAGCCAGAGAGGCTGATCCCATCGCGATGAAGCTGAAGAGCAACAGCAAAAGGAGCATAGACGTTTCTCCAATTCCCAAGCCGCAACCGCTCGCAGTATGCCAATCGACTGGAGCCAATTCAAGATCTTACTCGCCGAACAGGATAAAGTTTCGTCACGCGCATATATCGTGCCACTTAGGTCGAGGCGCGACCGCAGCTGAGGGACTTTCCCCGCATCCGCTCGATCAGCCAATACGCTTGTGTCAGCAGGGTACCAACGTTTATTATGGAGGGCGCGACAGCTAGCATCCTTACACCGGAGTAGTATCCATGAAGAAGACCAGGACTCCGTCGCCCCCTGCGACCAGAATTGAACGAGATACCATGGGCGAGCTGGCCGTGCCGGCCACCGCCTATTATGGTGTGCAGACCGCCCGCGCCATCGAGAACTTCCCTATCAGCTCCTTGCGATTTCCCCGCGCCATGATCCGGGCGATGGGAATGATCAAGCGCGCCGCTGCGACCGTCAACCAGTCCCTGGGGCTCCTCGACAAGAAACCCGCTAATGCGATCATCAAGGCCGCGACGGAAGTCATCGATGGCCACCTCGACGCCGAGTTCCCCGTGGATATCTTCCAAACCGGCTCCGGCACTTCGACGAACATGAACACCAACGAGGTGATTTCAAACCGTGCAACCGAACTGTTGGGCGGAGCCCGAGGCAGTAAGCTGGTGCATCCCAACGACCACGTCAATCTGGGCCAGTCCAGCAACGATGTCATTCCTACAGCGATTCATATTGCCGCCGGGGAGATGCTGGAGCGGCAACTCATTCCCGCCCTTACCTGCTTACAGAAGGCGCTCGCCCGCAAAGCCAAGGAGTTTGACACGATCGTCAAGATCGGACGCACCCATTTGCAGGATGCGACGCCGGTGCGCTTGGGTCAGGAATTCGGCGGCTATGCCAGGCAAATCGAATTAGGCCTTCAGCGGGTCCGGCAGGCGCAAGAAGCCCTCAGCGAAGTCGCGCTTGGCGGCACTGCGGTTGGCACAGGACTCAACTGCCATCCGAAGTTCGCCTCCAAGGTCATGGCCATCATCTCCAAAGAGACCGGCTGCTCCTTCAAGGAAGCGACGAACCACTTTGAGGCGCAGTCCGCTCAGGATTCCATGGTCGAAGCGAGCGGAGAGTTGAAGACCATTGCCGTAAGCCTTCTGAAAATCGCTAACGACATTCGCTGGCTTGGTTCAGGCCCTCGCTGCGGGCTCGGCGAGATCACTCTTCCTGAAACACAGCCTGGCTCCTCCATCATGCCGGGCAAAGTGAACCCGGTCATTGCCGAATCAGTCACGATGGTCTGCGCCCAGGTGATTGGGAACGATGTTACGGTCACAGTGGGAGGGCAGGCGGCCAACTTCGAATTGATCGTCATGCTGCCGGTCATGGCCTACAATCTTTTGCAATCCATCGAGCTCCTTTCATCCGCGTCGAGCAATTTCGCGGTCAAGTGTATCGACGGGATTAAAGCCAACGAGGAACGGTGCAAGAGCTTAATTGAGGAAAGTCTGGCCATGTGCACGGCTCTGGCGCCAGAGATCGGCTACGAAGCGGCCGCGAAACTGGCCAAGGATGCCTACAAGTCCGGTAAGACCGTGCGCCAAATGGCCAAGGAACAAAAGGTCCTCTCGGAGAAGCGGCTGACCCAACTGCTTGATCCCTTGGGCATGACTGAACCGGGCGGGCCGGTTGGCAGCGCGGGCGGGTAAATCGAGCTTTGACAGCCTAAAAGTCCCTATGCTAACGTTCCCCGGAACTGTGAGCTTTTGCTCACTTTCCTGTTCACCTTATCTAGGAAATAACGCATGAGCGCAACGAACTCGAAGGTGATTATTGTGGTCGGCGCCGGGCCGGCCGGTATGGCCGTCATCAGCACCCTGGCAAAGGCAGGCCATGAAGTGATCGTGCTGAATCGAGACATCAAATTCGGCGGACTGGCTGAATATGGCATTTTCCCCGCGAAGCTGAAGCTGCGCGGCGGATTGAAAAAACAATATTGGGAGCTGCTCCAGCAGCCCAATGTCCATTACTTCGGCAACGTCACAATCGGAAACGGCAAAGACCTCACAGTGGACGACCTCCGGGGACTCGGCGCGAATGCCATCGTCTTTTCCAGCGGGGCGCAGGGCACGAAAAGCATCGGCGTTGAAGGGGACTCGGCCCAAGGCGTCTTTCATGCAAAGGATGTTGTTTTCCATTTCAACCGGCTACCGGGCTACGGGGATCAGCCCTTTGAGATGGGCAAACATGTCGGCATCATCGGCGTGGGCGACGTCATGGTCGATATCTCCCGCTGGCTGATCAACTACAAGAAGGTCGAGCGAGTCACCGCGATTGCGCGCCGCGGCCCTGTCGAGCGGAAATATAATCCGAAAGAAATCCGCACGGTCTGTGCAAATATGAGCCTGGAGGGGATCGCGGCTGAATTTGTCCGGATCAAGGATCGCCTCGCGGCTGTCGGGCAGAACGCCGATGATGTGCAAAAAGGTTTGACCGACGAGTTTACCAAATGCGAGCCGAGGGTCAGCGACACAAAGATGGGCTTCCGGTTTCTCGCTTCGCCGAAACGCATTCTCGTCGACGCACACAATCGGGTGCGCGGCCTTGAACTGGAAGAGAACAAGCTTGAGCCTAAAGGAGACGACACGGCAGCAGTCGGACTCAAGCAGTACTACGAATTCGCCTGCGACAGCGTGGTCTTCGCTGTCGGGGATAAAGTCGATGCCACCTTGGGCCTTCCCTATAAAAATGGCGTGTTCGTCACGAACCCCAATAAGACCGGCAACGATCCAGACGACGCGCTGTTCCAGGCCTATGATGAAACGACCGGCCAGGTCATCGACGGAGTCTTTCTCGCAGGCTGGGCGCGTAAAGCCAGTGAGGGCTTAGTCGGCATTGCCAAGCGGGACGGGGATTGGTGCGCGGAAGTCGTCAACCCTTACCTTGCAGGAAAAGAACCGGTTAACGCAAAAGTCGTCCTCGACAAGCTCACCACGATTCTCAAGGCCCACAAGAGTCACCCGGTCGGCGTGAAGGGACTCCGCGTACTTGAATCGATCGAGAAGCAGTACCAGGGTGAGACAGATTGTATCGGGGAGTTTAAATACGCGAGCAACCAGGAAATGATCAAACTGATCGAGAAGGGAACCACCTAGAATCTAGGTCGGCCGGTTGGTTACCCGTCCCCCCACTTGAGTTTCTCTCGCAGGACGTCATAGTAGCTGCTTTCAGGAAAGCGGATGAGTCTCGTCCGGCATTCGGATATCTTGATTTCAACCGTATCACCTTGAATCATCGCCACCCCGACCTGACCATCCAGCGTCGCCATCGCGCCATCGTCCTTACTGGTGAGCGTGACCTCGATTTCGGCCGTAGCGGGAACGATCAGTGGGCGGTGGGTCAATGTATGGGGACAGATGGGCGTAACCATCAGCGATTGCACGGCCGGGTTAATAATGGGTCCGCCGGCTGAAAGCGAATAGGCGGTCGATCCGGTCGGTGTCGTGACGATCACGCCATCGCCCCGCAGATTAGTGACGAACTGGCCTTGAATAGAAATCCGCAGCTCAATCATCCGGGCCAGCGTCCCCTTACTAATCACCACATCGTTCAACACCACGCCGCGCGCAACCGTTTCTCCATGCCGATGGACATGCGTCTGCAGCATGAGCCGCTCATCGAGCACAAAGTCATTCGCAAACACCCGCTCAAGCGAGGGATACAAGTTTTCGAGTCGGACCTCGGTCAAAAATCCTAATCCCCCAAGGTTCACGCCCAGGATGGGAATGCTTCGCTCCCCGGCAAGTCTTGCCGCGTTCAGCATCGTCCCGTCACCGCCCAGAACCAGCAGCACATCCGCCTTGCTCGCCAACTGGGTTTTCTGAACGCCTCCCTGCTCGCCCAGCAGAGCCGCTGACGTCGTGTCCAAGATGACATTAATGTTGCGAGCCCTGAGCCAGGCGATCACATCCTGCAGGGTGCTTTTGATCTCAGGAAACTTCGGCTTGGTAAGAATTCCGATACTTTTATTCTTCATAGAACGAAGCCGGTCGTGAGGCTATTAAGATAGCGGTGGAAAAGTGCGAGATTGTATCGAGAGCATTCCTTTGAAGTCAACGAACGCAAGAGGGCTCGTCTACTTGGCGCGGGTGTCATTTGAGTGGCTTTTGATCGAGCAGGGCGATTCCCTCGCAGCCTTGACACCTAAAATCCTTCTGGGTAGAATTAGACTAGATTTTTCGATGGGTTCGCACACCGTTACCTGAGTTGGCTAGGCTTATCTAAAAGGAGGCAGGATGTTCGAACGATTCACGGACAAGGGTCGGAAAATCATCATCCTGGCGCGGGAAGAGGCAGAGCGTCATCAGAACGACTACCTCGGCACCGAGCATCTCGTTTTGGCTATCCTCCGTGAGTCAGACGGAATTGCCCTGATGATCTTGAAGAAGATGGGACTCTCAACCGAACAAATCCGTTTGGAGATTGAGCGGAATTTGCCTGGCGGGGGAACCACGATGACTTTTGGGGAAATCCCCTTCAGCCCTCGGGTAAAAAAAGTGATCGAGTACGGGGTCGAAGAGGCCCGCCTGCTCGGACACAATCATATCGGCAGCGAACACCTCTTATTGGGACTGCTTCGGGAAGAAGAGGGGATCGGCGGAAAGATCCTGCGCAGCTTAGGCTCAAATCTTCTGACCGCTAGACAATTGACCGTCACCTTCTTACGGAAGTCCGCTCCACGCGAGCGCGACCGGAAGAGCAACACGCCCGCGCTCGACGAGTTCGGTCGCGATCTGACCCAGCTGGCCCAGGAAGGGCATCTGGATCCCGTCATCGGCCGCGCCGACGAAATCGAACGAGTTCTACAGATTCTCAGCCGCCGTTCCAAAAATAATCCAGTGCTCATCGGGGAAGCTGGCGTCGGCAAGACCGCCATCGTGGAAGGGCTCGCCCAGCGGATCGTCCAATCGGAAGTGCCAGACAATCTGCTCTCACGCCGCGTCATTGCCCTCGACCTTGGTGCATTAGTAGCAGGGACGAAATATCGTGGCCAGTTCGAAGAGCGGCTGAAAGTTGTGATGAAGGAAATCGTTCAGGCCGGCAACATCATTATCTTCATCGACGAGCTTCATACCTTAGTCGGAGCAGGGGCAGCCGAAGGATCGATTGATGCCTCCAATATGCTCAAGCCCGCTTTGTCGCGCGGCGAAATTCAGTGCATCGGTGCTACGACGCTGGATGAGTATCGCAAGCACATTGAAAAAGACGGAGCCCTTAAGCGCCGGTTCCAACCGATTCACGTCCAGCCGCCCAGCATCGATGAAACAGTGCAGATCATCCGAGGGCTGCGCGACCGGTACGAGGAGCATCACGGCGTCGAGATTTCAGAGGAAGCCATTCTCGAAGCGGTCAAACTGTCCGATCGCTACATCAGCGACAGGTTCCTCCCGGACAAGGCGATCGACTTGATCGACGAGACCGGGTCGCGGGCCAAGTTGCAGACCTATGCCCTGCCTTCGGAGCTGAAGGCGATGGAGCAAGAGCTGAAGAAGGTGTCGCGCGAAAAAGAACAGGCCATCTCGATGCAGAACTTCGAGGAGGCGGTTCGCCATCGCGAAGAAGAGGAACGGCTGCGTAAGCTCCTCGATGAATCCAAGCGCGGGTGGAAAAAGAATCAGGAAAAAAACAAGCCGACGATCGGCAAAGAAGACGTGGCCTATGTCGTCTCCAAGATGACGGGTATTCCACTCTTCAAGCTCGAAGAAGAAGAGTCGAACAAGCTCCTGCGCATGGAGGAATTCCTCCACAAGCGCGTGGTCGGCCAGAACGAAGCGATCTCCGCTGTGGCCCGGGCCATCAGACGGTCACGCGCCGGCCTCAAGGAAGCGCGGAAGCCCATCGGCTCCTTCATTTTCCTGGGACCCACCGGAGTCGGGAAAACCGAGCTAGCGCGCACGTTGGCCGAGTTCCTCTTTAATAGTGAAGATTCGCTCATCCGGATCGACATGTCCGAATATCAAGAGAAGTTCACCAGCTCGCGACTCTTCGGCTCGCCGCCGGGATACGTGGGCTATGAAGAGGGCGGCCAATTGACGGAACGGGTCCGGCGCCGGCCTTATGCCGTGGTCCTCTTCGACGAAATCGAAAAAGCTCATCCTGACGTGTTCAATATCCTTTTACAGGTCTTGGACGATGGCGTGCTGACGGACAGCCTCGGGCGCAAGGTCGATTTCAAGAATTGCGTGATCATCATGACGTCCAACATTGGGACCAAGATGATCCAGAAGGGTGTCTCGCTCGGCTTCCAGAACACGGAAGGCGATCGGGCGCGCCACAAGAAGGAAGAAGTCCTGAGCGAATTGCGCCGCTCATTCAGCCCGGAGTTCTTGAACCGGATCGATGAGGTCGTGGTCTTCCATCAATTGGACAGAGAGCATCTCTCTAATATTCTCGACATCCTACTGCGGGAGCTGAACCTTCGCCTCCTCGAGAAGGGTGTGGAACTTGAGGTCGAAGACGACGTCAAGCAATGGTTGATTAAGGAAGGCTATGAGCCGCTTTATGGTGCCAGGCCAATGCGCCGGACGATTCAGCGCGCGCTCGGCGATCCGCTTTCCGAAGAGATGATCAAGGGCCGGTTCAAGGAATGCCGCAAGATCCGCGTGGTCCTGCGCGACGGCGCTCCAGTATTCGTCGAGCAAGAAACCATGGCCGGAGTCTAAGGCCTAGCCCTGCGCGATCACATCGCCGAGATCAACGACACGGCCCTTGCGGCATAGGCCACAAGGGTCGTGTTATTTTAATGCATGGAAACGATCAACTGTTGTGACTGTGCCGGCGAACAGGCAATCAGGCTTCATGACTATGCTCGCACCACGCTCCACTTCAGCCTGGATACCTGGCCCCATCCTCGGGATCGAGACCTCGTGCGATGAAACGGCCGCCTCGGTCCTGGCAACGGACGGGTCCGTCCTCTCGAACGTTATTACCTCGCAGCATGCGGTGCATCAGCGATTCGGCGGCGTCGTGCCCGAGCTTGCTTCCCGTGCCCATATCGAATCAATTGAACAGGTTTCCAGCGAGGCGCTGCGGCAGGCAGGCCTCGGCTGGCCGGCTCTTTCCGGCATTGCCGTCACTCAGGGTCCCGGTCTGGTCGGTGCACTCCTTGTGGGAGTCAACTATGCCAAAGCCCTGGCCTATGCCTTGAATATTCCGATCGTCGGCGTAAGCCACCTGGAAGGCCATATCGCCTCCGCTTGGTTGCAAGACCCGTCATTCCCGCTCCCTTGTGTGGTCCTCGTGGTGTCGGGAGGCCATACTCATCTCTACCTCAAGGACCCACTCGGTCACTGTCGGCTCCTGGGCGCGACTAAAGACGATGCGGCAGGGGAGGCCTTTGACAAGGGTGCGCAGATGTTGGGGCTGGAATATCCTGGAGGGCCCGCCATCGATTGCTTGGCTCGACAGGGAAATCGGCAGGCCATTGCCTTCCCAAAATCCCAGCTCAAGAAAGGGAGTCTCGATTTTAGTTTCAGTGGTGTAAAGACATCTTTGCTTTACACCGTTCAAGCGATGCCTGAGCAATTGCGCATTTCACAATCGACCGATCTTGCAGCCGGCTACCAAGAGGCCATTGTCACCATCCTGGTCGAGAAGGCCTTTGCCGCAGTCCAGGCATGTAACGCGCCAGCCCTGGCCGTGGTCGGAGGGGTCTCCGCCAATTCTCGGTTACGCCAGTTGCTTCAGCAACGAGCCGACTCCGCACATATTCACCTGAGTCTTCCTCCGTTGAGTTACTGCACCGATAACGCGGCGATGATTGCCGCGGCAGGGAGGCAGGCCCTGCGCGCTGGGGTCCGGGCCTCATTCGACTTAGATGCCCAAGCCTCCATGGCTGCGCCCTTCGCGCAAGCGATGTAACCACTCCCACGAAGGAACGACGCCCATTCCGAGCGGGCAGCGGTGCTCGGTCAGCGGTACGGGGGAATCGGGATTTCCGCGGTGCATCTGGAAGCCCTGCGCCCGCTCATCCAGCAACTTGAAGAACGGCTGGCCATACTCGTCCCGGAGGGAACGTCTAGGAAATTATCGCCCCCTGACCCGCTTGCATCTCATCCCTAACTCACGGCACAATCGAATCTCGTCTACGAGCCATGCCTACGAAACTCTTACCAGCCGTGGATCGTCGAGAACGCCTCAAGGCCATTGCCAAGGCATTTCAGCGCACGATGCCGACTCCCCAAATGGAGCTCGACTACCAGTCGCCCTGGGAGCTGCTCGTCGCTACGATCCTCTCCGCGCAATGTACCGATCAGCGAGTCAATCAGGTAACGCCAGCGCTTTTTCACCGCTATCCTGGGCCAGCGGATCTGGCAGGAGCTGAGCAGCTGGAAGTGGAGCAGCTCATTCGCTCAACCGGCTTCTTTAAAAGCAAGGCCAAGCATCTGATTGGCTGCAGCAAGGCTGTGGCTGAAAGTTTTCACGAACACGTCCCCCAGACGATGGAAGCATTGATCGCCTTGCCTGGCGTCGGGAGAAAAACGGCGAATGTCATCCTCGGGAATGCCTTCGGCCTGCCCAGCATCGCCGTGGATACCCACGTGAAACGCGTGGCCAAGCGACTGGGCCTGACCAAGTCCGACAACCCTGACCTGGTCGAGCAGGACTTGCAGCAACTGATGCCGAGGTCCCAATGGACGGCTGTCTCGCAACGATTGCTCCTGCACGGCCGCTATACCTGTCTGGCGAGAAAACCCCAGTGCCGGACCTGTGCGGTCTACCGGCATTGTCCATGGAAAGAGAAAGGCCCGAAATGATTCAGAGTATGACCGGCTTCGGCCGTCGACAGGCTCCCTGGCAAGATGGATCCGTCACGGTTGAAATGCGCGCCGTCAACCATCGGTTCCTTGAAATCGCCTGCCGCCTTCCCCGGCCCCTAAGCCAGCTGGAGGATGCCTTCAAGAAAGTCATCCGGCAGCGCTGCACCCGTGGCCGCATCGACATCACGGTGACGGTGCAAGCCGGCAAAGGCCGCGCCGGAAGCATCAATCTTGACCAGGCGCTTGCAAAGCAGTACCATCAAGCCTTCCTCACTCTCAAGAAATCCCTAAAGCTGAGCGGGTCGGTCGACCTGGCGCTCATGGCTGGGCTTCGTGACGTGGTGTCGGTGTCGGATCAGCCGACGGAGGACCCGAAACTGGCGGCCCTAGTGCAGCAACTCATGGCCGAGGCCCTGACGGACTTGGAGGGGATGCGAACAAGCGAGGGGAAGGCCCTGGCCGAGGATATGCGAACACGGGTCCAGACCATTCGGGGCCACAAGGACCTGGTCGCAGCTCGGACTCCACTGTTGGCGCAAGAGGCCTTTGACCGCATGAAAGCCCGTGTCGAGAAGCTGCTGGGCTCGGAAATTCCGGACCCCCCCAGGCTACATCAGGAATTGGCCGTGCACGCGGACCGTGGGGACATCACGGAAGAAATAGTCAGACTGGGCTCGCATATGATACAGTTCGACCAGATGCTCAACCGCACAGAATCGGTGGGTAAAACACTTGATTTCCTTCTTCAAGAAATCGGGCGGGAAGCCAACACGATCGGGTCAAAAGCGAATGACGCCGAAATCGCCAGCCATGTGGTTCAGATGAAGGCCGAACTCGAACGTATCCGCGAACAAGTGCAAAACGTCGAATGAACTCTATGTCCACCACAAGTTCCACAGCCCCAGTATCCGACCCGTCGCGATCCTCGATGGATCGGCGGGGGATTCTGTTCATTATCTCTGCCCCCTCCGGAACGGGGAAAACCACGCTCTGTAAACAGCTCACGGCAAACCTGCCGGACCTGTGGCAGTCTGTGTCCTATACTACCAGAAAACCTCGGCCCGGCGAAGAGCATGGGCGCGAATATTATTTCATCGACGAACAGCCGTTTCAGGCGATGGTTGAGCGCAATGAGTTCGTGGAGTGGGCCCGCGTGTACGGGAACCTCTACGGCACCCCCTGGAAATGGCTGACCGAAAAAATAGATCAGGGCATCGACGTCCTGCTGGAGATCGACGTGCAGGGGGCGATGCAGCTCAAGAAACGATTCGAAGACTCGGTCTCCATCTTTATTCTGCCTCCCTCGATCGCCGTCCTCCGATCCCGTCTGCAGACCAGGGCCTCAGACTCGCCCGAAGAGATTCAGCGCCGCCTGCAGAAGGTCAAAGAAGAGGTCTGGAGTTATCGGGAATATGCCTACATCGTCCGGAACGACGACCTCACCCAGTCACTACGCGATCTCGAGAGTATCTTCTGGTCGGAGCGGCTGAAGACCAAATGGTTGAACATGACGTGGATTGAAAACAATTTCATACTTGACGACGAGCAGAAATCCTAAGATCGCGACGATCTTTCATCTCACAAAGGAGAACGGCACCCATGACCGACATGTTGAAACTCTTACCGCAATACGCCCTCGGCGAATTTGACTCACGGCACCGGGTGGCGATCATCACAGGCCAGCGGGCGAAGCATATCGTCCAAGGCTCGCGTCATGCCCCCTCGCGCTTCACCAAAGAAACGAGCATCGCCCTCGATGAAGTCCTCATAGGGCAGACTAAGTACCTCGTCGGCGACGAGGCGCGGGCCGCGATGAAGGAAGCGAAGCGCAGCAGAGAAGGCGAGAGAGAGCGCACTGCCATGATGACCGACGACGATGCCAAAGAGATCAAAAAAGAGCTGAACGTCTATGCTGACGACACGACGAAGCTGGTCGCACGCGCGAGCGAGGAGTAATTTGTGGCGCTCTCCGGCTCCAACGGGCCGACGTTGATCGGGACGCGAATCGTGCTGGGTGTAACCGGCAGTATCGCGGCCTACAAAGCGGTTTCGCTACTCCGGACTCTGCTCCGCGAAGGCGCCACCGTCCAGGTCGTGATGACAGCCTCCGCGACGAAGTTCGTCACACCTCTGACGTTTGAAGTGCTCTCCGGCCATCCCGTCTCGACGGATGTGTTCGAGGCGCATCAGGAGATGAAGCACTTGTTGCTGCCCGAGCAGGCGGATGCCATCGTGATTGCGCCGGCCACGGCCAATTGTCTGGCGAAGTCGGCGCTGGGTCTGGGCGATGATTTGCTCTCGACGATGCTCCTCACGGCGCAATGTCCCGTGATTATGGCGCCCGCGATGGACGGGGGAATGTGGGCACACCCAGCCGTCACGGAGCATGTGCGGACTTTGCGCGCGAGGGGAACGATCGTCGTCGGGCCTGAAGAAGGACCGCTCGCCTCCGGGAAAGTCGGTCAAGGCCGTCTGGCGGAAGAGCATGAAATTCTCGTAGCCCTGCAATCCGCCATGGCGCCACAACGCGATTGGCACGGGCACCGCATCCTGATATCCGCTGGCCCCACGCAAGAGCCGATCGATCCGGTCCGGTTCATCTCCAATCGCTCCTCCGGCAAGATGGGCCATGCCCTCGCCGAAGCAGCCAGGGCGAGGGGAGCCCAAGTCGTGCTCGTCAGCGGACCCACGGCCTTGCCTGCGCCACGAGACATCGAAATGGTCCGGGTTGAAACAGCCGAAGACATGACGAAGGTCCTGTTTGACCGTCTGGCCTGGTCGACCGTCGTGATCATGGCAGCCGCCGTGTCGGACTTTCGCCCCCTCCATCCCACTTCGCAGAAAATCAAAAAGCAGTGCCAGACAGACCAGCCGTTTGCGCTCGAACGAACCACCGACATTCTGGCTGCGCTCTCGGCCCAACGGACGACCCAGCTCCTCGTCGGCTTCGCCGCAGAGACCCACGATTTGATCGCCCATGCGAAAGACAAACTGGCAGCTAAAGGACTCGACCTCATCGTGGCCAACGATGTTACGGCAGAGGGAGCGGGATTCGGCAGCGACTACAACGCCGCCACGCTAATCGATCGGCAGGGGACCCTGATCGAACTTCCGCTGATGTCGAAACGGGCGATGGCCGATGCCATTCTGAACAAGGCGCAGGCATTGCTGTGCACCACAGCATCGAACCAGGCCTCCAAGCCGGTTGCAGAGAGGCGTTAGCCTCATGGCACAAAATCATAACGCCGCAGAGGCCTCGCTGAAAATCGACCGGCTCGCGCCACTCAGCTGGGCAACGACCCGCAGTCCAAAGCGCTCCTGCCCTTAGCTGAAGCCGATGGCAAAGCCGGCATGAGGCAAGAGAGGAACCGGCGTCGCCCAAGCCATCGGCGCCTTGCGATCCCCAAGCCTTTGCCACGCAAACCAATGTGTCGTTAGACCGGACGGATGCTCCTGCTCCATCGCTTCGCACAGGAGTCCTGGCCCAGTTACGAGCCTGGCTTCGAACCATCGAGTCAGGGCGCGTGACCCTACCGAGGCCAACAGCTGGCACCTCAAGACTTCCCAATAATTTTGCGAGTTTGACCGATTTGAGGCGGCCTGCTACAATGCCGCCAGCTGGACCTTGCACAAGGAATCGGCCCCACATATCTAGTTCCTGAAGAAACAGGCATGTTGCGCATACGAGTCTTGCATGGGCCCAATTTGAATCTCCTGGGGAGTAGGGAGCAGTCGATTTACGGCACCCAGTCCCTGGATGACCTCAACTCGGCCCTCCGGACGCTGGCGAAGGAGCTGGCCCTCAAAGTGGACCTGCGCCAGTCCAATAGCGAGGGAGAGCTGGTCAACTGGATTCAGGAGGCGCGTAAGGAATACGACGGAATCATCATCAACCCAGCCGCCTATACTCATACCAGCATCGCGATTCGGGATGCGATTGCGGCAGTGGGCCTCCCGACGGTGGAGGTCCATCTGTCCAACATTCATCAGCGGGAGGAGTTTCGCCATCAGTCCTATATTGCGGGAGTCGCCCTGGGGCTAATTGCCGGGTTGGGACCGACCGGGTACCTTCTGGCGCTCCGTGGACTCTGCGACCATCTGACTGCAGCCAAACGACAGAAGAAGACGTCTAGGCCGGTACCAGCGAGACGCGCGGCAAAAGGCACAAAATAATTGCAGCGTCTATTGAGCGATTTCTTACAGTCCGAATGGAGCATTGAGTGATTTCCACGACAGATTTTCACGGGGGCGTGCGGCTCATGGTGGATAGCCAGCCGTTCTATATCATTGAATTCCAGCATGTGAAGCCTGGCAAGGGCGGAGCCTTCGTGCGCACCAAGCTCAAGGGCTATCTCACAGGCAGCGTCATCGACCGGACCTTCCGGTCGGGGGAGCGGTTCGAAGAACCGGATCTCGAAGAGCGGGACATGCAATTCCTCTATGCTACCGACGACGCCTATACCTTTATGGACACGGACAGCTTCGAGCAACTGACGTTCGAAAAAGGTAAGCTCGGTGACAATGCGGATCTGTTGAAAGAGAACATGATCGTGAAGATTCTCGTGTACGAGCATCGTCCAATCGATGTCGAGCTGCCGAACTTTATCGAATTGAAAGTGACGGATACTGAGCCGGGGTTTCGTGGCGACACCGCCACGGGCGGCACCAAACTCGCTACCCTGGAAACCGGCGCCACTCTCAAGGTGCCTCTTTACTTGGAAACTGGGACCGTGATTAAGATCGATACACGGACCAGGTCTTACGTGGAGCGTGTTCGGTGAGCAAACAAAAAATGAGCAAATCGAAGAAGCGCGGGACACGGATCATTCTTCCTCGGCCCCTTGTCGAATCTGCGGGCGGACAAAGCCTGCCTCGACTCTCGGAACAGCAGAGCCAGCACATCCAGGACCTGATCGATCTGCTCAAGAAAAATAATTTGACCGAACTGGAACTGGAGCGCGAAGGACTCAGAATCCGCGTACGGCACGAATTCGAAATGCGAACCATCACGACCACCGTCGCCGAGAAGGGAGCCTCCAGCTCCACGTCCTCATCTCAGCCGACGAGCGAGGCAGGCGTGCCGGTAGAATGCACGATCGGGATGATCATCATCCCGTCGCCGATCGTCGGGACCTTCTATCGCTCGCCCTCGCCGGATGCCGATCCCTATGTGGAAGAAGGCGATTACGTGAAAAAAGGCCAGGTTCTCTGCATCGTCGAAGCGATGAAGCTGATGAACGAAATTGAATCAGAAGTGGACGGACGGATCACGAAAATTCTGGCCGAGAGCACCAAGCCAGTCGAATATGGCCAGGCCCTCTTCCTTGTCGATCCGACAGCCGCGCCCTAGTCCTCCTCCCTGCCCCACACCGGAGTATTTACGTTGTTCAAGAAAGTACTGATAGCCAATCGCGGTGAGATCGCTCTTCGAGTCATTCGCGCCTGCAAAGAGCTCGGCATTAAGACAGTGGCGATTTTTTCCGAAGCTGATGCTGCGAGCCTCCATGTGCGCGCAGCCGATGAAAAGATTTGCGTCGGGCCTCCCGATGCGGCCCTGAGCTACCGCAATATTCCCAACGTCCTGAGCGCAGCCGAGATCACCGGGGCGGACGCTATCCACCCTGGCTACGGGTTTCTCTCGGAAAATGCGCATTTCGCCGAAGTCTGCGAATCCATCGGCATGAAATTTATCGGGCCGACGTCTGAACATATCTCGCTCCTGGGTGACAAAGCCAAGGCGCGTGAAATTGTCGCCAGTCGTGGGCTACCGGTTACACCGGGCAGTCCAGGCGAGTTGAAGAGCGAGCAAGCAGCCCTCGAAGCGGCCATGAAAATCGGCTACCCCGTCATCATCAAAGCCTCGGCCGGCGGAGGCGGGCGCGGCATGCGCGTCGTCAATAAACCCGAGGACCTTGCGCGCGCTTTTCAAGCGGCGCAAGCGGAGGCGAAAACGACATTCGGCAACGATGCTGTGTATCTTGAACGCTATTTTCTCGAACCCCGTCATATCGAAGTGCAGATTGCTGCCGACCACCGCGGGCATGTCGTGCATTTCGGGGAACGGGACTGCTCGATTCAACGCCGGCATCAGAAGCTGCTCGAAGAAACGCCATCACCGGCCGTCGGCGAGAAGCTGCGCAAGGAAATCTGCCGCGTGGCCGTCGAAGCCGTCAAAGCTGTGCATTACCGGAATGTCGGAACCGTTGAGTTCCTGCTCGACAAAGACCACAACTTCTTCTTTATGGAAGTGAATACTCGCATCCAGGTGGAACATGCGATTACGGAAATGGTGACCGGCATCGATCTCATCAAGGAGCAGATCCGGATCGCAGCCGGGCAATCTCTTTTGTTTAAGCAGCAAGACATTAAGCTCAACGGGCACAGCCTCGAATGCCGCATTAATGCTGAAGATCCTGAAAAATTCACACCCTGTCCAGGCATGATCACCAAATACAGCGCCCCGGGCGGGTTCGGTGTCCGCGTCGACTCCGCCCTGGAATTGAACATGATGGTCGTCCCGTTTTACGATTCGATGATCGCCAAGGTCATTACCCATGGCCGCGACCGGCAGGAGTCCATCGCCCGCATGCGCCGCGCGCTCGACGAATTCGTGATTGAAGGCATAAAGACGACCATCCCGCTGCATAAGCGCATCCTGGACGATCCCGACTTTCAAAGTGGTCATGTCTCCACTACCTTCCTGGAGCGGTTCCTCGCAAATTAGGGGCTCATGATTCGAGCGAGCGTTTCACCCTGGTACAGTTCGTTGCAGCATGGCCCTAAAAACCAGCTCCAGCCTCAACCGCCTCTACATCATTCTCGATCCCTCTGTGTGTCCTGCACGTCCCTTGATCGACGTGCTGACAGCTTCCGCTGAGGCTGGCGCCACGCTCTTCCAATATCGTAACAAGACCGCCTCGATGAAGGAGGCCTATCGCGAAGCCTTGCCGCTTCGGCAAGCAGCGGCGAAGGCCGGCGTCCTCTTCATCGTGAATGATCGCTGCGACTTGGCCCTGGCTGTAGATGCGGATGGTGTGCATTTGGGGCAGGGAGATCTACCGCTCGATCTGGCCCACAAGGTCATGGGGCCGGACAAGCTGATCGGCATCTCCACCCACAATCTCGAGCAGGTGCGGGAAGCCTGCGCCGGAAAACCGGACTACCTGGGCTTTGGGCCGATCTTTACGCCAGGCTCGAAGCTGGATCACGATCCAGTGGTGGGGCTGGAGGGATTACGGGCGATACGCACATTGACGTCGCTACCGGTCTTTGCAATCGGAGGCATTCAGATTGGCCAGGTCAGTGACGTGATGGAGGCAGGAGCCGATGGAGTCGCGGTCATTTCGGCCATTCTGAAAGCCGCGGATATTCGAGAAGCGGTTAGGATTTTCCTTTCCCGTATGCCGACACTAGCTTCGCCAGCGTCATAATCTCCGCAGCCCAGGCCAGTTGTATCATGCCGTCCTGCCAATGCTTCGTCACGCTGGCACTATAGGGGAGGGGCCCCACTACGGGAACCTTCGCCAGCCGTCGCAACAGAGTCACAGTCGATTCTTCCTGCGCGCGCTCGCGCGCCCTACGGACAGGCTTCAATCGATTCAAGACCAGCGCCACGACAGGAATCTTCCGCTGACGGAGCGCGGCAAGCGTCAGGAGTGCATGATTGATTCCGCCCAGGCCAGACGATCCCACCACAATGACGGGGAGGGCCATGCGTTCGAGGAGGGACAGCCCGTCGACGGTTTCCGTGATCGGCACATGCAAACCGCCTGCTCCTTCCACGACCAGCAGATCATGTTTCCGACGCAGTGTACGGAAGGCTTGTAGGATGGTCGCGATCCGGATCGTCTGTCCTTCTTCTCGGGCGGCAGAGAGAGGCGCCAGTGGCAATCGAAAGACATAGGGACAGACCTCGGCCATCAGGTCATTACTCCCCGCCGCTTGCTGTAGCCTCACTCCATCGGACTGGGCCTTGGTTGCTCGTGTAATCCCGGTCTCAACCGGCTTCATCACGCCGATGTCGATTCCCCGCTGTCTCAGATGCGCCACCAATGCAGCAGCCACGAGTGTTTTCCCGACGCCAGTATCGGTCGCAGTGATGAAGACCCCTCGCGGGCTAGACTGGCGAGATTTGAATTTAGTTTGTCGCATAGCGTGGCTCTAGAGATTTCGGCTATCGCAATTCCATACCTGTCCCGACACATCCTTGAGTTGCGCTAGATATAAGACAGTTTTGGCCACTTCGTCTCGTGACGGAGACCGTCCCAGCGCATGATGCTGCCATTGATCGCCTTCCGGCATGGCCCCTTCCGATAGTCCAGTCGTTTGCCAGCCAGGCAAAAGAAGATTCACCCGGACGTTGCCCACTCCCCATTCCTGAGCCGCCGTCTGCACCAGACCGATGAGACCGGATTTGGATGCAGCATAAGCGGCCTGGCCTATCGCGCCATGAAAACCGGCATGAGACCCAATCACCACGATCGACCCGCCTCCATTAGCAAGAAGGGGAGGCGCCATAGCGCGAAGACAATGAAAAGTTCCCGTCAGGTTCGTAGCCACGATCTCGGCCCAGGCAGTTTCATCCTGTCGAAGAAGGAGCTGGCTCCCTCCGATACCCGCATTGCAAATGAACACCGACGGCGCAGGCACGTACCGACAGGAAACATCCACCATCTCTTGTACTGTACGGGACTGGCGAATGTCGGCGGCATAGAGCGATCCGGCTGCACCGGCTGCCACTACTTGTCTGAGGGTTTCCTCCGCCGCTGCCTTATGGCGATGGTAATGGACCCCCACAGACCAGCCTGCTTCCGCAAAGGCCAGACTGATCGCGCGGCCGATCCCTCCGGACGCGCCGGTGACCAGCACTGCTTGTCTTGGGTTGATCTGGTTCATCTGGTCTATCTTGTCTCTCTGGTCTGTTTCGTTCCTTTGGGCTACCGGGTTGGCCTGGTGAGAACTCCGATCCGGCAACCAGACAGACGCGATAGGCCAGATGAACCAGATAGACCACGTCGGTGGATTATGGGTCGATTCTAGAGTGAAGGCAAGCATGCAGACAGGACAGAGAGGAACGCCGATCTTCTTGCTGCGGTGAGGATTCCTATGGTACGGTCTACTATTGCTGAACCGGTGGAGAACCTCGCATATGCGGCTGTATACACGTGGATATCGAACGGCCCTCAGCGTGAGCACAATCTTGCTCCTTGTATGCGCGGCCTGGGCAGGGCCTCTTGCAGCGGAAGAGGCTGGCATCATTGCTCAGTCCTCCGACTACTTTCCCGATCAAATCGGCAACGCATGGCATTACCGGGGCCAGATCACAGAAGGCCCGCTCCAAACCATCGACCATAAGTTCTTCTCCAACGTCTCCACCGTCACCAGCACGAAGACCATCAAGGGCATGACCGTCACCGTGTTCCACGACACCAATCCCGGGAACCATGGCCCCTCGGATAGTTTCTACCGCCGCGACAGCGTCGGCATGATCTATCATGGGTCTGAGCCAGGCACGCCCTTGGAACGACAGCTCGTGCCCTATCAGATCGTGCGGTTCCCCATGAAGGTCTCGACCTCGTTCGTGCAATTCAACCGCAAGGGACTGGACTTCGGCACAGACATGGACCGCGATGGCGCGAATGAAAAAGTCGATGTGCAGGGTGACTCCACGGTAGTGGGGCAGGAATCGGTGACCGTACCGGCCGGCACCTTTCAGGAAGCCATGAAGATCGAGGCCCGTATGTTTATGCAGATTCACCTCTCCGGCACAGATCAGATTGCCCGTGGCACCGATGTCATGACCGCCTGGTTCGTGAAGGGCGTGGGGCTGGTCAAGTATATCGAACGGCAGGAACTCACACCGCTGGAAGACCGGGGCCTGGTCACGGATATCACCGAGGAACTGGAGTCCTACGAGATCAAGCCCCCGAAGGCTTTACTTGGGCGGGGCGAATCCCCGGTGGAGGGTCTGCTCGCTGACGACCGGGGCCACCACGAATCGCATCAGACACTCGCCGCCTCCCGCCGTCGCTCCGACTCCTGACAGCCGATGGCCACCAAAGGACTGACGGCCGACTAACGCGCCGGTGTTTGGACGGCTCAAATACAGATTCCCTAGATCGAACCCCTGCTTCGTCAGTTCCAGATTCAACGGTCGCTTCCACGATGAAGGTACGGGCCATCTGCTGAACCTCGCTTCTGATCGCCTTGCCGCTACGCCGAGCGTCCAAGCTGGTCGTGGGGAGAGCCTTGAGACCCCATCATCCAGCTACTTGCGCGCCATGGCGACAACTGGCTCGTTCTCGGTGACCGAAGGCAGAACATCGATAAATCGAAACAGTTGTGTCTTGAAGACAGGATCTTACATGGCCCGATTCAAAGGCTGGTGCGATCACCAATGGCGCGTGAAAATCGTGGGAGTTTGATCAGCGGAGAGACGAGTCAGCTGTTCTCCGAGAGGCGAATAACCGGCTTAAGGAGAGAAAAACTGGACGGCATCGGCACCTTGCGGCCATGAAATGAAGAAACGTGGCCAGTATCCATTGAGCCTGTTCGGTTGAAAAATTCATATTTTTTCGGTATGCTGACCCGGAGGTTTTGTCTTCCCCATCGGATAGTCTGATAGCGTAAGAACTCCTCTCCCCAAGGAGAAGTGATGGTCAATACAACTACTACAGTCCCCCCGACTAAAGATGTGTTCGTGCCCTTAAATTTTGCCTTGTTTTGCGCCATCGTCGCTGCCACCGTGGTCGGCATCCCGCTCTATGGCTATTACTACGGATTCAGCCGCTTCGACTGGATCCTCTCCTGTGTCATGTACATCGTCACGGGCATGGGTATCACTGTCGGCTACCACCGCTTGGTCTCCCACCAGAGCTTCGAATGTCCAAACTGGGTCAAGGGTTGTCTCCTCATCGCTGGAGGCTGGGCCCTGCAAAACTCCGTCCTTAAGTGGGGCGGGGACCATATCCGCCATCACGCCAAGACCGACAAAGAAGAAGACCCCTACAACGTCACTAAGGGATTCTGGCATAGCCACTGCGGCTGGCTTTTTTACAATACTCCTCACCGCACGGAGAAGTACGAGATCCGCCTGCGCCGCGACCCAGTCGTGATGTGGCAGCATCGGTACTACTGGGCGATCGTCGTCACGGGACTCCTTCTGCCCTTTGTGCTGGGCCTCTGGCATGACGGGTTGCAAGGCGGCATCTCAGCCTTCCTGCTGGGAGGGCTCTTCCGGATGTTCATGGTGTTGAACTCCACCTTCACGATCAATTCGCTCTGCCACATGATCGGCACCCAGCCGCATGGCACGCAAGACAGCAGCCGAGACAGCTGGCTCATCTCCTTCGTCAGCTTTGGCGAGGGCTATCATAATTTCCACCACACCTACGCGCGCGACTTCCGCAACGGACCAAAGTGGTACAACTTCGACCCCTCCAAGTGGATCATCTATACCCTCTGGCTCTTCGGGGTGGCCCATAATCTGCGGCGCAACGATCCGACCGTCGGGTAACTAGGTTCCCAAGCCGTCGGACGCGGCCACCGCAACCCATACCCCTATTGCGCTACCGCCGATAGCGCAATAGACCTATTTTCTTTCGCCATCTTCTTCGCTTATGATGGAATCGCTGGCCAGAGAGCCAGTCCATCCCGCGCACGTAGAGGAGACCGACTCCATGGCAGACGAACAACCAGCCGGACCCCAAACCGGCCACGGTAAAGACAATCTCATCCCCGGCGTTAAATATGTCATCGCCGTCAGCAGCGGCAAAGGCGGCGTCG
>SXGT01505085.1_pt1 | contig 33063 bp, 33 predicted proteins | sample 3176221 | NCBI WGS metagenome assembly SXGT01 (sample SAMN11356862, study PRJNA531348) | freshwater metagenome | isolation source: freshwater sample F1-120 | place: China: Fuxian Lake, Yuxi | collected 2017-12-25
CCGTCTTCCAGCCATCCACCAATATTTTATAAATGGCTTGAACATTTTCCGGACAGGCCGCCAAAGTAAGTTGGATGTTATCGGGAGTCACTAGTCCTGAGGTGGCTGGCGCTTCAACTTCATCGGAACGCACACTTTGGGCCAGGGTTTTCATGGCTTTGAGAAGCGCTTGGGCAGATTTCATATCAAACGAATTACCCATTTCAATGTGCGCAGATGACTCCGTAATATGTAAAGCCGAGATTTTCTTAACTACACTCTGATAAACATCAATGTTCTCGGGGCTGAACCCTTGGCGTTTTCGTAACGACTCCCAGAAAAGGATGATAGTTGGCGGATGCGCAGTTACAGCCGGTTGGAGTGCTGCAAGTCCTGCGCTCAAACCAGGCATAAGCATAGCCAGCCGAGTAGTCCGATTTCCATAAGGACTGTCCAGCACAATCGAGTGAGCTGTTGTCGTCACCAGATAGCCCGCCTTAGCCCATTTTTCCATCAAGAATGTGTAAATTGCTTGAATCTGCTGATTGCACTTGGTCAAAACGCCATAAACCACTTGCATTTCTTTCGGCGTCATTTTTATGTTTGGTAAAACAGGTTCTGGATATGTCAATTCTTCCGGCGGCTTAATCTCATAAAAATGACGAATGGCAGCCAAAAGGTTCGCACGCACTGTTTCAACTCCGCTCAACAATGAATCGAAAACAGCCTGCAAATTTTCTCGATAAAACGAGTGCAAAGGCAAGCAAAGCGTAAAAAACAAGATATTGTCTTTGAAAGCATACTGGGCCGAAGGAATTTCTGAAATGACCGTTAATAACTGCATGACCTCACCCAAATTTATGATTTTCCCATACACAGGCATAACCACGATTGGAATGTTTATCACCGCAATAGATTGCTCTGCCCCAAATTGCGCAATTGCCAGCACACCTTTTGCGCCCTGCAGGGTCACTGCGTGCGTCCAAATGGCAGTAAGTGTAGTCAGGTCATACTGGTTGACAACCAAAACTTGGCCGATTAATGCTTTCAAATCATCGGGGATCTCATGAATTGCGTCAGGGTTCATTTTTCCTCTCAATTTTGCTCCTGATTGAACTGTACTTTCGCTAGAGATGCACGCAGTTATTACATAAGCAGATTCTGTAGCCGGTTTTACCAAAGTATCATAATCGCTATCAATTAGATAAAGTGGCTGCGATAGGTCAAAGGTAACACCTATCAACAAAGTGTCGTCAAGCGCCCATCTTTCAAATTTTTCGTCATCATATTCGATATGTAATTTTTCGATTAAGGCAACCTAACAATATATCCACAGAAAATATCCGAATATATGTCCGTTTAGTTGTTTTATACAGAATTAACCTACCCAATCAAAGTGCGCTGAAAATTATTATATAATCCTTTGATTTTTTAAGTAAATCCTTGGAGCATAAAACATGGAAAGCTGCCCCAAAAAAACTCCTGGACAAAGTGCGTGAATCCATCCGAGTCAAACATTTCGCCCGCAATACCGAACAAGCTTACGTTTACTGGATCAAAAAAAAATATCCTCTTCCATAATAAACGCCATCCCAAAGAAATGGGTAACGGTGAAGTTCAGGCATTCCTACTAACCCACCTGGCTTTAGATAAGCATATTTCGGCTACTACACAAAACCAGGCACTTAGCGCGTTGCCTTTCCTGTACCGCAATGTCCTAAGCCAGGAGCTTGGTTCAGTCGACTCGGCATGCGTCTGATGGAGTGTATCCGTTTACGTGTGAAAGATTTGGATTTTGAGTATCGCCAGATTGCCGTGCGTGATGCCAAAGGCGCGCACGACCGTTATCCACTTCTGCCCGCCAGCCTGGTGGAGCCAATAAAAGGTCATTTGACTCAATTAAGAAGGACTCACGCAGAGGATCTGTCCAAAGCATATGGTGTCGTTTATCTACTATTTGCACTGGTTGAGAAATACCCCAACGCCAATCGGGAATGGACCTGGCAGTATGTTTTTTCTTCTCATTCGTTATCAACGGATGAACAGGATGGCATTATTCGTCGTTTTCATGTGAGTGAAGCCGGGCTGCAAAAAGCCGTCAAGGCGGCGGTGAAGAAAGCGGGTATTCCTAAAAAAGTTGGCTGTCATACCTTCCGGCACTGCTTTGCTACCCACCTGCTTGAAGCGGGCTATGATATCCGCACCGTTCAAGAACTTCTCGGTCACAAGGATGTCAAAACCACTATGATCTACACAACCGTGCATAACCGCGGCCCAAACACCGTGCGCAGTCAGTTAGATGAATATTTTCCTTGTAAAAAAAAAGCGCCCTCCGAAAATGGAGAGCGCTTGATGACGCAGCTAATTTGAATTTACCGCAGACCGGCAAGTACTGGCCGGAATTTATACCCGTACAAGATCACCCCGCGTTCATCACCATCGTTGCGCATTTTGCGGGTTACCATCTCAACCGGCATGCCGATCTCTACTGGTTGTTCACCCAGGTCGGTAAGTTGAGCGGTGACCATCGGGCCTTCATCCAGTTTTACCAACGCCACCGTGTAAGGGGCATTCGCCTCAAAACCTGCCGGCGCCTCGTAAATGGTTGTAAATGAGAATACTTCCCCTTGGCCAGAAAAGTTAAACGGCTCTTTGGCTTCATCGCCGCAGTTAGGGCAAACATCCCTTGGCGGGAAGATCTTGTGGTCACAATGAGGGCAAACCTCACCTACCAAACCGTATCGTTGTTGCTTCAAACGCCAATGTCGCGCAATTTCCATTTTGATTACTCCTCAATAAATAGTACTTAAGCACTATTCTATGCCTCGAACCTATCAGGACCTATCAACTTTCCATTTTTGAGAGAATGTGGCTAACACAAGTGGAGCCAGGGCCACCAATCCCTTGGATCATCGCGTGAGTCGCGCCTGGCACCTGGTTGGCTTTGGCATCACCCCTCAATTGAAGTACTGCCTCTACCGCCTGATAGATACCGGTTGCGCCGCCAGCAAAACCACGTGCCTTGTTGCCGCCAAAAGTAGCACAAGGTAACCTTCCACCAACACCGATCTCATCCTCAAGCGCCATTTTCCAGGCTTGTCCGCGTTCGCAAAAACCGGTAGCCTCCAAAGCCAATGCTGCAAATATGCCAAATTGGTCATCATACTCAAACAAATTGATCTGTCCGGGCCGTAAGCCTGCCTGGTCAAACGCTTTCTGGGCACACCTCGCCACCGAACGGAATTCCAGAACATCGACGCGGTCGTGCAAGGACAGGGTATCGGTGGATAGCGCGCTGGCGCTCACTTTAACTGGTTGAGCGGAGCCTTTATAAAGGGAGGAACGGGTAAGTACTATGGCCGCTGCCCCATCCACAAAGGGGGCAATATCAAACATATTCAATGGCTCGCTCACCATTTCAGCCTTGAGGTAGGTATCTGCCTTGATCGCTTTTTGGAACATTGCGTTCGGGTTCCCTGCCCCGTTTTTGTGCGCGTTGAGCGCAAACCCGGCGAAAGCGCTCCTTTCCGCCTTGTATTGCATCAGGTACCTTTGCATAAGCATGGCCGCCTGGCTGGTAGTCGTCAGACCTTGCATTGCCTCAAAATCACCATCCATATTGGTAGCCAAAGCAGATTCCAACTCGCCGCCGGCTTTATCGGTGAACTTCTCCACACCCAGCGCAATGGCGCAATCGACCAAGCCGCTTTTAACCGCCAAAACTGCTTGCCTAATCGCAGCCCCGCCAGAAGCTCCGCCCGCCTCTACTGTTGCCGCCTCTATGCCCACCAGGTCTGCCCGGTCAGCGATCAGGGTTGCCAGGTGTGCCTGGTTGGATATATTCATTGAAAGCATGTTGCCAACAAACAGCGCTTGTGGTTCAGGGTTGCCGGCGTTTTGCAATGCCAAGCGAACAGCCTTCGCGCCCATCTCCCGCAGGGAACTATCCCAATGTTCCCCCGCGGGTATCTGCCCAACACCTGTGATCAGGATCTCTTCCATAATCAATTCACTTTGCCGATCATTTCATTGCCAACTTGCCGCGGTAGCGAACATAGGTTGCGTAATCGATCTCAGTTCGGCGGGCAATATATTCGCCTGTTTTTTTGGCCAAATTTCTGCGCTCACTGATCTTGTCTGTTACTTCAATATCAAATGCGTCGGACCCGGCACCGGACCCAAAAGAAACCATCAGAATCCGGTCACCCGGCTCGGCAATATCCAACACACCCGTCAGCCCGATCATCGCCGCGCCAGCATACGTATTGCCGATCACCGGCACCAGTAATCCGGGTTGGATCTGTTCAAGGCTAAAGCCAAGTTGGCCGGCTACTTTTTGCGGGAACTTGGTGTTCGGTTGATGGAAAACCGCCCATTTATAATCTTTGGCAGTAGTGCCAATAGAATGCATCAAAGTGGTCGCTGCCTCGCTGATATGCTTAAAGTAGGCAGGTTCGCCGGTAAAGCGCATTCCGTGTTCCGGGTACTTTTGGTATTCCCGTCGCCAAAAATCAGGGGTGTCGGTCACAAAGGAGTATGTAGCGTTGACCCTGGCCAAAGAATCCTCAGCCGGTCCAACAATATAAGCAGCGCCACCCGCTCCGGCGGTGTATTCCAGCGCGTCGCCCGGTTTCCCTTGGGCGGTATCCATACCAATGGCCAAAGCATATTTGCCCATGCCACTGCCGACCAAGCCCATCGCCGCCACGAATGCCTCTGTGCCAGCCTTGCACGCAAATTCCCAATCGGCCGCCTGCGTGTGTGGCACCGCGCCGATCGCCTCGGCGACCAGGGTAGATGTTGGTTTCACCGCGTAAGGGTGCGATTCTGAGCCTACCCAAACCGCGCGAATGTCTTGCGGAGAAATGCACGCCCTTGCCAAAGCATTACGGGCTGCCTCGATCGACATAGTTACTACATCTTCGTCCAAGCCCGGCACAGATTTTTCTTTGATCGGCAATCCGCCCTTGCCACCCGTCCAAACCCTGGCTACTTCTTTTGCCGCCAGCCGATATCGGGGCACATAAGAACCATACCCAATGATTCCAACGGGTTTATCGGGGGTCATGTGCAGTTGTTGTTCGCTCATCTGTCCTCTATTCCTTGGCGCCCAGGTTTCTGAGCTCCCAAATAAGTTTTTCAGCCAGATCTACCCGAATGGCTTTTTGTTCCACCATGCGGGCAGAGATCACATCTACTTCGTCACTATTTGCGCCAGCCGCAATGGCCACCTGCCGGGCGTGCAAACCCATATGTCCTTTTTGAATACCCTCGGTCGCCAAAGCGCGGATGGCTGCCAAATTTTGGGCCAAGCCAACCGAAACGATCACCTCTGCCAATTCTGTTGCCGTTCTTACTCCCATCAATTTGATGGCAGCCTTGGCTGCGGGGTGCACTTTGGTTGCCCCGCCAATCGTCCCTACTGCCATTGGGATCTCCAACTCTCCCATCAGGTCGCCAGCATCATTCTTCCACCATTTGCTCAGGCTGGTATAGCTGCCGTTTCGCGCGGCAAATGCATGAGCGCCTGCTTCAATCGCCCGCCAATCATTACCGGTTGCCATCACAACCGCGTCGATCCCATTCATGATCCCCTTGTTGTGGGTGGCCGCGCGGTATGGGTCTACAGCCGCAAAGGCATATGCGGCAATAATGCCATCACGCACCTCTTCACCGCTATACCCATCAAATGCCAATTCACTTGCCGGGATCCTGCAAGAGGCGGTTGTTACCCGTCGATCTGCCAGGTTGCTTAGGATCTTTAGATGAACCTTCCCGCCGGTAGCCTGCTCAATTTCTGGGGCTAATTTTTCGCAGGCTGTATTCACCGCGTTGGCTCCCATCGCGTCGCGCACGTCGTAGATCAGGTGCAATACCAAAAAGGGACCCACCGGTGATTGATCGAACCGGCGTATGATCAAATCTCTTGCGCCACCACCAAATTTTTTCAGGATGGGGTCGATCCCATCGGCCATTTCGATCAATTGCGATTTGCGCAAGTTAACATTCGTGATCGCCTGTTCCATATCGGCGATGTTTAATACCTGAATTTGGCCGATCATTTCTGGTGGGGTGCTTTTTGCGGTGAAACCACCCGTAGACCGGGCAAGTTTTGCCATAAAGGACGCCCCAGCCACCACACTCGGTTCTTCCAAAACCATCGGAACCAGCACGTCTCGGCCATTGACCTGAAAATTAAGCCCAATACCCACTGGCAGGCTGTGTAGGCCGATCACATTTTCGATCATGTGGTCGGCATTCTCGTAGGTCAGCCCGCCATTATCCCAAGCGAGCATATCCTGCTGGTTTAGGTCGGTTTGTTGTTGTAAGGCCGCGAGTTTTTGTTCTTTGGGTAATTTAAAAAATCCCGCAATACGTGAATTTGCCATTTTCATCCTGTTGGTTGTTTTATCTAATTGTAGCCAGGGCTTCTTGCAAAACCTATCAACTTGACAATCATCCCTGCTGCGTTAGAATAATTTCTCAGGAGCCGTACAATGACCAGTACGAACCAATTGTTCGATGACAAATTGATCGCCTTACATAAAGCCAGCCTCGAGTTGGTGGCAGATGTATCGATAGATTCCCTCCTCGAACGGATCGCGGCAGTTGCTTGCCAACAAGCCAACGCCCAATTTTCTGCCTTGGCAACTACCGACGATAATGGCAAGATCGAGAAATTCATCGTCGTAGGGTTCTCCGACGACCAAATTGCAAGGATCTCCCATAATCCAATGGGTTTGGGGTTGCTTCGCGAGACCTTTAATTCCAAAGCCCCAATACGGGTATCGCACATACAGCAAGACCAACGGAGTGTTGGGTTTCCCGAACACCACCCATCCATGGACTCCTTTCTCGGGGTGCCGATCTTGGTTGCAGATAAACCCGTAGGGCAGCTTTACCTAACCAACAAGATGGATGGCACTTCGTTTACGGCAGAGGATGAACAAACCATCCAATTGCTTGCCAGTTACGCTGCTACGGCAATAAAAAATGCCACCTACGTTGAAGAGCTTCATAAGAAGGATATGATGTTAACCCGCCAGACCCAAGATCTGGCGTTGCTGAACAACATTGGAGAGTCTTTAACTACTTCCATTGAATCGGATGAGGTCTTGCAAAACACATTGGCCCTGGTTATAAGCCACCTCAACGTAGAAGCTGGCGAGATATTTTTGCTTGATGACGACGGTACCACTTTGGAGCTGGCCATGCACCGCGGGGCAGCAGCCGAAGTTTTTTGGACCCGCAATAAATTTGCGGTTGGTGAGGGGATCATTGGCCATGTAGCAAAAATCGGTAAACCGGTCATCAGCCCAGACCTTTCCAGTGATCAGCGATTCTTACGATCAGCGATCCTGGCTGCCGGATTCCGCCAAATGGCGGCTTTCCCACTTACTTCCAGGGGTAAGGTCATAGGCGTTTTGGCCACATTCACCCAAAGCAGAACCCAGATCAACGACCGTGATCTTAAGATCATCAGCTCCATTTGCAACTGGGCCGGCATTACCCTGGAAAATACCCGCCTTCAGAACAATGCACGCCGATTGGCAATATTGGAAGAACGCGATCGTATTGGCATGGACCTTCACGATGGCATCATACAAGAGATTTACGGAGTGGGCTTGATGCTGGAACACGCAAGGCTGGATATCCGGTCCGATCCAGAACACTCAGCCAGTCAAATTCAGGCAGCCATCAACGGCCTCAACCGAACCATAAGGGACATTCGCAGTTATATTTTGGACCTAAAACCACGCGAACTGGGTGATGAGAACTTGTTGGAGGGGATCAAACGGTTGGTCACTGAATTCAAGGTAAACACCCTCTCTGAAGCCATCCTCACAGGCCAACCAAAAGATCTTACCCACCTTCCCCAAAAAATATCGCTTACCCTGTTTTTGATATGCCAGGAAGCACTGGCAAATATCGCCAAACATGCGCGAGCGAAAAAAGTCTCTGTTTCTATTTGGACAACCCCCGGGCGTGTCATGCTGGAGATCACAGACAACGGGGTTGGCTTTGATGTCGATAAAATGAGCCAATCGCTTGGGCATGGGCTTTCGAACATGCACACCCGCGCCAAACAGGTCGGCGGAGAGATCGAGATCACATCTTCGGCCGGAGCGGGAACCTCGCTACTTATTTGGGTGCCACGCAGGCTGCCCGAATGACAGCCCTTTCCTTTGGGCTTTTGGTGATTTCCGCCATTCTTCACACATCCTGGAATTTTTTACTCAAGAATATCCAGGATCGTTTTTTGGCAATTTGGTGGGCGATCCTGATTGGGTCTTCGGTTTTCCTGCCCTTGCTGTTTTTTAGCGGCCTGCCAAACCCCGCTATTTGGCCGTGGTTCCTTGCCAGTGTTGTGGTGGAGATCTTGTATTACAGCATGCTTGGCTTGGCATATTCCATCGGTGATTTTTCAGTGGTGTATCCATTTGCGCGCGGTTCTGCGCCTTTGTTTCTGTTGGTTTGGTCCCACTTCTTCCTTGGGGAAGAATTGACCCTTGTTGGCAGTATAGGGGTCGGTATCTTGATCCTCGGTTTGGCCCTCATCACATCAGGCGCCAAAGCCACAAGCAACTCTGCCTCAAAACCCGCGGGGGTATTGGTAGCCTTGGCAGTTGGGTTGCTCATCTCCGTTTACACTGCCATTGATGGCTATGCGGTTAAGCAAACAGACGTGTTAGGGTACGGCATCCTCTTGTTTTTTGCCTTGCCAGTTTTTAGTTTTCCTGTGGTGTACACCCATTATGGCCATCAAAGATGGTTGTCTGTTATTACCTCACAACCCTTCAAAATCAGCATCGTTGGTGTATTCTCTGTGGCAGCCTATTTGTTAGCCCTTTTTGCTTACCAAACCTCTGTGGTTGGTTACTCAGGTTCAGTAAGGGAGATCAGCGTCGTTTTTGGCGCTTTTGCGGGGTGGTTTTTCCTCAAAGAACAGCTGGGTAGAAGGAGGTTGGCAGGATCTTTCGCCATCTTTGCTGCTTTGTTATTAATCGGATTTTGGGGTTAGTGGCGAATCTGCATTTTTGATGTTTCACAGCGAAAATAAAACAATGTTTTACAAAAATATTTTTTAACATATATACGCGATAAGGCAATTGTTTGGCGATTACCCCCCATATATGGGGGGTAGCATTGTCTCAATTCGAAGTGATTTCGGCAACGAATGTTCTATGGTTTCGTTAAACCAAATGTTATCTGCAGTAACTACCTCTTCAATGGCCTGGTTTAAAAAAAATAATCTTTTAATGCTTCCGTAGGGTTTCGGTGTGGAAGTTTAAACCGTTCCTTGCTAAAATGAACGCGTTGATAGTCTTAAAGGGTGTGGGTGCACACATCCTATTATCCAAAAAATAATAACAATTGAACTGTAAGACAACTCCGCTGGCAAAAACAGGCCAGCGGCTTGGTCAACTCACCTAATTTATTGATTTTTGAAGCATTGGAGCATTAATGGACGCTGAACAAGCATGGAAGTCGGTTAAAGGACAGTTGCAGATGGACATGTCCCGTGCGTCCTATAATACCTGGGTTAAAGATACCCGAGCCTTAAGCTACGATGACGGCAAGATGACAATTAGTGTACAAAACGCCTACGCGCGCGATTGGCTGGAAAGCCGCCTTTCCAGCACTGTGGTTCGGTTATTGTCCGGAATTATGAATCGCCATGTGATCGTCGAATTTGTGGTTGAACATTCCCTTGCCGATGAAGCTGATGAAACAGCTTCGTCAAACCAGCAAGATGTTCAGGTAGCAGATCTGCCAGGCACGGCCCAACCCCACAATTCAACCTTCAACCCCCGTTATACTTTTGGCACGTTTATTGTAGGCGCCAATAATCGCCTGGCGCATGCCGCCGCCCAAGCGGTGACCGAAAACCCTGCAGGCGCCTATAACCCGCTTTTTATTTATAGTGGGGTAGGTTTAGGGAAAACACATTTGTTGCACGCCATTGGCAACGCTTGCATTGCGCGTGGTAAAAAGGTGCTTTACGTATCCTCAGAAGAATTTACCAACGATTTGATCCAATCGATCAGGCAGCATACTACCCAAGCCTTCCGTAACAAATATCGTTCAGCCGATGTCTTGTTGTTGGATGACATCCAATTTATTGCCGGCAAGGAAGGCACGCAGGAAGAGTTTTTCCACACATTCAATGCCCTTCATGGGCAGGGCAAACAGATCGTAATTACCTCAGACCGGCTGCCAAAGTCGATGGTCACCCTGGAAGAGCGTTTGCGTTCCCGATTCGAATGGGGTTTGCTGGCCGATATCCAAGCTCCCGATCTTGAAACTCGCCATGCCATTTTGCGGTACAAGGCAGAAAAAATGGGCAAACACGTTCCTACAGAGATACTAGACATGATCGCCCGCAGGGTCCAATCCAATATCCGTGAACTCGAGGGTGCATTAAACCGTGTGATCGCCTTTGCAGAGTTATCCGGTGTCCCATATTCTATCCAGTTGGCTGAAATGGCCTTGGTGGACCTGTTACCCCAAACCCAGCATATATCTGCCGACAAGTTAATTGCCATAGTGGCCAACGAATGGCAAACTACCGTCGAAGCGCTCACCAGCAAAAGCCGAACCAAGCAAATCGCCGAACCAAGGCAAGTAGCCATGTACCTGCTGCGCCACGAGACCAATTCCTCCCTGCCCCAGATCGGTGAAGTATTAGGCGGCCGGGATCACACAACCGTGATGTATGGCATCGAAAAGATCGCCAGCGAGATCCTAACCAAAAAAGATATTGAACGGCGGATCAATCGCATTAAACAGTTGTTGCACAACCCCGCCAGTTTTGCTGCCGCTTAGCCGGCGGTAATCCACTACATATAAAATAGCCGGGGTCACGTTTATTCCATCCCATCAACTGTTTGCTGGTTCCAAGGTTGGCAGGAACCGGGGTTTTTTCCTATTTAAACCTCCTACCATGTGGCTAAGCGGTACTTTAAGCGTTATTCCTTCTCAGAGAAGTATTGCCTCCTTTATAGCCCTTGCCGTCGTTGAATAAAATTGATACTTTCCTTTACAATTATCACCATCTTATACAGTCAAGAGGTTACCGGATGAATAACTCAACCCCGCAAGAATTAATTCAGGCATTTCAGCTTGGTTATACGCAACGGGATGTAACAAAAGTAGAAGCCTTCATGGAATTGTTCACCGAGGATGCCGAAGTGATTGGCACGAACGGACAAAAACCCGGAGTTGATGAGTGGTACACTAACAGAGACGGCGCACGAGAGCTTGTTGAAGGTGACTGGGAAAGTTGGGGAGACCTGCGGTTAGACCTCGATACTGCAAATATTCACCAGAATGGTGATATCGCATGGATGGCAGCAACCGCCACTGTGAGCAAGACGATCGGCAAGGACAATTTCCAGTCTTACCTGGATTTCATTCGCGATTACATGGACCAGTCAACCCTGCCGGCGGAACAAAAGCTACATTACATTCTGCGTGGCGGTACCAACACAATTTATGAATTAAATCGCGGAGAGAATTTTATTTGGGTGCTGAGGTTTACCGCGGTAATGGTATGCCAGGCAGGGTATTGGAAATTTGCCCAGATGAACTTTTCTTTTCCAACGATCTATTTTCCAGATGTTAGGGTCATTGAATAACGCATGGATAACACCGAAAAAAATCGGCGAGATAAATTGGCATTATGCGATCCCAGCAACAAGGATATCGTGGAATTGGCCGTCGTTCCTGATTCAAGATTGATGAATTCACAAAATTTCGTCAATTTGGCAACCAACCATCTATCCAGATCCATTCAGGTCCGATCCTGGCCAAGGTTTCCCGCCAAAGCACCTTTGTGCTTCACCGGGTTAACCAATCAACCAATGGTTTCACCCCCTACAAACGCATCCCATAACCTGATGAGGAGGTAAGCATGAAAACGATCTTAGTAAAAAGCAAGTACCTGATGTTAATTGCTGTATTTGGTTTGTTGGTCACCCATTTTTTTGCGTTGGCATGGGCAACTTTAAAATCGTATGATACTTGGGCAGAGATCATCAGCACAGTTGGCCGCTCCGAGAAGATCATCGTCTATTTGGTAAAGGTCGTGGACGGTTTTTTGATCGCGTTCGTTTTGTATTTGCTGGCAGCCAGCATTTACCGCATGACCATCGGCGAATTGGACGTATTAGACAACCTAACGGCCAAATCCTTGTCCGAACTAAAAACAAAACTGAGCAGCATTATGGTGTTGGTCCTCGGAATCAGGTTTATCGAGATCCTTTTTAGTGAGGAAGTGAGCGGCCAGCACCTTCTCTATAGTGCTGGCGCAATCGCTATTGTAGGCAGTATGTTGATCGCGTTTTCCGCCTATGGCAAGGGCTCTGGCGAGCACTAACGAAAGTTAAATTGGCGGTCTTGCAAACCCCTCGGCTGTTATTGCGGCCCCTTGTCCTTGAGGATGCCGAACCACTCCAAGTGGTTTTTGGCGATCCGGCAGTGATGCAATTTGGAGATGGCGTCAGGGATCTCGCGTGGATCAGAGAGTGGATCAAGACTGTCATAAGGACCCAGTATCCCATAGGGCTTGGTGTATTGGCAGTAACGATCATTCCCGATCCAATTCCGATCGGCTTTTGTGGTCTATCCTATTACCCGTCGATCAGCCCCGGGGGGCAATTCGAGGTCGGGTTTCGGCTTGGACAACATTATTGGGGCCAAGGTTACGCTACCGAAGCGGCCACTGCGATCTTGCGAAAAACTTTTACCGAAACAAAAATTGAAAAACTGGTATGCCTGATCGATCCGAACAACTGGCGTTCCATCAGGGTAGCCGAAAAACTGGGTATGAGCTTGGAACGAGAAGTGATGCTTCCCGGCTATACCCACCCAGACATCCTATTCGCCATCTCGAGATCCCAATATTTGGCACAAGATTGACCAAAAAATATCAATGTTGGGAACTGGGGTAAAATTTGCCACACAGGCATTATTTAAATGGTTGATGAAAAGATCCGTATCCTGATCGTTGATGATTATCCGGTTGTGCTAAGCGGTTTGGTGGCCATGCTGCAAGCGCATACCGAGATCGATGTGGTTGGCGTTGCAAGCAATGGCCAATCGGCGGTTGAACTTGCTTTGCAACTTCATCCCAAAGTTGTCCTAATGAACGTATCCATGCCTGGGATGGATGGCATTGAAGCTACCCAACGCATTAAAAAAGCCGCCCCTGACATCAATATCCTGATCTTCTCTGGCCTTAGCAGCCAAGACAAGGTCACCCCAGCCATCAACGCCGGCGCAATTGGGTACATCCTCAAAGACTCATCCGAAAGCGAGCTGCTGAGCGCTATCAACCAAGTTGCCAGGGGAGAAGCATGTTTGCACCCGTCGGTTATTGGGTACATTCTCAAGCAAGTGCAAGCGGCAGAAGATACCGACACTTTGATAAAAAGCCTGACAGAACGAGAACTGGATGTGCTCAAATTGATGGCTGAGGGCCACTCTAATCAGGAGATCGCCCGAATGATGGTTGTTGGCCATGCTACCGTGCACTCACATGTAAGCCGAATTTTGGCCAAACTCAAAGTAAGCAGCCGAACCCAGGCAGTAATCTATGCCATGCGTGTTGGCCTGATCCCCCCGCCAGAAGAACTCCCCTAAACACCCTCGCTTTTTCTCTCAACCCAGGCAGGCTGCCAACGCGGCCAATTGGTCTGTGGCTATCCCCCAGCCGGCGTGGAATCCCATCCGTTCATGCTCTTCTTTATCCTCAACCGTCCAATGTACTACGGTCGCCTTATATAAGGTTGTCCCATCCCCTTGATCTAAAAACTCGATGGTAGCGGTCATAAATGGCTTTTCACTGGGGATCCATGCTTCGGTATAAGCATCCGTAAAAACCAATTTCTGGTTAGGTACAACTTCCAGGTAAACGCCCCTGTTCGGGATCTCCACTCCCTCGGGCGATCTCATAACGATCAGCGTGCTACCGCCAGGTCGAAGGTCGGTTTCTGCATGGGACACCGTAAAAGGGGGTGGGGTGAACCACTTGGTGATGAGTTCTGGCTTTGTCCAACAATCGAACAAATGCCGCGCTTTCACCGGAATGACTCGGGTAAGGGTCAATTCCCTTGGGTTTGATGGCAAATTCTCGGACATTAGGTTTATTCCTTTTTTTGGGTTGATGTCTTTATGCTCTATTCTACAACGCCTCTTGCGGAAAAGGATTCCCGTTGATTGTTTCCGAATCGGAAATAAAATTTGACCTGTGTTTCCCATTCTGTATAATCGTATTATCACCTATGGTTATAGGTAAATTTCTCGATCAGGAGGTGTATATAAGGGCGCTTATTTTGGTTTTCTGAGTTGCAAAATTATTGGAACAAACAGGAGAAGATAATGATTAGATTTCGTATTACCGCTTTGATCATGGCACTAAGTATTGTTCTAAGTGCCTGTGGTGGCGCGGCAGGAGGAGCCGGCGCCCCAATGAAATCCATAGGCGAAGGTGAAGGTGAAGTAGCAATCATTGCCTGGGCTGGTTACATTGAACGTGGTGAGACCGATCCGGCTTACGATTGGGTCACTGAATTCGAAAAGACCACCAGCTGCAAAGTCACTGTGAAAACCGCTGCAACATCCGACGAGATGGTTTCTTTGATGAATGAAGGTGGTTTTGACCTGGTTACCGCCAGCGGCGATGCCAGTAACCGCCTTATCGCCGGTGGCAAGGTACAGGAACTGAACATCGACCTGATTCCTTCCTGGAAAACGATCGATGAGCGTTTGCAGAATTCACCCTGGCATACGGTTGATGGCAAACATTACGGTATCCCTTACCAATGGGGGCCGAATGTGTTGATGTACAACACCGAGGTCTTTGCGGAAGCCCCAACCAGTTGGGATGTAACCTTCGAAGAGATGACCCTGCCCGATGGCCAGTCCAACAAGGGTCGCGTACAGGCATTTGATGGGCCGATCTTTATTGCAGATGCCGCTCTCTACCTCAAACACAAGAATCCTGAATTGGGTATTGATAATCCGTATGACCTGACCAAAGAGCAATTTGATGCAGTCATTGAATTACTCAAGGGCCAGCGTACACTTGTCAATCGCTACTGGCACGACGCGTTCGTCCAGATCGATGATTTCACCAATGAAGGAAATGTGGCTTCGGGTTCCTGGCCATTCCAGGTCAACATGCTTCAATTTGCTACTCAACCCGTTGCATCCACAATCCCAGTTGAAGGCGCAACCGGCTGGGCGGATAGCACCATGCTCCATGTGAATGCCCCGCACCCCAATTGCGCGTATATGTGGCTGGATTGGAGCTTGAACCCAAAACTGCAGGGTGACCTGGCCGCCTGGTTCGGCAGCGTGCCCGCCGTGCCGGCCGCCTGCCAAGGGAACGAACTGTTAGGTGATTCTGGTTGTGCGACCAACGGATTTAATGACTTCGAAAAGATCTGGTTCTGGCGCACCCCCACTGCTGAATGCAGCACTGGCAAAGGTGGTTGTATCCCGTACAGCGAATGGGTCAACTCCTACATCGCTGTCATCGGCAGCTAACGCATTAGAAAGTTGCAGCCCACCCTTTTTTCAATGGGTGGGCTGCCTTAATTGAAAGGGACTATATGGCCAACGGAATCACCGCGGTTAGCTTTGAAAAAGTGAGCAGGTCTTTTGGAGAGATCAAAGCAGTTGACCAGGTCGACCTCGAGATCCGCGATGGTGAATTTTTTTCTTTGCTTGGCCCCAGCGGCAGCGGCAAAACAACCAGCCTTCGCCTGATTGCCGGCTTCGACAGGCAAACATCGGGATCGATCCACCTATACGGGCAAGATGTATCAGACCTCCCACCCTACGAACGGGATGTGAATACAGTGTTCCAAGATTACGCCCTTTTTCCGCACATGAACATTGCGGATAATATTGGCTATGGGTTGATGATCAAGAAAGTACCCCGACATGAACGGGATAACAAAGTCGAAGAAATGCTCAACCTGATCCAATTGCAGGGCGTTGGAAGCCGAAAGCCAAGCCAGCTAAGTGGTGGGCAACGGCAACGCGTAGCCTTGGCGCGTGCATTGATCAACAACCCAAAAGTATTATTGTTGGATGAACCTCTTGGTGCCCTGGACTTAAAACTTAGGCAACAAATGCAGGTTGAGCTGAAAAGCCTGCAAAAAAGAGTGGGAATCACATTTATTTTCGTAACCCACGATCAGGAAGAAGCCTTAACGATGAGTGACCGAATTGCGGTCTTCAACAAAGGCAAGATCGAACAAGTCGGCAGCCCTGCAGAGATCTACGAACATCCGTCCACTTCCTTTGTGGCAGGTTTTGTGGGAGTTAGCAATCTGATCAAAGGGCAAGTTTCATTACGGCTGGCAGGCACCGACGCCACCTATTCTATCCGGCCGGAAAAGATCCACCTGACCAACCCGCTACAAGCCGGGCAAGGGGTTGTAATTGCCAATGGCAGCGTGCGTGATGTGGTCTATCTGGGTTTGTACACCCGCTATTTGGTGGAGTTGGAAGATGGGGGCGACCTGGTTGTGGTAGAACAAAATTTACACACAACCTCAATGGATGTGTTGGCCTTGAAAGGAAAGAAGGTTTCGCTTTCCTGGAAAAAGGAACACATGCGGCTGATCGGCGACTAATATGTTCAAGTTCCTTTCAACTTACCTCTACCTGCGCCCTAAATTGGTCCTTGGTTTGCTTCTTGGACCGCCAATGATCTATATGGCCGTGGTATACCTCGGCAGCTTGGCTTCTCTGTTGGTGAACAGTTTTTACAAACTGGATAGTTTTACTGGTTTGATCGATCGCCAATTTACCCTTGAAACTTACGCCCAGTTATTTCAGCGTTCAAATTTGGATATCCTCATCCGTACAACCACCATGGCCGCCGCGGTAACAATCACCGACGCGCTGATCGCCTTCCCGCTTGCATACACCATTGCCAAGGTTGCTGGCAAGCGAGCCAAAAGCTTTTTGTACCTTGCTGTTATGTTGCCCTTATGGAGCAGCTACCTGATCCGGGTTTACGCCTGGAAATTGATCCTTTCAAAGGAAGGCATCATCAGTTGGTTGTTTAATTTGGTTGGCCTAAACCCCTTGTTAGATTGGATCCTCTCTTTGCCAAATATTGGAGGATCATCTCTTGCTCTTTCACCCATTGGTGTGTTCATCGTTTTTTGTTACATATGGTTGCCGTATATGATCTTGCCAATCCAGGCTGCCCTAGAACGGGTTTCGGGCACACTCGAAGAGGCTTCCAGCGATCTTGGCGCAAAGACAACCCAAACCTTTTTCAACATCACCTTGCCGTTGTCCATGCCGGGTGTTATCGCCGGTTCCATCTTCACTTTCTCCCTCACTTTGGGAGACTTCATCGTGCCACTTTCTCTCGGAAACTCCAAATATTTCATTGGTCAGGCGGTTTATAGCCACCAAGGAACATCCGGGAATGTCCCACTGGCGGCGGCTTTCACAATGGGCCCGGTATTGATCATGGTCATTTACCTTCTGATCGCCAGAAGAATGGGAGCCTTCGATGCACTCTAACAATAAGGTCCTTGCCATCCTCAAGGCGGCATCCGCGGGGACATTGCTATTCTTGCACATCCCCCTTGCTATCATCCTTCTGTATGCTTTCACAACCGATGAAACCACCTACACCTTTCCGTTGCCTGGTATTACAACCCAATGGTTTGCGGTTGCCCTGGCTCGCCAGGATCTTTGGGCGGCGTTGGCCCTATCAGTAAAGGTCGCATTAGTCGCCACTGCCATTGCCATGGTTTTGGGTACCATGGCGGCCGCCGCGGTTTACCGCAGCAACTTCTTCGGTCGCGAGTCAGTCTCCTTCTTGTTGGTGCTCCCCATTGCGCTGCCCGGGATTGTTACCGGCATCGCGCTTCGTTCGGCCATCGGAGGTTTGGATATCCCTTTTTCATTTTGGACCATCGTTATCGGCCATGCCACGTTTTGTGTGGTCACTGTTTACAACAATGTTCTTGCCCGTTTTCGCCGAACCTCAAACTCATTGGTAGAAGCATCGATGGATCTTGGCGCGAACTCGTTTGAGACCTTTCGCCATGTCGTTCTTCCCAACATTGGCACCGCCTTGCTGGCGGGAGGTATGCTGGCTTTCGCGCTTTCGTTCGACGAGGTGATTGTGACCACCTTTACTGCCGGTCAGCAAACAACCCTGCCCGTGTGGATCTTTAGCCAGCTAACCCGTCCACGAGACCGCCCAGTAACCAACGTGGTTGCGATGATCGTGATCTTGATCACTGCCTTGCCGATCTTCCTGGCCCAAAAGTGGACATCTGATTCATCTGATGCCAACGAAAATGGAAAATAGAACCCCCAATAATTTCCACATCAGCCCGGTTTCATTCCGGGCTGTTTTTTTAACTTGTATGTGTTAGCACACGTAAGGCCCGCAGGGTAACATATTTGTTGGGTTTTTTCTTCTCACCAAAATCACACCAGCTTTTGCCTGGGTAATCAAATTCCAAATTCCAACAGCCATCCGCATTTTGCTTTTGCCTGATCACATCCAACGTGTTGGCCAATCGGGGGTCTGCCCCAGCCCCACAATCTTGCACAGCCTGTACCAATTGCAACAGGTCGGTGATATAAAACACCGGAAAACCAAACTTCCACCAATTCCTGCTTGGCTTTTGATCATTGTTGGTCGGGTATTTTGCCAAAGAAGGATCTATTCCCAATAAAAGATCCAGGCCTTTCTTTTTCGCTTTTTCAGTTTGTTCCGTTTGCAAGCGTGCCGGTAACGAACCCAAAGCCAACATCACCTTCACCGCACCCCAGGCACATGGTTGCCATTGATTTACCCCACACTGAAAATCTGGGCCGCTTTTGTAAGCATAGTACCGTATGGTTGAAGTCCGGTCTTCCTTGGGAGCAATACCTTCGCCAGTTTGCGATCTGGCAAGCCAATCAATTGCTTTGGCAAGCCTTTCGTCCTCATAACCGAGTTGCATCAACGCCCAGATCAGGTTACCTTGCAGGCAGTCCACTGTGCCAGCTGGGCTGCCGAGGGATTGGGTAGAGAATTGCCCGGCAATAGCCATGTGGTCCACCAAATAATTGCACCCGATCTTTATCCGTTCATCCGCTTGAATTTTTGCACCCAGTTGGCCAAGCAGGATCAAAGCCCACACGGTAGAACGATACTTGGGATTGTAACCAGCTCCTGGCCGAACCCAATACCCCTCTGGTTGCATCGCGTCCAAGATATTGGATATCGGTCCTTGTCGGTGGGCTTGGTGCATGCTTTCCAAATATTCCGGGTCATCAGCGCTACGGCCCAGTAAATATCGCAATGCCATCGCCCTCACATCAGGGTCTTTTTTTTCCAACAACCACGCAATCGTATCCATCGTCAGAGATATGTCTTTTTCCATTCCAGCCACCTTGGGAAATCCAAATTTCTAAACTTTGAGAAAACTCCCCAACTTGTCATCGCGTCAAGCAGACCTTTTTTCCAGCCGTTGGCGCAGTTCCCATAACGCGGTCTTGTCTCCATCGTAACGCATCAGGGAGATTGCCTGGTCGTACGAAAACCAACCAAATTCAGTATGTTCATGTGATATTGCGATCAACTCATCTGCCTGTATGCCAAAGGAATACTGGGGGATCACGAACACATCCTCACCCCAACTGGCCTTTGCGGAAAAAATTTCCGCCGGTATGGATTCAACTGAATCCAACGTGATGAGTGTAGCGGATGCCGAGATCCCCGCCTCCTCCGCGGTCTCTCGTCTGGCTGCCTCCAAGGGGGTTTCATCATCCTCCCCACCGCCGGCCACGCCCTGCCATAATTGATTATCCACCCTCTTAAACAGACAAAATTCAAGCGCCCCGTTTGTAGAACGACGGTAGGGGAAGACCAGAACCTGGAATTTTGCCCTGGCCATTATGGCCCCTTATGTAACCAGCACAAGGCTTGCCGGATCTCGCCCAGATGATAAGCGGAATGCGCTATCACAGCCATTGCCATCCCGAACTGGTCTGCGGATGTGTATTGGACGTTATGGACCAGTACCTGTTTGATCGTAGCGTACTCGTATTGTAAAGATTGCTTAATTTCCAGCCATTCCTCCTCGCTCACGGAGGCAGTGCTCCGCCAAACCTCAGCCCAATCTGCTTTTTGCGGCTCCGGATTGGTAATCGCTTCCTGCAACACCTGAAGATAATACACCACATGTTTTACCTGCGCAGCCAGCGTGGCGCACCTTCCTCCAACAGGTATGGAAGCTTCGGCCGCGCTGATACTAACGAGTGTTTCAAACAAGCTGGTATCGCGGTCCAGACAGTACCCGTGCACTTTCTCAAAAAATTCCTCCAAAAGATCATTCAGGCTGGCTGTAAAATGGCTTTGCTCCATCCTAATTATCCTTATTAAGCCATTTTGCCAACCACTCCATCCCATTGAGGAAAAAGAAGATCAGCAGCATAGGGATCAACATTCCGAGCAAACATAATAACCCCATGACCGCCGCACCCCAGCCATAGATCCAGGCGATCAGGCTTAGGCCAACAATAAACAAGATCGCGATCGAGCCTGCAATCAGCCGGAAAGTAGTGTGTTCTGTATATTTTCGTAGGTCCATAATCTCCTCATTCAAACTACATCATACCCTTGTTCGATCAATTAAACACACACTGGGATGGCACAGGGTCATCCCAGTGTGTGCTACCTTAGCAAATATTATTGTGGCTGATATTCAGGGCAGACTTCCTCTTCCAATAGCCCTTGTACATGCAGTACTTCATGGGCTTTATGGCTACCTGCCTCTCCCAAAAAGCTTGTATATAATTCCTGAACCGACGGGTTCAGGTGCGATTTCCGTATCGTTGTTCCCCGGTCCAAATGATACAAACCGCGTACCCGTTGCTCAATGATCTCGTCCCGTTCTTCCGAATAGGGTTGCCCGCCGCCATTTACACAGCCACCGGGGCATGCCATGATCTCAATGATGTCGAATTTTTCTTCACCGCTCTCGATCTTCTCCAATACCTTTCGGGTATTCCCCAACCCCGATACGGCAGCTACGCGCACCGTCCTGCCTTCCAGATCGATCTCAGTCTCGCGGATGCCTGCCAACCCACGTACAGCGGTAAAGTTCACATCCACCAACTCCTTGCCGGTCACTTTTTCATACACAGTCCGCAGGGCTGCTTCCAGAACTCCGCCAGTGCCACCAAAGATCACCCCTGCCCCTGTACTGCGGCCAAGCGGGTCATCAAACTCCTCATCCGGCAAATGGCGCAGGTCCATGCTGCCTTCCTTGATCATTTTTGCCAGTTCGCGTGTGGTTAGCACCAGGTCCACATCCCTAATACCATAGGTCTGTTCCGCGGGCAAGGCGGCTTCGTATTTTTTTGCGATACAAGGCATTACCGAGACCACCACAACATCTTGCGGATCGTACCCCATTTTTTGGGCATAATACGTCTTGATCACTGCGCCGGTCATTTGCTGCGGGCTTTTACAAGTGGATGCCATATAGTCCAAATTCGGGAAATGGTACTTGAGGAAGTTGATCCAGCCTGGGCAGCACGAGGTCAGGATCGGCAAATGCTCTTTGCGTTCCAAGCGCTCTACGATCTCCTTGCCTTCTTCCACCACTGTCAGGTCCGCGCCAAAGGTTGTATCAAACACGGCGTCAAAGCCCAAGCGGCGCAAGGCCGCCACCATTTTTCCCGTCACAGGTTGGCCTGGCGGCATTCCAAATTCCTCACCAATGGCTACCCTAACCGCCGGAGCTACCTGAACGATCACCTTCTTTTTGGGGTTGAACAAGGCTGCCCATGTGTCTTGAATATAACCGACACCGGTAAGCGCCGCGGTAGGGCAAACACTTACGCATTGCCCGCAATACACACAATTGCTTTCAGCCAACGGCATTTTCTCTGCGGGGGTTACCACGGTGTGGAACCCGCGGCCAAAAGCGGTTAGCGCTCCTACGGTCTGAACAGTGTTGCACATGGTCTCGCAACGACGACACATGATGCACTTGTTAGGATCCCGTTTGAGCGCGGAACTGGTCTTGTCGATCGGGTGGCTGGAGCGTTCACCGGTATACCGCTGGGTGTTGATGCCAAACTCCCAAACCAGTTTTTGCAACTCGCAATCGGTAGATTTGGCGCAAACAAGACACTCAAATGGATGGTTCGAAATGATCAATTCCAAATTCTTGCGCCGAGATGCCAAGACCCGCTTGCTGTTGGTGGTCACTTTCATCCCCTCAAAAACCGGGGTAGCGCAAGATGGAGCCAGATTATGTTTGCCTTCAACTTCCACTACGCATATGCGGCAACTGGCCACTTGGTTTAAATATTTCGATTTTTCCAATTTTAGGTAGCACAAAGTCGGAATATCGAGATGCACCTTTTGGGCTGCTTCCAGGATGGTTGTCCCTTCAGGGACGCTTACGTGGTTTCCATCGATGGTGAGGTTGATCATATCCATACTCCTTAGTTTCTCGATACCGCGGCAAATTTACAACGGCTTAGGCATGCACCGCATTTTATACAACGTGCTTGGTCGATCAAGTGCACTTGTTTGACAGACCCGGAAATACAACCGACCGGGCAACCCCTTGCGCAAGATGTACAACCGATACATTTTTCAGCAATGATCTCGTAGTGCATCAGTTTTTGGCAGGTGCCGGCCGGGCAATGCTTCTCAAACACATGGGCTTCATATTCAGCCATAAAGTACTTCATCGTACTTAGCACCGGGTTTGGCGCAGTTTGGCCAAGACCACATAGCGAGGTATCCATGATCGTTTCTGCCAGGCTGCGCAACTCATGCAAGTCCATGGCTGTTCCACGGCCTTCGGTGATGTTGGTCAGAATCTCGAACATGCGTTTATTGCCAATTCGGCAAGGCGCGCAACGGCCGCAAGATTCTTCAACGATGAATTCGAGATAGAACCTGGCCAAGTTCACCATGCAATCCTGGTCACTCATAATGATCATGCCACCTGACCCCATCATCGAACCGATCGCTGATAGCGATTCGTAATCAATAGGCGTATCGAGGTACTGCTCTGGGATACACCCGCCCGATGGGCCGCCGGTTTGCGCAGCTTTAAATTTAGCGCCGCCTTTGATGCCACCGCCAATGTCGTAGATGATCTCCCGCAAGGTAGTGCCCATTGGCACTTCCACCAACCCTACATTATTGATCTTGCCTGCCAAGGCGAAAACCTTGGTACCTTTGCTGGTTTCGGTACCGATGCTACTGAACCAATCGGCGCCTTTTTGGTAAACCACCGGCACATTGGCCAGGGTTTCCACATTATTCACGGAAGTTGGCTTTCCCCATAAACCACTCTCCGCCGGGAAAGGCGGCTTGGTACCAGGCTCGCCCCTCAGCCCTTGCAAGGAGTGGATCAATGCGGTCTCTTCACCGCAAACAAACGCGCCGGCTCCCAATCTGATCGATATATCAAAATTGAATCCGGAACCCAATATATTCTTCCCTAACAAACCCGCGGCTCTCGCCTGGTCAATAGCGATCTGTAATCTTGATACAGCCAATGGGTACTCCGCCCGTATATACACGTATCCTTGGGTTGCCCCAATTGCGTACCCAGCAATGGCCATGCCTTCCAATACGCTGTGGCTATCCCCTTCCATGATCGATCGATCCATAAAAGCGCCGGGGTCGCCTTCATCGGCATTGCAGATGATGAATTTTTCCTCACTGGTGCTTTTGCTGGCATATTCCCATTTACGGCCGGTCGAAAATCCCGCCCCTCCTCGGCCTCGCAAGCCAGACTTTTTCATTTCCTCGATCACTTCCTTGGGCGACATTCCACCGACAACCTTCGCCAAGGATTGGTACCCTCCGGTTGCAAGATATTCTTCGATCTTTTCAGGGTTGATCAAGCCACAATTGCGCAAAGCAACCCGTTGTTGCAGTTTGTAAAAAGAGATGTCATCGGCGGACTCGATCTTTTGTTTAAGTTTTGGGTCCTCGTAGAGCAATCGCCGCACTTTTTCGCCATTGAGAATATGCGAATCAAAGATCTCGGGAACATCGGCTACCTTTACTGAAACGTAGAAGACATTTTCCGGATAAATTTTGATGATCGGACCTTTTTCACAAAAGCCAAAACAGCCGCTTATGGATGCGGATATCCTTTCATCCATTCCGTTTTCCTTGATCAAGCGCTTGAACTCATGGACGATCTGCTTGCTTTCCGACGCCTGGCACCCTGTGCCTCCACAAACCAGGATCATTCGCTCTTGTGGGCCACCTCTTTTTCCTGATCGCAGGTCCAATAAGCTCTTTGTTTCTTCGTACGCATCCAATAATTGGATCGGGCTTGTGATCTCAAGCATGGGAAACCTCCTCAACTTCCAGGTCTTCCGTTAGGAAGCGTTCAATGATTTCTCTTACCTGGCTGACCTTCACTTTTCCATACACTTTGCTATTGATGGTGACCACCGGCGCCAAACCACATGCCCCCACGCAACGCAAACTTTCAATCGAGAACTTGCCATCTGCCGATACCTGCCCGGCTTTGATCTCGAGGATGCGCTCGAATTCGGCCAGGATCTGGTCTGCGCCATTGACATAGCACGCGGTTCCAAGGCAAACATTCACCTGGATCTTCCCCTTTGGCGTAACCGTAAAAAAGTTGTAAAAACTGATCACTCCTGAAACATCGGCATGCGAAATACCGTAGCGGTCCGCAATGAACAACTGAACTTCCTCAGGCAAGTAACCGAAGATCATTTGGGCACGGTGCAAGGTCATGATGAGCGTATCCTTCCGGCGAGGGTTGCGCTGGTCGATCTGGAGAGAGTCAAGGTACTCCCCCAGTTCCTGGAATTGCTTGCTGTGCTCCTGATAACTTTCACAATGTTTTAGCGTCTTCTTCATGATCTCTCCTGTACATCCTTGGCTTTGCGCCAATGTTTATTGCAATGTGTTTTCATCCCGAAAGAACCATGCTGGTTCTTCTATCAGGCGGGCGTTTTGCTGTGCCAACAGCGGCTCGGTAAAGTACAAAACCCGTTTCGCGAGCAAATTCACTTCCGCCGGTAAATGGGTGATCAGCAATAGCGCCATTTCCGGGTCGGCAGCCAGCAAATGCCGTGCCATTTTTGCCTTTGTTTTCATGTCGATCGACTGAAACGGCTCATCCAGGATCAACAGCTGCGGGCGCTGAATGATCGCGCGGATAAAACTTACCTTTTGTTTCATGCCGCCCGAAAGCTGATAAGGATAAAGATCGCCGGTGCCTGCCATATTGGATACTTCCAACCACTCCCGCATCCATTCGGCTGCAACAGCACCACCATCAATGCCTTGCGCCTGAAATGGCAAGAGGATATTTTGGCGGACGGTAAGGAATGGGAATAATCTTGGCTCTTGGAATTGGGTTGAAATTCTGTCTGTATGGATCGAAACCGAGCCGGTCGTTGGCAACTCAAGGCCGCTTAATATCCTAACAAGGGTAGATTTCCCAGCGCCAGATGGGGCAAAGATCGCGGTCCGGTCCGATACGTTAAGTGTTATGTTCAACCCACTGATCACAGCTTGCCCTGCGATCTCCTTTACCAACGATTCAACACACAACAAAGGTTTGTCCATCTTTATCCTGTGAATGAATATTTCTTAAAGATCGTGGCAAATACCAAGGTGTTCGCTGCCTGTGCCACAAGTGAAAATGCCAGTAACACAAACAAATAAAAGAAAACCTCTCGCATATTCAGGGTGATCTGGGCTCGATTCAACAAGTAGCCGATCCCGTCTTGGGCACCAATGAACTCTCCCAACACCACGATCTTGGACGCCAGGCTTATGCCCAGGCTAATATTCGCCTGCAAGGTTGGCACCAAAGCTGGAAGGTAGATGAAACGCAAGGTTGCCATGCGGGTGGCATGAACGGAAAGCAGGTACTGAGCCAGCAATGTGTCGGCATTATCCAACCCGCGAACAGTATTGATCACAATGGTAGGAAGCACCAATGCGGCGACCAGAAGGATCGGCGCCATACTCCCCAATCCGAACAGCAACAGGAAGATGACCCCCAATACCGTACCTGGGATGACTTGTAAGGAAACCATCAGGGAATTGGCGATGTTTTGAATGCCAAGCCAGTAAGCCGAAATGCCGATCAATGTGCCCATAACCAGCGCCGCCCCAAAGCCGATGACCAATCTGAACATCGTAAGCAATGCCTGGGTCGCAAAACTGCTTGGCAGGTACTCTGCCAGGCTCGCAAACGTCTCTGTAGGGGATGGCAGGATATAAGCAGGGTACACAGTGGAGGCTGCAGCCCAGATCGCCAATACCAGGCCAAACCCCAACAATTCAGTTCGCAGCGGAGTAGAAAAAGCCTTCTGTCGTTTCATCCAATTCCTTGCCGATCACCTGGTAATACATCTGAACACCATTTTTCATTGCCTCACCAGTGAGTAACTGATAACGGGTACGGCCCAATGCGGATACCATTATTGGCGCGGGGATCTTGAAGTGTTCGATCACAGCGTCCACCGCCGATTCAGGATCACCTTGTACCTGCTCGATGGACCCTGACAGATAAATACTGAACTGGTCTACAATATCGTGATGGTCTGCGGCCCACTGGCTGTTGGCAAAGCTGCCGACCTGCGGATAGCCCTGCGCGGCCGGGTTATTACGATTCCACTCATCATAAAGATCCAGTGAGACAGAGATTCCCGGCTGGCCTTCCAGCAAGGAGACCATTGGTTCCGGCAAAATCACAGCCGCCGCTTTTCCTTCCTTGAGCAATGCGATCGAGGCATCAAACGGCGAATACACCGGTGCTATATCCTTTTTCCAAGCCAATCCTTCTTGCCGCACCAAATAAGCTGCCACTTCTTCGATCGGGGATCCTTCAAATGGCACATACACCTGCTGGCCTATAAGGTCTGCCCACGTATTGACAGTGATGCCACTGGTAACAAGGTAAGAAAGGCCGGTAACATACGTGTTCACCAGCGTGATGGGCGCTTGGTTCTTGTGCAGGTCCAACCCCACCGACAAACCCGTAACCAATATTTGGGCATCTCCCCGCAAGAAAACAGTGTTAGCCTGAGCCTGGTTGGTGTACAACACCAGCTCAACATTTTGCATTTTCGCCGCCGCCAAGATCACCGGCACCGACGACGTGGATGCCGGAGCGTAGATCACGACTTTTTCAGGGGCAACGGCCTTTTCCTCAGTGGCAGCCGACAAAGTACCGAACTCACTTTCGGAATTCGCAATCGGTGTCACCGCGCCACAGCCAGCCAAAAGGATCATCAAACATAAAACAAAGATAGTTCTTGCTGTTTTTCTCATCTTTCATCTCTCATTAGCCTGTTGAGGCTGTAGTGTATTTGTGAAATATATCACAATCTAACCTAATTATATTCCCGACTGACAACCAAACCATCGCCTTAATTGTTCAAATTGGCTTGTACTTAATGTTGAGCAGCCCTCAACATTAATGTTGAGGGCGATTCTGCATCCAGCATGCTTGCGTGGGTAATTTCAATTTAGAATTGTGATACTCTTAGAAAATAAAACGAGGTGATGATGGAGACCAACAATGCCACTACAATCGATGAGTTTATCCTGCAATTTTCGCCTGAAGTGCAACTGATCCTGGAAAAAGTCAGGCGTGTGATCAAGGAAACCGTACCAGAGGCGGAAGAGAAGATCGCCTACGGGATCCCTACCTTTACCTTCCACGGCAATCTAGTCCATTTTTCCGCCTATAAGAACCACATCGGTTTTTACCCGGCCCCATCGGGCATTGAAAAGTTTAAAGATGCACTGGCCAAATACCAAAAAGGCAAAGGAACGATCCAATTCCCGATCAATGAACCGATCCCCTATGAATTGATCCGTGAGGTTACCGCTTACAGGGTGGAGGAAAATTTGCGCAAGGCGCAGGAAAAGATTAACAAGAAGGCTGCCAAGTGACCAAAAACCAGGATCGCCACGTTTGGATCGACCTTGCCAGGATCATCGGTTCTTTTTTGGTTGTAATGATCCATGTCACATCCCCGATCTTGACCCGCTACCAACAGATCAGCCAACAAAGCTGGATGTCCGGCAACTTTTATGATTCCATCGCCCGGCTGAGCGTACCGATGTTTTTTATGATCACCGGCGCACTTCTATTGGGAAAAACTGAACCATTACCCGAATACTTCAGAAAGCGCCTTACAAAAGTACTGATACCGTTGGTGGCGTGGTCGTTGGTGTATTTCTTTTGGGCATACTGGGCAGATCAATCTGGCCTTACACTCAAGAGGTTGGCCAAACTTTGGTATTCGCCAGCATATTATCACTTATGGTATCTGTATGCCTTGCTCGGCCTCTATTTGGTGATCCCCATACTACGGATGATCACCCTTCATAGCGATGCATGGTTGTTGGGCTTGTACATCGCCCTTTGGTTCACCGCCTCAGGGATATTTCCACTGCTAGAGAAAACCCTTGAGATCAGCTTGTTGCCAGACCTGCAATTTGCCAGCGGTTTTGCCGGATACCTTGTAGCAGGGTATTTTCTATCAAAAACCCCACTCTCAAAAAGATGGGCCGCTTTTTCAGCCCTGCTCATGGTCTGTTCGGCTATAGGGACGATAGCGCTTACCTATATTGCCAGTTCCCAAAAAGGCCAATTCGTTGGAACCTATTACGAATATCTCAGCCCCAATATCCTACTTTTGTCCACTTCTGCGTTTTATCTCGTCCGGTGGGCATCTTCCAACCTGCCAGCCCTTACAGGGCCATCTCACAAGGCAATTCAAACTCTTGCCTCTGCCAGCCTCGGCATTTACCTCGTCCACATCATCCCCATGACGTTGCTGGAAAAAGGAATGCTTGGCATTAGCCTTACCGCATGGAGCTTCAACCCGCTTTTCGCGATACCGGCAACCACCTTGGCAGTTTATTGTGCCAGCCTGGCGATCACCCTCATTCTTCAGCGCATCCCGCTCATCAACAAGATCGTGCCCTAAGGTTATCGGCCGGCTCAGCCATCCTTGGCGGCAACCGGATACCTCAATTTGCCATCAATAGAAAGGACATTATGACAACCATCACCCCATTTTTATGGTTCAACAAAGATTTGGCCGAAGCGCTGGATCATTACTCAGCCATTTTCCCAGACTTCCGAATCATCGAAACCCGCAACACATCCAATGGCCAGACGGAGGAACTTTTTACCGCCAGTTTTGAAATGGCCGGCCAAAGATTTATGGCTCTCAACGGCGGCCCCCATTTTACTTTCAACGAAGCCATAAGCCTGTTTGTGGAATGTTCTGGCCAGGAGGAAGTAGACCATTTTTGGAATTACCTTACCGATAATGGCGGCAAAGAGGAAAGATGTGGTTGGCTGAAAGACAAGTACGGCATCAGCTGGCAGATCATCCCCAAGGACCTTGGCAAACTGCTCGGCGACCCAGACGCGGCAAAGGCATCGCGGGTGATGCAAGCCATGTTGGCGATGAATAAGATCGAAATTGAAAAGTTATATATTGCATACCGTGGGTAAAATAAGAGGCATCGAAACACCCCTGCGAGTGTTACTTGAAGGCAGGGAATACACCTCGCGAGGAGCAATATGAAAGAAATTAAAGTGATCATGGTAGGGCTGGGTAACGTCGGCCAAGGTTTCCTTAAGATCCTGGAAACCGACCATGCCAGCCTGATGCAAAACCAGGGGCTTGATATTAAAGTGGTAGGGGTTTCTGACCTGCGTTATGGAAATTACTCTGAGCCCAATGGTTTTCAGGTCACATCATTGCTAAAGGCATTAGAAAACGGCAACCTTGAGGGAATGGGTAAAAAAGACGAAAGGTCCTCTACTGAAAACTGGATCAAGTCATGCGATGCCCAATTCCTGTTGGAGGCAAGCTTTACCAATTTTACTAACGCTGAACCAGCCATCCAATATATGCGGGCGGCGCTTTCCAGTGGCAAGCATGTAGTAACCAGTAACAAGGGGCCGATCGCTCTTTTTTACTCTGAACTTGCCACCATGGCAAAGCAAGGCGGCTTACAGATCGGTGTTGAAGGCACTGTAATGAGCGGCACTCCCAGTATGGCGCTTGGAATCAACACCCTAAAGGCAGCCGGGATCACCTCCATTCAGGGTATCCTCAACGGTACAACCAATTTCATCCTTACCCGTATGGAGCAAGGCAACAGTTACCAAAACGCTCTTGCCGAAGCCCAAAAACTGGGCTATGCCGAAGCAGACCCCACCGGCGACGTAGAAGGATATGACGCTGCAGGCAAGGTGGTCATACTGGGTAATTTGGTAATGGATCGCCCCATCACCTTTGCGGATGTGGAACGAAAGGGCATTAGCGGCGTTACCTTGCAAGATGTGGAACTTGCCAAGGCCGAGGGGAAGCGTTGGAAGTTGATCGGCACGTTATCTATTGATAATGGAATTGTGAGCGCCAGCGTAAAACCAACCTTGCTGCCAACCGAAGATCCCTTGGCAAATGTTGGTGGCGCAACCAACGCCATCACCTTCACGACCCAACACATGGGCAAAGTCACCCTCATCGGCGCGGGGGCCGGCCGGGTAGAGACTGGCTTTGCCTTGCTGAGCGATATCCTCGCGATCTCTAAAACAAACGAACCATCCAATTGGAGGAAACAATGAGCGACCGAAAAAAGATCACCCTGCCTTACTTGTTCCAAAAAGTGCAAGATAAAGAGCCGATCAGCTGGCTTACCTGCTACGATTACCCCACCGCTTACCTGCAAGAACAAGCCGGTGTGGAAATGATCTTGGTGGGAGATAGCCTGGGCATGACCATGCTCGGCTACGACAGCACCTTGCCCGTAACTATGGACGATATGATCCGCCACGCCAGCGCCGTTCGACGAGGCGCACCTACCGCCTTTGTGGTTGGCGATATGCCCTATATGACCTACCAACCCAGCAATGAACTGGCCGTAAAGAACGCCGGCCGCTTTATGGCAGAAGCCGGCTGCGATGCCATAAAGTTGGAAGGTGGCGTTGCAATGGCTCCCCGCATCAAAGCCATTGTAGATGCCGGCATCCCCGCCATCGGACATCTCGGCCTCACCCCTCAATCAGTAGCCGCCTTGGGCGGTTTCCGCTTGCAGGGCAAAAGCGCTTCGTTGGCAAAAAAGATCGCAGACGATGCCAAAGCCCTGCAAGACGCTGGCGCTTTCGCCATCCTGCTGGAATTGGTTCCAGACCGATTGTGCAAGCTGATCACCGAACAAGCCGAAGACTGCATTATTATGTCGCTTGGCTCTGGCCCCGATGCCCACGGGCAGCTGTTGATCTACCATGATATGTTTGGCCTGTATCCCAAATTCAAGCCGAAGATGGCCAAGGTATTTGGCAACGCGGGCGAGGTGATCCTCAATGGCCTTAAGAAATATGTCAGCGAAGTTAAAAGTGTCACCTTCCCTGCCGCCGAAAACTACTTCGGTATGCCAGACAACGAGTACGACGAATTAGTGAAACTGACCAAGAAGTAGGCCAGCCAATGGATTTCGCGCAAAGAACACACCACTTACGGCCGGAAGGCGCATACCAGGTGCTTGCCAAGGCTGGCGAACTGGAAAGAGCCGGCAGGCATATCATCCATTTGGAGATAGGCCAACCTGACTATGCCACCTTTGAGAACGTCAGCAACGCTGGCATCGAAGCAATTAAAACCGGTAAAACCCGTTATACCCCTCCCAGCGGCATCCCTACCCTGCGAGAAGCATTGGCGGAGGACGCGGGAAAGCGCCGTGGGATCAAGGTAAGCCCCGAGGAGGTTGTTATCGGCCCCGGTGGCAAACCGATCCTGTTCTTCCCTACCATGGCCATCATTGAGCCAGGCGACGAGGTGATCTACCCCAACCCCGGCTTCCCTACCTATGAGGCAATGATCAAGGTCGCAGGTGGCATACCCGTCCCGGTACCCTTGCTGGAAGAGAACCAATTTTCCTTTGACATCAGCGTGTTCGACCGTTTGATCAATAAGAAGACCAGGTTGATCATCCTCAACTCACCCAGCAACCCTACCGGCGGAGTTATCCCCCAGGCAGACCTGGAACATATCGCCGCTGCCGCCCTCAGGAACGATGCCTGGATCATGAGCGATGAACTCTACACCCGCATTGTGTACGATGGGCTCACAGCTCCCTCTATCGCCAGCATCCCCGGCTTGCAAGACCGCACCATCATCGTGGATGGTTTTTCCAAAACGTATTCGATGACCGGGTGGCGCTTGGGCTACGGCATTATGCCCAAAGCCCTGGCCGAAAAAGTTGACCTGTTGCTAACCCATGCGGTTGGCTCCACCGCGCACTTTACCCAGTTTGCCGGGGTAGAGGCGGTAACAGGCCCCCAACACCGGGTAGATGAAATGGTAGAGGAATACCAGCGTCGACGCGACGCCATCGTAAACGGTTTGAATAGCCTGCCAGGGTTCAACTGCCAAATACCACAGGGCGCTTTTTATGCCTTCCCCAACATCACACAAACAGGCAGGTCCTCTTCCGAGCTTGCCAACCTGATCTTGGAAAAAGCCGGAGTAGCCCTGTTGCCTGGCAACTCTTTTGGAGATCGCGGAGAAGGATACCTGCGCTTGTCCTATGCCAATTCTATAGAAAACATACGGCAAGGGATAGAACAGATCAGGGCTGTACTTTAAACCCCAAACTACACTTACCAAAAAACTTGCGGTTAATTCCGCAAGTTTTTTTAATTAGAAATAATGAAATTATAAAGGTACTAATGACACGCACCTGCCTTTTGCCGGATATGTATAATGTGTGTAGATTCACGTTTAAAGGAGTGATCATGAAAAAGTTTCTCACTATTCTTTTGGCCTTGTTTATTGCGGTAAGTTCTACGTCAACCCCAGCCTTTGCGGCTGATCCTGTCGCAACAACCATTTACGGCACAATCTCTGCGATCAATACCGATGGAACCATTACCGTTACCGGAAGCGACGGTATCGCTTACTCAGTGATTCTGCTAATTGGCACAGACCCAGCCACTCTATTGGTTGGCAGCTTGGTCAAGCTAACCGGTACTA
>SXGT01840960.1_pt1 | contig 33060 bp, 32 predicted proteins | sample 3176221 | NCBI WGS metagenome assembly SXGT01 (sample SAMN11356862, study PRJNA531348) | freshwater metagenome | isolation source: freshwater sample F1-120 | place: China: Fuxian Lake, Yuxi | collected 2017-12-25
GCGTTGATCACGGCGGTCACGAACCCCGAGAGACTGAACTACGAGATCGTCGTGCATGTCCGCGGTGATGGCTGCACCCTCGATGACGGCACCCCGATCGACGACCACACGGTCGCCGGACTGATCGACCGGTCGTTCATCCGCGCCCTGATCCACGACGCCGAACAACGCCCGGTGAACGCGAGCACCCGCCGCCGACACCCGACCACGAGACAGCAACGCGTCGCCCGTGAACGGACCCGCGGCCGCTGTGTCGACTGCGGCTGCACGGATCTCATCGAAGACGACCACCAGCCCGCCTACGAGACCACCAAACACACCCACACCGACGAACTCCAACCCCGCTGCCCGACCTGCCACCATCGCAAACACCGAACCTGACGCGACCGCCACTCGCACGAGCTCGGGGTTCGACGAGGTCGATCAGATCGTCTCGATGTGGAGCTTCACTCGAGCAGCGTCTGCGATCGTCCGAATGTGCGTTGGATTCGAGGTGACGATCGCATCGCGACGACGGATCGCGCCTCGCACGACACGTCGACGATGTCGTCGTGCTTCGACTTGCCGGCGAGAACGCCGACCTCCTCGGCGTGTTCCGCGTTCATGTCGTCGACGACGCACAGGGCAAGAAGTCGAGCGAGCTTCGCCTGACGACTCCCGCCGCGCCATGCCTCGGCGAGCACTGGCGCGGGGACGGTCGGCAACACCTCCTCGGCGAGAAACCCGGCGTGCAAGCCAATCGAAGTCGGTGATCAGCGGTCGCGGCAATCCACGCGCTGGCCGTCGTTCCCTCATGGTCGACACCAGCATCGTCAAGGACGCCACAGCGCGCGGACACCTCGTCGGAGTCCAGGGAGCACTCGCCGGAAGGGCGCCTGTGCTTTCCATCGCAGCCAGTTCCGAACTCAGCCAAGGAGGCGCTGGCGCGTGGTTCGCAGGGCTAGCGTGGGTCCACGTCCAAGGCGGACGCATTTCATCCGCAGTCGGCGACCCCAGCCGATTGCTAACCCTCAATTCGTTGGTCCCGCGTGATTGGCCGAAGCTAAGCACCGAAGATGCGTTCGTCCTGGCTAGCGCCGAGGCTTCGGGCCTGGACATCCTCGCGTCGGATCGAGGGCTGGTGGAGTTCACGCGTTGGGCGCACTGGATGGGCTATACAACGACGAACGCCGAGTACTACCAGAAGCCCGGAGCGAGGGCTGCGAGGCGACCGGGGGTCGTTTGATGAGCATTTGGTCGACGTTCTTCGATATTGAAACGCCTTACGAGGTCGCGAGAGCCTTCGACGCGACCCCTCGACACGCCGGTCATTACTTGTCACTCGCCGAGGGTTTTGACCACGGTCTCCGCTTCGCGTTCTCCGGAGCCGATTGTTACGTCGACTGGATGTTGAATCGCCAGCAGGTCGCCGAATTGGCCGCTTCGCTCAGCGGTTGGCTCGAACGTGATCAAAGGTTGTCGAAGTCTGATCCGTTCGCCAGCACTCAGACGCCCCCGCCGGAGTGAGGTCAGTTGAGAACCCGGTCCTCTACGCCGCGGTCTGTACGGGCGCCTCGAGACGTCAGCGACAACGACGAACCCATCCAACCCGACAAGCGCGTCAGCAATAACGTCACGATCCACTTCGTGGCCTCCAGGATTGCAGCAGTAGGAAGCCGCAAGACTGCGAGGCCACGAAGCCTCAACGGTGGACCCTCACCCCGAGGACCTCACCACGCTTGGTCGAGAAGAGCCAGCAAACTGCTACGAAGCCTGCGTTTGGAAGTGGAAGCCTGGCTTTCGATGGCTTGATGACATCGGCCTCTCAGCCGACAAGTTTCGCAATGTGCGACGCGGGCTCCGAGGAGTCGTAGCCGTGGGCGCTGTCCTTGACGCCGCCGAGATCGGAAATGCGCTGGCCGAGCGTGGGACTGTCCAGCTAACGGTGTAACGGGTCTGGCGGTGTTCATTGGTTGTGGTTGGGGAAGAGTCGGTCGCCGGGGATCCAAGGTGCAACAAGAAGTACTTTGCCTGACTTCGTCACGTACGACCGGCAACTCGCGAGGGCACTTCTGATCGGCGTCGACGGGCGGACTAGGGTCTCAAGATGCTGGACGATGCCGGGCACGTCCGGGACGGTGACTACATCGTGCCAGGGTGATCTGTTCTCGCATTGTTGGACGCGGTTTCGTCAACCCTCGATGACCCTTGGTACGGCGAGGTCGAACGATCCCTCGTCCGAGCAGCACGAGCGAGGACACGCGACGGGGTACTTTCGGCGAAGTCGGAGTTAGTTTCTCTTCCCAGCAGCCGGCATCCCGGCCTACCGAAGGTGCTACGGGCGATGAGTTTCTGGTCGACGATCTTCTTCCTTGAAAGTGAAGACCCCAACGCTCCCTGGAAGTCGCCGATCGTCGCATTCGCTGATGGACCCGCTCCGTATCGAGTTCCCGACGCGCTGAATTCGATACCTCAACCAGACATCGGAGCCCTCGAACTGGCCGAGGGCTTCGACCACGGACTTCGTTTCTCTTTGAGTACCGACGACAGCTGTTCCGTGGCAATGCTGAGCCGGGAGCAGGTGCTGATGTTGGTCGAGGCGCTGAACGGTTGGCTTGTGCGTGACGAGCGACGAGCGATCCATTCTCAACTCCCGAGTCGCCCTCGGAAACCTGATCTTTCCGCCGATCGCCAACTTGCCTCACCCGTTGGCGAGATCCTTGGCCCAGCGGTAGTCGGGTTTGCCGCTGGGGGAGCGGACCATCTCGTCGACGACCACCAAGCTGCGCGGCACCTTGTAGCCGGCGATGTGATCGCGGCAGTGCGTTGCGAGCGCGTCGAGTTCGGCCGACTCGCCGACGCGGAACTGCACGACGGCGCACACGTGCTCGCCCCAGCGCTCGTCCTTGCGGCCGACGACCGTCGCGTCGAACACCGCCGGGTGACTCTTCAACGCGGCCTCGACCTCTTCGGGGAAGATCTTCTCGCCACCCGAGTTGATGCACTGGCTCCCGCGTCCGAGCACCGTGATCGTGCCGTCGGCCTCGCGGATCGCCTTGTCACCGGGAATCGCCCAGCGGGTGCCGTCGGAGGCGGTCACGAACGTCGCCGCGGTCTTCGACTCGTCCTTGTAGTAACCGAGCGGCACGTGACCACGGCGGGCGAGCATGCCCGTCTCGCCGACGCCCACGACCTCGAAGTCGTCGCCGATCACCGTCGTCCATTCGTTCATCCGGAACTTCGGACCCTTGTCGGTGACGTCGACCGAGCCGTTCGCGCCCGTCTCCGACGCGCCGAAGCTGTCGAGGATGAACGCGTTCGGGAGCCGCTCGTTGAACTCGGCCTTGATCGCGGGGGAGAGGATCGCACCACCCGACACGATCGCGAACACCGTCGCGGGCGCCTCGCGGTGCGCGAGCGCGTCGACGAGCGGGCGCGCCATCGCGTCACCGACGATCGACATCGAGTTGATGCCCTCGGAGTCGCACAGATCCCACAGCGCATCCGCGTCCATGCGGCGTTGGCAGTTCAGCACGAGTTTGTTCCCGCCGAAGAGCGTGACCATCGCCGTCCACTGCGCGTTGCCGTGCATCAGCGGCGCGAACGCCATCGAACAGGTTTGCTGCTCACCGATCTTCTCGGCGATCTCGCGCGGTGAGCTGATCCCAGGGCCGCCGTAGTTCCCACCGCCGAGGGCCGCGAAGAAGATGTCCTCGCCGCGCCACATGACGCCCTTCGGCATGCCGGTCGTGCCGCCGGTGTAGAGCACGTACAGGTCGTCGGGCGAGCGCCCGTCGGGGAAGCGAGTGTCGGACGCGGCAGCAAGCGCGGACTCGTAGTCGTCGGCGCCGAGCGAGTCGGTGGTGGAGGTCTCGTCGTCGAGACGGAGCAGCGTCGTGAGCTTCGGCAGTTCGCCGACGACCTGTTCGATGCGAGGTCCGAATTCGGCTTCGTAGATGAGCGCGACGAGATCGGCGTTGTCGAACAGGTACCGAAGCTCTTCGGCGACATAGCGATAGTTGACGTTGATCGGTACGACCCTCGCCTTGAAGCAACCGAGGAACGCTTCGATCCACTCGGCGCGGTTGTACGCGTGGATACCGACCCACTGGCCGGGTTCGACCCCGCGAGCGATCAACGCGTTCGCGACACGGTTCGCACGGGCGTCGAGCTCGGCGTAGGTCAAACGGGCGTCGCCGGCGACGAGCGCGACTCGCTCGGGGACGGCATCGGCAACGAGTTCGAACAGGTCGGCGAGGTTGAAACTGGGTTCGGCCATGGCGGGCGACGTTATCGGCCGGGTTCGACGCAGTTCGGTCCGGGCGACTCCCGACGCCGCTGCACTACGGTCGGCGCCGTGCACGCCCGATCGTTCACTCGCGGGGTGGTCGCGACCCCGCACTACCTCGCCTCCGCCGCCGGGCTCGAGACCCTCGCCAAGGGCGGCAATGCGATCGACGCGATCATCTCGGCGAACCTGACACTCGGCGTTGTCGCGCCGTACTACTGCGGCTACGGCGGCGATCTGCTCGCGATGGTGTGGGACGGCGCCGCGCACGGGTATCGCTCCGCGGGGCGAAGCCCGGCCGCGGCGTCGCCCGAGTTCGTCCGCGCCGACGGACACCCGGAGATGCCGGTGTTCGGGCCGCACGCGGTGACCGTTCCCGGCGCGGTGCGCGGCTGGTTCGATCTGCTCGACCGGTTCGGCACGAAGTCGTTCGGTGAGCTCGCGGCCCGCGCGATCTCGATCGCGGAGGAAGGCTTCGTGCTCACGCGACCCGGCGCGTTCCGGGTGCGCGGTTCGATCGGCATGATCGAAGCGATGTATCCGCGTGGCGCGAAGGATCTCGCGACGACCTATGCGGGGGCCGACGACGGCGTGCGCCTCCAGCTCCCGGCGCTCGCCCGCGCGATCCGCACGTTGGCCGCCGAGGGTCCCGACGCCTATTACCGCGGGCCGATCGGCGAGGGGATCGTTGCGACGTTGAGGGAACACGGCTCGGCTATGACCGAGGCCGATCTCGCGGATCACGAGGCCGAGTGGGTCGATCCGATCGCGACGGGTTTCGCGGGCCGCACGGTGCTCGAACTTCCGCCGCCGACCCAGGGCATCACGGCACTCGAGATGCTCGCGATCGCCGACGGTCTCGATGCGACACGCCGGGGTGGCGTCGAACGCGACCATGCGTTCATCGAGACGGCGAAACTCGCGCTGGCCGATCGCGATCGGCACGTGACCGACCCGGCGCACATGAAGATCAGCCCGACGGAACTCATCGATGCCGAACACGTCGCGCGGCGTCGCGCGCTCATCGGCGATCGAGCGCGGCCGATGGAACCTCGGCGCACACCCGACGGCGGCACCGCCTACCTGTGCGCGGCCGACGCCGACGGGCTCTGCGTGAGCCTCATCCAATCGAACTTCACCGCGATCGGCGCGGGCGTTCATGTCCCCGAGTGGGGTATCAACCTGCACAACCGCGGATCGTCGTTCTCACTCGACAGCGACCACGTCAACGTGCTGGCAGGCGGCAAGCTGCCGATGCACACGCTGATTCCTGCGCTCGTGTTGCACGACGACGATGTCGAGTACGTGTTCGGGACGATGGGCGGGCACGCGCAGGCGCAGGTACACCTCCAAGTGCTCACTCGGTTGCTCGTCGATGGCGACGATCCACAGTCGGCAATCGACGCGCCACGCTGGTCGGTCGATCCCGCGAACGCAACGTTGGCCTACGAATCGCGGTTCGCCGCGTCGTGGGTCGACGATCTTCGCGACCGGGGTCACGACCTGCGCCAGCTCCGCGCGTTCGATGACGGTGTTGGTCACGCCCATGCGATCGAACGAACCGGGCATGGTTTGCGCGCGGGGTGCGATCCGCGCGCCGAGAGTGCAGCGCTCGGCCTGTGACGAGATCGGAGAACAATCACCATGGGTGATCGCGTGCTCACGTGGCCGAACCTCATTTCATTGGTTCGTCTCGCGTGCGTTCCGTTGTTCCTCTATCTGCTGTGGGGCGCCGACCGTCCCGCCGCCGCGGCGTGGTTACTCGCCGTACTCGGCGCGACCGACTGGGTCGACGGCTGGATCGCACGCCGCTACGACCAGGGCTCGGAGCTCGGCAAGATCCTCGACCCGACGGCCGATCGGGCCTTGCTCGTCGCCGGTGCGATCGCGCTGCTCGTCGAAGACCTCCCCGGACTGGTGCACGCGTTCATCTGGATCGTCCTCGTTCGTGAGGTGGTGATCGCGGTCGTCACCGTCGGCCTCGCGGTCGCCGGCGCGCGTCGCATCGACGTCGTGTGGGCGGGGAAGGCGGGGACGCTCGCGGTGATGTTCTCGTTGCCGATGCTCCTGCTGGCGCACCACCTCGACGGCGGCTGGGCGACGGCGATGTGGGTCGGCGGCTGGGGGTTCGGGATCGGCGGTATCGGTCTCGGGTACTACGCCGCGGCGCAATACGTCCCCGAAGCGCGCCGGGCGCTCCAAGAGGGTCGTGCCGCTCGTCAATCGGTAGGTTGAACCGCTTCGATCCCGGATCTGGAGGCCAACGTGCAGTATCCCGACGACCTGCGATACAGCAAGGAGCACGAGTGGGTGCGCGTCGAGGGCGACGAAGTCGTCGTCGGCATCTCCGACTTCGCGCAGGACGCGCTCGGCGACATCGTCTATGTCGCGGTCCCCGAGGTCGGCGCCGAACTCGCCATCGACGAGAGCATGGGCGAGATCGAGTCGACGAAGTCGGTGTCGGAGGTCTACGCGCCCGTAGCGGGCACCGTCGTTGCGGTCAACGAGGCACTCGATGCACGGCCCGAATTGTTGAACACCGACCCCTACGGAGAAGGCTGGATCGCCCGGCTCCGCGTCGCCGATTCGTCCCAGGTTGCCCAACTCATGGACGCAGCGGACTACCGAGGGTTCGTCGAAGGCTGAAGTTCACTTCGGTGCGGCACGGACCAGCCGGTTCGCCCGCATATCCTCGTCCGCGTGATCTGCGGGCGATGCGCACATGAGAACCCGCCGGGTGCGAACTTCTGCTCGAACTGCGGCGCGCCCATCAACCCTCCCGAAGAGACCACCCTCACGCTCGCGGCGATCGAGGCAGTCGAGGAGGCCGACGACCTCGCGCGCTACCTCGATGGTTTGCCCGCCGGGGTCGGGCTCCTCGTCGTCCGCACCGGTCCCGCCGAGGGCAGCTCGTTCCGCCTCGACGCCGACCACACCGACATCGGACGCCACCCCGACTCCGACGTGTTCCTCGACGACATCACCGTGTCACGCCGACACGTGACCATCACGCGCGACGCCCGCGGCTATGAGTTGCGCGACGCGGGTTCGCTCAACGGCACCTACGTCAACCGCAAGCGCGTCGACGAAGCTCGGCTCGACCACGGCGACGAGATCCAGATCGGGAGATTCCGGGTGACCTTCGTCGTCGGCGGACACGGGAGTGCCGACTGATGTCCGAGCCCGGCAACGGTCACCATTCGATCGGCGACGTCCTCGACGAATTGCGCGACGACTTCCCCGACGTGACCATCTCGAAGATTCGCTTCCTCGAGAGCCAGGGGCTGATCTCACCCGAACGAACGCCGTCGGGCTACCGGAAGTTCTATTCCGACGACATCGCGCGTTTGCGTTGGATCCTCGATCAACAGCACGCGCACTTCCTGCCGCTCAAGGTCATCAAGGAGCGACTCGACGGCATGGATCGCGACGGGATCAAGCCCGGCACCGACGATCCGCCGCCGATCGAGAAGGAGAACCGCGAGACCGCGGTGCACGCACTGTTCGAGTCGGCGCGACAGGCCCAACTCGACGCCGAAGCGCAGCGCCAAGCCGCGATCGTGGCGGCGGCCGAACTCGAAGACGATGTCGACGAACTGAGCGCCGGAGTGACCGGCGTGAGCCTGACTCGCTCCGAACTGGCGCGCGCGGCAGGCCTCGACGAAACCGAGGTCGGTGAACTCGAGGAGTTCGGGCTGTTGGCTCCGACCTACGACCACCCCGATCGACCGCTGTTCGGCGACGAAGCACTCGCGATCGCCCGCGCCGCGGCAGGCTTTTTGAAATTCGGCGTCGAAGCCCGCCATCTTCGGATGTACCAACACTTTGCGGAGCGTGAGTCGGCGATGTTCGACCACGTGCTCCTCGGGTTTCGTCAGCGACGCAACCCCGAAGCCCAAGCGCAACTCGAAGAAACCCGACGCGAACTCACCACCCTCGGGCGGCGAATGCGCTTCGCGCTGTTGGCGCAGGTCGTACGCCGTCAGACCACCTGATCCGCGAGATCGCGATCGACATACCGGTGGTAGGGTCGCCCCGTGATCCCGTTGCGCCTCGTCGGGGTTCGGGTGGAGCTCGACTCCAACCAACCGATCGTGTTGCTGCGCGAGGCTTCGGGAACTCGCTACCTGCCGATCTTCATCGGCTCCCCTGAGGCGACCGCGATCGTCTATGCGATGCAGGGCCTCGACACCCCGCGCCCGATGACGCACGACTTGTTCAAACAGGTCCTCGACGATCGTGGAATCCGATTGCGGCGCGTCGACATCACGGCGCTCGAGGACCGCACCTTCTTCGCCGAACTGCACCTCGACCACGCCGGCGACGTTCGCCGCATCGACTCGCGGCCCTCCGACGCCATTGCGCTTGCAGTTCGCTTCGGCGCCGACGAGGTCGAGCTGTTCGCCGACGAGGACGTCATGGCCGAGGCGGGCGTCGAGCTCCCCGACGAGAACGACGACCCTGAATCACAGGTCGAGCAGTTCCGCGAATTTCTCGAGTCGATCAACCCCGAAGACTTCGCCTGATCCGCGCCCGTCTGGCGCGTTGACCTGGACTTTCACCCGAGTCAGCGGTCTCGACCGTTGGTCGAGGGTTGCAACTCTCGACCACAACTTCACGTTGACAAATCCCAACGGTCGTGTTCAGGTTCACATTCACGTAACTACGGGGTTGTGATCCGCGGATCACCCCTTCGAACCATTCGACCGACGCACAAGGACGCTTCGCATGACGGCTTCGCACACCCCGGCCGGCGCCTTCCGAGGACCGCAGGTCTGCAAGATCGTGGGGATCACCTACCGCCAGCTCGACTACTGGGCCCGCTCCGACATCATCCGCCCGTCGGTGCACGATGCCGCCGGCTCGGGGACCCAGCGCCTCTACAGCTATCGAGATCTCGTCGAGCTGAAGATCGTGAAGAAGTTGCTCGACGCGGGGATCTCGCTCCAGACGGCCCGCAAGGCGATCAACTACCTCCGCGACAACCTGGGCGAGAACCTCGCGTCGGCCCACCTCGTCCTCGAAGGCGAGCGTTCGATTCTTGCGTTCACCAACGATCAGATCATCGACCTCGTCCGCGAGGGTCAAGGTGTGCTCAACATCATTCCGCTCGCTCCGGTCAAGGCCGACATCGACGCGATGATCAGTGACGAGGTCGTCGAAATGCCGCAGTTGCCGTTCGCGGCGAACAGCTGAGCGTGGCCCTGCTGCGGACGAGTCCCCTCGACGCGGCCCACCGCGCACTCGGTGCGCGCATGGTCGAGTTCGGTGGCTGGGACATGCCGATTCAGTATCAGTCGGTCATCGACGAGCATCGCGCCTGCCGGGAACGGGCGGTCGTGTTCGACGTCTCACACCTCGGAACCGTCCGGGTGCAGGGGCCCGGTGCACTCGACCTGCTGCAGCGCACGTTGACCAATGATCTCGGGCGCATCGGTGTCGGTCGAGCGCAGTACACCCACCTGCTCGACCCTGTCGACGCGCACGTTCAGGACGACATCATCGTGTGGTGGGTCGGTGACGACGAGTTCTTCGTCATGCCGAACGCCTCGAACACCGACCGCGTGTGCGAGGCGCTCACCGACCCGACGACAGAAGCCGACGACATCACCGCGTCGCGAGCAGTGCTCGCAGTACAGGGACCTTCGGCGCGAGAACTGCTCGAACGGGTGTCGCCCGAGGCCGCGGCGGTCGGCCGATTTCGAGTCGCGAAGGTCGCGATCGCCGACTGTGACTGCATCGTCGCCGGAACTGGGTACACCGGCGAAGACGGCGTCGAGATTCACGTGCCGGCGGCAAACGCGGCGCACCTGTGGGATCTCATCGTCGCGACGGGAGTGGCTCCGGCGGGTCTCGGCGCGCGCGACACGTTGCGGCTCGAAGCAGGGCTGCCGCTGCACGGGCACGAACTCGGGCCGGGCATCACGCCGCTCCAAGCCAACCTCGGGTGGGTCGTTCGTTGGGACAAGGGCGCCTTTCGCGGTCGGGAGGCGCTCGACGAAGAACGCACCCGAGGTGTGCACCGGCTGCTGCGGGGCCTCGCGATCGAGGGGCGCCAGCCGGCTCGCGCCGGCGCACCCGTACTGCGCGGCGACACCACCGTCGGTGCGGTGACGAGCGGCAACTTCTCTCCGATCCTCGGCCACGCAATCGCGCTCGCCTTCGTTCCACCGACCACCGAGATCGGCGAGCAACTCGAGGTCGACGTGCGCGGCAAGCGCCTTGCGGCGAGTGTCGTCGAATTGCCGTTCGTCCGCCGCTGATCGACCCATGACGAACCGCATCACGATTCGTGACGCCCGCCCCGGGGACCTGGCCGAGATCGCCGACCTCATCCGCGCGCTCGCAACGTACGAACGACTCGAACACGAAGTGGTCTGGACCGAGTCGCAACTCGGCGAGACCCTGTTCGGCGCGGACGCGGTGCCGAAGGTCTTACTCGCCGAGTCCGACGGCCGCGTCGTCGGGATGGCGTTGTGGTTCTGGACGTACTCGACCTTTCTCGGCCAACCCGGCATCTGGCTCGAGGACCTGTTCGTTCGACCTGAGCACCGCGGCGCGGGCCACGGGCGGGCGCTGCTCACGGCCTTGCGCGAGCGCACACCGCATCGGGTCGAGTGGAACGTGCTCGACTGGAACGAGCCGGCACAGGGTTTCTACCGGAACCTCGGTGCCTTCCCGATGGACGAGTGGACGACCTGGCGCTGGCTGCCGCCGGCGTCGGAGCCCGATCCGTCAGCCTCGTAACGCTTCGAGGTGGTCGTTGAGGAAGCGGCCGTCGGGGTCGAAGCGGTCGCGCGCCGACCACCAACCTTCCCAGTTCGGGTACCGATCGCGCAGCTCGACACCGGTGCACGTGTGAACCTTGCCCCAATGGGGTCGACCGTCATGATCGAGCAGGATCCGTTCGGTGTCGGCGAACATCTCGTCGCAGGGCAGGTCCGCGCCTTGATGCACCGAGATCGTGACCGACGGCCGAGCGGTGTGCGGCGACAGCCAGAGATCGTCGCCCGCCACCGTGCGGTACTCGACCGGCCACTGCACATGGGGCCACGCCGACTGCATGCGTTGGCGTAGCGCGGCGAAGCAGGCGGGGCCGGCGTCGGCGGGAACGGAGTACTCCATCTCGTTGAACCGAAGTTCGCGACGGCTCGGCAGAATTCGGTGCCAATGGTCGATGCGTTCTCGCTTGCGGTCGGGGAGCGGATCGGGCGCGACGTCGGTGTGATCGATGGCTTTGTGTTCGACCAGATCACGATGCGGATACCAGAAGAACTCGTAGTGACGAGTCGCCGCGATGCGGTCGGCGAGCGAGGCGAGCACGTCGGTGCCCGAGCCGTACTCGATCCGTTCGTGCAAGTTGTAGGTCGGGATGACATCCAGCGTGAACTCGGTGACGATGCCGAGCGCGCCGAGCGAGGGGCGCAGGGCCGCGAACAGATCGGGCTCGCGATCGGCGTCGCAGTCGACGACGTCGCCGCTCGCGAGCACGACCCGAGCGGCGCGGACTCGGGTCGCGAGGTTCGAGAGGCTCGGACCCGTGCCGTGGGTGGCCGTGCCGATCGCGCCGGCGATCGTCTGCACATCGATGTCGCCGAGGTTGTGCAGCGCGAGCCCTTCGGCATGGAGGGCGGCGGCGAGGTCGTGCAGCACGGTGCCGCTGCGAACTCGGGCGGCGGTCCGATCGTCGGAGATCGAGATGATTCCCGTGAGACCTTCGGGTGCGACGAGCACGTCGTCGGTCGCGCAAAGCGGAGTGTTCGAGTGACCCGTGCCGCGCACTCGAATCCGGCGACCGTGGTCCGCGGCGTGACGGACGATCGCGACGACATCGTCGTCGGTACGCGGCGTCTCGATGATCATCGGGTCCGCGTTCACTCGTCCTGACCAGTTCGACCATGCCGGCATGCAGCGGAGAGTATGGCGAGATGACCCGTGCTGATTCGTTCGAAGTGCTCGCTCCCGAGCGCGCCGCTCGCTGGGACCGATTCGGGAAGTGGGACACGACCTTCTACCCGAAGTTCCTCGGCCTCGACCTGGAGGAGGTCCGACTCGACTACGCCCGGATGCGGATGCGGTATCGGCCCGAGTTTCTCCAACCCGCGGGCGTGTGGCATGGCGGCGCGATCGCGTCGTTGATCGACACCGTCGTCGTTCCGGCGGTCGGGTCGGGCTACGGCGAACCGCGTCAGATGTTCACCATCGATCTGCAGCTGCGTTACCTCACCCCGATCCCGCGCGACACCGACGCCGTCGCCGAAGGCTGGGTCACGAAGAGGGGCCGATCGACCTTGTTCTGCGATGCCGAGGTCTTCGTCGGCGAGGTCGGCGGGACGCTCGCCGCGACCGCGACCCTTGTCTACAAGGTCTCCTCGCAACCGGCTCAGTGGGACTGACGTCGCGAGCGACTCAGGGGCGGAGGCGGGGGAGGACGTCGCGGCCGAAGCGATCACACGCGTCGAGGTGGGGATAGCCCGAGAGGATGAACGCGTCGATCCCGAGCGCACGGTAACGCTCGATCTTCGCGGCGACCTGATCGGGATCGCCGACGATCGCGGCTCCGCACCCGCTCCGGGCGCGCCCGATTCCCGTCCAGAGGTGATCCTCGACGAATCCGTCGTCGGTCGCCGACTGGTCGCGTAGTTCGGCTTGGCGGCGAACCCCGGCCGATTGGCTGTCGAGGGAGCGCGCGCGAATGCGGTCGCCCTCGGTAGCGTCGAGCTTCGAGACGAGGCGTTCGGCGGCGGCGCGTGCTTCGGACTCGGTGTCGCGCACGATCGTGTGGACGCGATAGCCGAATCGCAGCGTGCGCCCATAGGCCGCGGCGCGTCGACGCATGTCGTCGACGATGGCGTGCACGCCCGCTTCGGTGTCGGGCCACATCAGATACACGTCGGCTTCTCGCGCGGCGACGTCGCGCGCATCTTCGGACAGCCCTCCGAAGTACAACGGTGGGCACACCGATCCGGGCGTGACCGCGTTCGGTACCGGGAGTGCGAAGTCGTAGAACTCGCCGTGATGGTCGATCGGCAGGCCGTTGAGCGCGGCCCGCAAGATCTGCATCACCTCGAGCGTGCGCTGGTAACGCGGAGCGGACGCGAGCGACTCGCCGGGAAGGTCGCTGGAGATGATGTTGATCGTGAGCCGCCCGTCGAGCATCGCGTTCAGGGTCGCGAGTTGCCGTGCGAGCTGCGGCGGCCAGAGTTCGCCGCAGCGCACGGCTACCAGCAATCGCATCGCTTGCACTTCGGGCGCGACCGCGCCGGCAAACGCGACCGAGTCGATGCCGAGTTCGTAGCCACTCGGCAACAACGTGTTGTCGAAGCCCCACGTCTGAGCGCGCAAGACGATGTCGCGGCAGTGCGAGTACGACGAACGCAGCGCCGGATCACCGACGCCGAGAAACTCATAGTCGTCGTCGCACAACGCCGCGAACCAGGCGACCTCGAGCGGGGATGTCACGACCAGCCCTCCGGGCGCGAGGCGAGGCCGCACGCGCGAAGCGCCGCCCGCCGGGAGCCGAGCGGGGTGATCACGGCAGGTTGCGGCCGGCGGCGACGATGAGGCGGTAGAGCTCGGGTTTCTGCAGGACGACGCGGGAGGCGGTCGCAGCTTCGTCGATTCGGTCGAGTTGTTGCGTGCCGATGATGGCGACGGGCCGTGACGGGTGACCGAGCACGAAGGCGAGTGCAATCGCGGTTCGGGTGACGCCGTGTTCGGCGGCGATCTCGTCGATGACGGTGGTGAGGAGGTCGTCGTGGCCGATCCGACCACCGCCGAGCGGGCTCCAGGCGAGCGGCGTGATGCGGTGTTGCAAGCACCGATCGAGCACGCCGTCGTCGAGTGGCGCGAGGTGCCACAGCGAGAACTCGGGTTGGCTCGTGACGATCGGCCCTTCGCAGTGGGCGAGCAGCGCGTCGAGTTGCGCGGCCGAGTAGTTCGAGACGCCGACGTGGCGAACCCACCCGCGGTCGACGAGTTCGCCGAGCGTGGCGGCAACTTCGGCCGGATGCGCGAGCAGGTCGGGTCGGTGGATCTGGTAGAGGTCGATGACGTCGACACCGAGTCGGCGACGAGAGGCGTCGCAGGCCTCGATCAAGTGCGCACGCGACGAGTCGTACGGGACGTCGGGGGAGATGCCGCCCTTGGTGGCGATGATCATGCGATCGCGCAGCGTTGGCTCGGTACGGAGAACGTCGCCCAGCAACGCCTCGGCGGCCCCGAAGCCCGGCCCACCTCGCCCGTAGATGTCGGCCGTGTCGATGAGGTTCATGCCGTTGTCGAGCGCGCGCTCGATCTTCGCGTGCGCGTCGGAGACCGAGGTCCCCGCGAACCGCCAACATCCGTACGAGATCGGTCCGACTTCGAGGTCGCTCACGCCGAGCCGTCGAGTTTTGTGCATCGGCCGTACGGTAGTGGAGCCGAACAGGAGTGGAGATGGACGAAGTTCGATTCGGGATCATCGGCACCGGGATGATGGGCACCGAGCACATGCGCAACGTGCTCGCGCTCGATGGTGCGGTGATTGCTGCGATCAGCGATCCGAACGACGAACCGTTGCAGTGGGCGCGCTGGACACTCGGCGACGACCACGCGCCGGTGGCCGAGTTCCGTGACCACAACGATCTCATCGCCTCCGGATTGTGCGACGCGGTGATCGTCGCGTCGCCGAACTTCACGCACGTCGACGTTCTCGCCGACGCATTACGAAGCGATCTCGCGGTACTCGTCGAAAAGCCTTTGTGTACAACCGTTGAAGACTGCTTACGAGTTCGGAAGTGGGCTGCCGGGCGTGACGCGTTGACCTGGGTCGGGCTGGAGTACCGATACATGGCACCGGTACGCACGCTCTTGGAACAGCTCGATGCCGGCTCGATCGGCCCGCTCACGATGCTGGCGATCCGCGAGCATCGCTTCCCTTTTTTGGCGAAGGTCGACAACTGGAACCGCTTCAGCCGCAACACCGGCGGAACGCTCGTCGAGAAGTGCTGTCACTTCTTCGATCTGATGAACCTTGCGATGCGCATGAGTCATCCTGGTGATCGTCCGATGCGCGTGTACGCGAGCGGTGCGCAGGACGTGAACCACCTCGATGAGCTGTACCACGGCGAGGTGCCCGACATCCTCGACAACGCGTTCGTCATCGTCGACTATGCGAGCGGCGCCCGCGCGTGCCTCGACCTGTGCATGTTCGCCGAGGTCGGCCGCAACGAACAGGAGCTCGTGGCGACGGGCCCGGCCGGCAAGGTCGAGGCATTCGTTCCCGGACCGGGCCACGTCTACGTCGGGAGTCGCAGCGAGCGGTCGCTGCGCAAGATCGAGATCGTCGATGATCCTCGGATTGCTTACCGAGGCGCGCATCATGGCGCCAGCTTCCTCGAGGTCGCCGAGTTCGTCGCGGCGCTGCGCGCCGGCACCGCGGCGGGGGTCACCGTCGACGACGGGCTGTGGTCGGTCGCGGTGGCGCGGCAGCGCACCGCTCGATCGAGGAGACTCGGCCCGTCCTCCTCCGCGAGTTCGGGCTGGAGGTCTGAGGTGCTGACGCGGTGAGCGAACAAGCGTCACAGCCTGTCCTTTTTGTGCAATGCGCGCCGTAGACTGCGCCATCATGGCCAAGGGAAGCACGCGACGTCGCTACGCGACCTTCGCGATCACCGCCGCGGTGCTCGTGCCCATCGGCGTCGACACCGCGCCGGCCGCCGCCGTGCTCCCGGCGGGCTTTGCCGACACCGTCGTGTGGGGGAGCGGGCAGGGGATCGTCAACCCCGCGGCCGTGGCATTCGCGCCGAACGGTGAAGCCTTCGTCGCCGAACAAGACGGGCGCATCTGGAGCTTCGCGAACAGCAACGACACGTCGGCGACCCTGATGGCCGACCTGCGTCCCGTCGTCTACACGCCGGGCGATCACGGCATCAGCGACATCGTCGTCGACCCGCAATACCCGACCCGTCCATATGTGTACGCGCAGTACACGCTCGACGCGGCTCCTGGCGCGAACCCACCGTCGTACAACGACAACTGTCCGAACCAGAACGTGCCGGGCTGTCCGACCCGAGCGCGAGTGGTCCGCATCGAGGTCGGCGGCGGCGTGATGGTCGGCAACGAGACCATCTTGTTCGAAGGTGGTTGTTTCCACGGGCCGTACCACGGTCCTGCCGGTATCGACTTCGGCGCCGACGGCTACCTCTACGCGGCGTCGGGCGAAGGCGCCCGGACCTTGACGCTCGACTGGGGTCAGTCCGGATCGCCCGCGAACCCGTGCGGCGACCCGCCGGGCGCGATCGGAGTCGAGCCCACGTTACCGACGAGTGAGAGCGGCTCGGTACGTTCGCAGGACCTGCGCACGACGAGCGACCCGCTCGGATACAACGGCACGGTCATCCGCATCCACCCCGACACCGGACTGCCTGCGAACGACAATCCGCTGATCGGCTCTACCGACCTGCACGCACGGAAGACGATTGCGCACGGGCTTCGCATGCCGTGGCGAATCTCGTTTCGACCCGACTCCGACGAGTTGTACATCGGCGACGTCGGCGCGAACACCCACGAAGAGATCGACCGTATCCCCGACGTCGCCGACGGCACCGTCGAGAACTTCGGGTGGCCGTGTTACGAGGGCACACCGCGGATGACCGCGTGGGATGGTGCCGACTCGACCCTGTGCGAGTCGCTGTACGCCGACGGACCGACTGCGGTGGCGACGCCCCACCTGCAGTGGACTCATGCGGGTCAGGTCGTCGCCGGCGACGGATGCCCATCGGGCGCCGGCGCGGTGACGGGGCTCGCGTTCTACGAGAGCGGGCCGTATCCCGCGGCGTACGACGGCGCGATGTTCTTTTCGGATCTCGTTCGCGACTGCATCTACGTCACGTTCCCCGATGCGACCGGCGTTCCGAACCCCGCGTCGACGCTGTTGTTCGCGTCCGGAATCCAAGGTATCGCCGACCTCACGGTCTCACCCGCGGGCGAGCTCTATTACACGAGCTTGTTCGGCTGCAATTGTGTGCGACGCATCCGCTATTCGGCGGGGAACGCCGAACCGAACGCGGTGGCAACGGCCGACGTCACCTACGGGTCGTTGCCGTTGAACGTGCAGTTCGATGCGTCGACGAGCAGCGACCCCGAGGGCGGCACGCTGCAGTTCGCGTGGGACCTCGACGGCGACGGCCAGTACGACGATTCGACGATCGTCAACCCGTCTCGCAGCTACCCGAACGCAGCCACGATCGACGTCGGGCTGCGCGTCACCGACCCGCTCGGCGGCTTCGACACCGACGTGTTGCGCGTGCAGCCGGGCGAGAGCCCACCGAACGTGAACGTGACGCAACCGACGGCAACGACGTTCGCGGTCGGCGATGTGATCCCGTTCGCGGCCAGCGCGACCGACAGCGGCGACGGCGGGTTGAGCGCGAGCGCGTTCTCGTGGGAGGTCGTCGAATACCACTGCAATCCGGCGAATCCGACCCAGTGTCATCAGCATCAGCTCCAACAGTTCGACGGCGCCGCGAGCGGTTCGTTCGTCGCTCCCGATCACGAACTGCCGTCGAACCTCGAGGTCCGGCTCACCGTGACCGACTCGGCCGGGTTGACCGCCACCGCGGCCCGCGCCATCCAGCCCCGGACCGAGACGTTGGCGATGCGATCCAATCCGCCCGGCATCGCCCTGGGCGTCAACCTCGTCACCGCGACGACACCGAGCGACGTCGCCGTGATCGAACGCAGCGAACCGATCGTGAGCGCGCCACTCACCGCGCAGATCGCAGGGACCGACTACGAGTTCATTGGATGGAGCGATGGGGGAGCGGCCGCGCACCCGCTGCCACCGGTCGAGAGTCCGCAGACCCTGACCGCGACCTACCGGGCGGTGCCGATCGCCGTACCGACCCTCGCGGTCGTCGCCGAACCCGCCGGGATCGGGAGCACGTTCATCGACGTCCCGGTGTCGCTGACGTTCGCGACCGATCGGACCGTGACGATCCCTTGGTCGACCATCGGCCACACCGCGACATCCGGAGCCGACTTCGTCGCGGCATCGGGAACCGTCACGATCCCGATCGGCCAGACGCAGGGAGTCGCGCGGGTCACCGTGTTGGGTGACCTCATCGACGAAGCCGACGAGTTGCTGCTGGTCTCGTTCCAGAGCCCCACGAACGCGAAGCTCGGCGGATTCTTCGGTCTCGGCTTCGGCGTGATCGCCGACGACGACCCCTTACCGGTGATCCTGCCGACCGTCGCAAGCGTCGTCGAGGGCGACGTCGGCACGACCACGGTTCAGATCCCGGTCTTCCTCGACCGACCATCGGGTCGAACCGTCACCGCCGGGTTCGTGACGTTGCCGTGGACTGCGGCCCAGGGGAGCGACTTCGATCCGGCGTGGGGGACCGTCACGTTCGCGCCCGGCCAGACCCAGACGACCGTACCGGTGACCGTTCGCAAAGACACGGTCGACGAGACCGACGAGATGTTCTTCATCTGGGTCGTCGAACCGACCAACGCGATCGTCGGCGGCTTCTCCGGCATCGGCGTCGGCCAGATCCTCGACGACGATTGAGGCTCACCTTCGCGTTCTGACGGTCGTTCGCGCCCTCGCAGGGCGCGAAATCCAGTCAGAACGCGAAAATCACGCGGTCGCGACGGCGGTGATGGCGCGGACCGGGGGTGCCTCGACCCGGCGCACCGACACGATGCGATCGGTGCGAAAGCTCGCCACGCGCTGCGAGAACGCGGAGAGCTTGCCGCTGCGGCCGTCGCCGACGAAGAACGTCGTCAGCGGCCCTTCCAACACATAGCTGTCGGCCTCGACAACCAGTTCGACGCTGCCATCGGTGATCTCGATCTCGAACACGACGCTCTCCTCGGCCGGGGGAGCACGACCGTACGCCGAACGACCTGGGGATCGTCAGTAGGAATTCGGCCGAAAAACGGGGGATTTCCTGGTGATCACGCCGTCATCACGCGCGGATCGAACCCCGCCGCGGCGGAATCAGCTGCACGAGACACTGCAGACTGCGACCGCCGAGGCTCCAACTCGAACGCACCGGAGCGAAATACCAGAAGTCGAGATCGTCCGAATCGACGATCGATCGGCCCACGTATTCGTCCGACACTGCCAAGCAAGCGTCGAGCGCGTGTTCCTCGATCGCAGCATCGCCGGGAAACTCCGATCCGAAACCGACCAGCGGAGCGTTCGAGGTCACTTCGAAGGCATGGCGACCCGCGCAGTCGACCACCGGGAGACTGAAGAACACCTCGCGATCTTCGTCGATCGTGTCGACGCACTGGCCGACTTCGAGCGCATCGAGGTCGATGTTCTGGACCCGCAGTTCGGGAGCGTCGCCGTCGTCGGAAGTCATGGAGTCCGCACCGTCGCGGCCGTCGATGGTGTCGGCCGGCGAACAGCCCAACGACACCACGACCACGAACCCGACACCAGCCCACGAACGATGCATCCGGCCATCCTCGCACCTCGTCTGCGAGCGGCACCAAGGCGACTTGACATAACGGGCATTATCGGCCAAAGGCCGATAATGCGCAAGGCGGGGGACGGCTCGTGCCTGCGGCACTTGCCGTGTCGGGGCCTCAGGCGCTCGACGTTGGCGCCCTGGCGCCTCGCCGGCAAGTCGGTTTGCTTGCGCCTTGCCGTTCCTTGGTTGCTTAGTTGTTCTGGGTCAGAGGCGGCCGGCGGATTGGGCGGCGGCTTCGGTGGCTTCGAGTTGGCGGGCGATGATGGCGAGGCCGCCGTCCCAGAAGGTGGGGTCGGTGAGGTCGACACCGACGAGGGCGCCGAGGGCTTCGGGGGCCATGGAGCCGCCGGCGGAGAGCAGTTCGAGGTATTGGGGGACGAAGGCATCGCCGTGGTGCTCGTATTGGGCGTAGACGCTCAGGGCGAGGAGCTGGCCGTAGGCGTACGCGTAGACGTAACCGGGCGAGCCGATGAAGTGCGGGATGTAGGACCACCAGGTCTTGTAGCCCTCGGTGATCTCGACCGCGTCGCCGAGCATGGCGGCTTGAGTGTCGTGCCAGATCTCGCCGAATCGTTCGACCGACAGTTCGCCGACATCGCGTCGCTCGTTGTGCACGCCGTGCTCGAATCGATTCATCGCGATCTGACGAAAGACCGTCGCGATCGACCCTTCCAAGCTCTCCGCGAGCAACGCGAAGCGCTCCCCTGGGTCGCTCGTCGCGTCGAGCAGGCGACCGAACGTCACCGTCTCACCGAACACCGACGCGGTCTCGGCCAACGTCAACGGCGTCGAGAAGTGATACACGCCCTGCGGACGCGACAGGTACGCGTGCAAGCCGTGCCCGAGTTCGTGGGCGAGCGTCAGCACGTCACGTCGACGCGCTGTCCAGTTCAACATCAGATACGGATGATGCGACGGCACCGTGTACGAGCAGAACGCTCCCCCACGCTTGGCCGGACGCACCGGCGCGTCGATCCAACCCGAGTCGACGAACTCACGAGCGATGTCGGCGAGCTGCGGCGAGAACGACGCGTAGGCGTCGAACACGATGTCGGTAGCCTCGTCCCACCCGATCTCCGCGTCGGAGGTCGCCACCGATGCGTTCCGGTCGTAGTCGGCCAGACGTTCGAGTCCGAACAGTCGCGCCTTCAGCGCGTACCAACGTTGCGGGATGTCGTAGTGCCGTTGCACCGCATCGACGAGTGCGGCGACCGATTCGTCGCTCGCCTCGTTCGCGAGGTTTCGACTCGCGACCCACGAGTCGAACGACCGCAAGCGATCGTCGGTTGCCTTGTCGGCCAACAACGTGTTGAACACGAACGACCGGGTCCGAAGCCCCGGCGCGAGGCCGGCCGTCACCGCATCGGCAACCCGGGCCCGCAACTCCCGATCCGGCGATTGCAGCAACGACAGCGCTGACTCGAGCTTCAAGGTCTCGCCGTCGAGCTCCGCGGTGATCCCCGACTGCAGCTCCTCGAACAGCCGCACCCACGCCGTCGATCCCGTCACGCTCTTTTCGGTGAGGACGATCTCTTCGGGCTCGCTCAACAGGTGCGGGCGATACCGACGAGTCGAACGGAGGTGGTGCGTGGCGAACGCGAGACTCGGGTCGGCCAGCAGCGATTCAGCCTGCTCATCGGGCACCTCGGCCCATTCGAGTTCGAAGAACATCAACTTCGTCGCGATCGCGGTGCTCCGCTCCTCGATGCGAGCGAGGCGAGCACCGTTCGTTGGATCCTGCGTATCGACCGAGAACCGAAGCCCCGCGTACGAGCCCGCGCGGCCGAGCAGGTCGCCGAGCCGGGCATTGCGTTCGAGGTACTCGACGAGGGTGGCGACATCGAACGACGCGACCTGGCCGCGATACGCCGACAACTCCTCGGCGAGTGCGTCGGCCTCGGCGAGGAGTTGTTCGACGCCGGCATCGCCGGGTACCGGCAGCAATGGCTCGAGATCCCATTCGACCTCGCTGGCGAGTCGGTCGGCTTCGGTCATCGTCATCCGAGCGAGGCTAGAGGGCGCGCAGTTCGACGACCGACGATGGCGAACACGGCCCAGGTCCGCGCGCCCGGGGCCCGAGCGGCCCGGGAGCGCAGCGACCAAGAGCGGGAAGCACAGAGGGCGCGCAGTCACTCGCTGAGCGGCTTGTGCATCACGATCATTCGGGCGACGAACCCGTGCGTCTCGAAGAAGTTCTTGGCGGCCCGGTTGCCGGGCAGCGCGCGGGCGTCGACGCCGAAACACCCGCGCTTGCGGGCCCACGTCACGATGAGGTCGGCGAGCGCCTCCCCCACTCCCACCGCCCGCGTCGCTTCCTCGACGAACAGTTCGTCGACCACACCGAGCAAGGTCGCATCGCGCAAGGTCTCGACTCGGACGATCGCGTAACCGACGATCACGTCGTCGATGAGCCCGACGAACACCCGACTGTCGGGGCCGTTGACAATCCCCGCCAAATCGGCCGGACTCGGGCACGCGACGGCCTGGCGCGACCACACGCTCCCGCCACGCGTCGGTTCGAGTTCGTCACGCAACGACCGGGCCAACGTGGCGATCACCGGGAGGTCATCGAGCTGGGCCGCTCGGGCCGACTCCACCTACGCGCCGCTCAGTTGTTCGATCTTGCCGAGAATCGTTCGGCGATTGCGGTGGGAGGCCTCGTAGTCGCGAACGGCCTCCAACTCCGCGGCATCGAGGCCGACGAGCCGTTCGACGACCTGACTGGCCGCCAGTGCGTCGTAACCCGGGATCGCGAGGTCACGAGGCGAGCCGTTCGAGCCGTTCGATCCGCCCACCGCGGCGTGTGCCGTATCGCCAACCGCGGCGCTGCTCGGCGCCTCGCGAGTCGGATCCGTGGCGGGATCTTCGCAGTCGCGGGGTTGTGACGACGACTTCGACGGTTCGGTCGGCTCGGTCGATTCGGTCGGTTCGACGGCCCGACCGCGCAGTTGATCGATGTGGCGAACCACTTTGTCGCGAACCATCGGGACGCCGAACGCCAACGCCACCTCGCCCGTGCTCTTCACCGTGCGGACGCGCTGTTCGACGTTGTTCTGGCGACGATCGATCTCGGCCCGGCCTCGCGACACGAACATGTTGACGAAGGTCGGCGCCATGTCGCGCAACGTCAGCGCAACGCCGACCGGCGCGAACACGGCGACCTCGACGAACCGTTCGATCCGGGCACGGGCCTCACTACTCATCGGCGGGCGAGTCTACGGAGCGACGCCGGACGACCACGAAGACGAGCGCCAGACCCGCTCCGGCCGCGCTCCCCCACAACACCCAATCGCCGAAACGCACGTACGGGGTCATCCCACCGCGGGTCGCGATCGTGCCCGAGACGACGCCGTTCTCGAACAGCGGCTGTGTCGCGATCACCCGACCGTCGGCCTCGACCACGCCGGTGATGCCAGACACCGACGCCTGGAGCACCGGACGGCCGGTTTCGACCGCTCGAATCTGCGCGGCCGCGAGGTGCTGCTCACTGTTCGACGAACGGCGGTACGACCGGTTGTTCGTCGACACGACGATCAGCTCGGCACCGTCGCGGACCAGCGGCCGGACCTCGGCGCCGAACATCGACTCGAAGCAGATGATCGTCGCGATCGGCGTGCCGCGGATTTCGAACCGCCCCGGTGAGGTGCCGGGCGCGAAATCGCGCGGGATCTGGTCGATCGCGTCGACGAACCGCTCGATCGTCGAACGCCACGGCACCCACTCGCCGAACGGTACGAGGTGGCGTTTGGCGTACTCGCCGATGATCTCGCCCTCGGGCGACCACAACACGTTCAGGTTCCGAGCCCGACCATCGGGCGCATCACCCGCCCCGTTCGCGAGCACGTAGGACTTGTGCGCCCGAGCACCGTCACCGAGCTGTTCGGGCCAGCGGGCGAGCGGAAAGTCGACGGGATCCGGGGCGTTCGGCGCGTCGGGAAAGCTGCTCTCGGGAAACACGATGAGGTCGTACTCGCCCTCGAGCGAGGCCGCCAGCTCGAAGTGGTTGTACACCAACAGGTTCTCGAATCCCGTTGCCGGTGACCCGAAGAACTCCTCGCCGGTGAGGTCGCGGTTCACGTCGTTGCCCTGGAGCAGGGCATAGCGCAACTCCCCGGTCGTCGTCGGAGTCGGGCGCACGGCGTGCCAGCCGATCGTCAGCGCGGCCAGGCCCAGGACCGGAACGATCAAGCCGATCCGCACGCGCCCGGAGCTGCGTTCGACGAGTGCCGTCGCGATCGCGTCGTTGATCGCGACGGCGACGAACGAGATCAAGCCGAGCCCACCGAGCGCGCCGAGCGACCGCATCGCCGCAATGTCGTGGAACGCGTAGCCGACCTCACCCCACGAGAACCCGCCCAACGGCCAGCGGGCCAGCAAACCCTCCCCGACGACCCAGACTGCGGCGGTGAGCAACGGGTGGCGGACTCCGCGCCGATCGAGGGCGCCGATCACCGCTCCGACGATCGCCGGATACAACGCGACCCACGCGACGAACGGCACGATCGCAACCGCCCCGAAGTACCACGCCCACGACAGCACGATCCCGTTGTAGGTCGCGCCCGTGACGAAACCCAACCACGCGCCACGACGAGCGCCGACGCCGCGCCACGCAACGAACAACGGCACGAGCGCGACGAGCGCAAGCCAGCCGATGTCAGGGCCGGGTCGACTGCACGCCAGCAGAACTCCGGCCAACACCGCCCAGCCGAAGGCCGGTCTCGGCAACCGGAACCAGCGCCGCGCTCGGCGCGGATCGGACCGAGTCAGACGCAGTCGCGGCAGAGCGAGGCCTTCTCGTCGGCGAGCATGTGGCGGGGGAAGACGAGAAAACAGCTCGAGCAGACGAACTCACCCGGACGTCGAGGAACGATCTTGGTGCCGGATTCGCCCAGGTCGGCGGGTTCGTCGTCCTCGTCGTCCTCTTCGAGCCCGGTCTTGGCAGTTCGTTCCCGGAGCACGACGTCGAGCGCCTCTTCGACGTCGTCGGGATGCAACTCCTCGTCGAGGTCGACGACATCTTCGTCGTCTTCGACCTTCAGCGGCACGACGTCTTCGTCGTCATCGTCGTCGTCGTCGACCGCGAGCGGGTCGGCCACGAGCTCTTCGTCGATGATCTCGTCATCGCCATCGATGTCGTCGTCTTCGTCGATGATCTCGTCGAGACCGTCGTCTTCGATGTCGTCTGGTTCTTCGTCGAAATCGTCGTCGCTCATGGTGTGGGGCTCATGGTGTGGGGCTCATCGTCGGGTTGTTCGGGGCGAGTTGTTCGGCGTTGGCGATCGGCGTCGCCGATTCGTCGGATGCGCCCTGCAGCGCCGGGCCGGGGCGAGGCGCCGGGAGTATAGGGGTGGGGTCGGCGCCGAACGCGTCATCTGCACCGATAATTCCCCGAGTCGACGCTCGGGCGTGATCGCCCGCGACGGCCGGACCGGGCGGCCGAACGACGTGGCCCAGAAGACCGTTGGGGCCGCCGATGCCCGCCCCGCTTGGGTCCGAGGCCGTCTCCGGGGCTGGCCCGGCGGCCGCGGACCCCTAGGCCGACGGACAGCGTTCTCTACTTGGTCTCCTGGACCGACGTCTCGGTCGCCCCTCGCCCGACCCGTTGGAAGACGAGCCGACCTTCGTCGGACTCGCCCGCGGCGCGCTCTGTGACCTTCCAGCAGCGAACGCGACACCGCATGAAACGGCTCCGCCTCCGTGCCGCACAGACCGCGTCGGAGACGGGGTCGCAAGGGCGAACTCATTTCGCCAAACGCGCGGGGATGCTGTCAAGCCGAAGCGCCTCGAATCGCGCGACGTTGACCAGGACCGACGCGCGTCGGTCCCGCTCACGAACCCGCGAAAAAAATCTTCGATCCGCGCGACGCGATCGCGACGAACCGGACTCCGATGATCAACTCGACGCGAGCCGGCGTCGTTCCGCGGCGCGTTCGGCCTCGAGCCGTTCGAGCTCGTACGTCTCGTGATCGGCGAAGCTCATGGCGTCGGCGATGAGTCGATGGCCCGCGATCTCCGCGATCTGACGATGCATCTCTTGCGCGACGCGCCGGTAGGCGGGGTGGCCCTGCGGCGCGCTGCGCAGTTCGATGAGATGCATCGCTTCGCGCGCGTTCATCTGCATCACGTATCGCACGCGGTACGCCAACGACACGGCATAGCCGGCCTCGACTGCGTGATCGGCCTGCAAGGTTTCGTAGAGATCGGCGGAGCGTGCCATGGAGTCGCGGAACACCGAGGTGGCACCGGCCTCGTCGACGGCTTCGGGAATGTCGAAACCGAGGTGCGGGGTGAGCGGCTGCCATTCGATTGTGAGCATGCGGTGACGCTGGAGATCCCGGAAGGCTCCGTAGTCGCCGACGATCTCGAACCGGTACATCGTGCGTTCGAATGCTCGGCCGGGCTTGTGGCGACGATTCTGACGGTCTCCGACGTAGCTCGACATCAACGCGGCTCGTTCGTCGGCCGAGAGTCTCCGCACTGCGGCGGCGACTTGGCTTTCGGGTCGGTCGCTGCTCGCGAACGCGATGGCGGTGAGCACCTTGTCCTCGCCGTCAGGATCGAAGTCGAGCAGGCGCACCTGCGGGCTCGACACTGGCGCCGCCGTGGCGGACCCGTCGGGCGGTCCGAACAACTTCTCGACGAGCACCGCGGTCGCCGCGGCGTTCTGCTCGAGATAATCGACCCAGGCACCACCGCGGTCAGGACGATCGACCCGCGTGAGGAACGAAGGAATCACCTTGCGCAGTTCGTAGAGCATCTCGGCGGCGTAGCTTCGGGCCTCGGGAAGCGGGTGCGCGAGCATCCGCAGCAGCAGCGCCTCGAACGCCTGGCCGGTTCCGTAGATGCCAACGTTCGACAACGTTGCCGCGGGCAGGATCCCACGTACCGAATCACAGGCTTTCGCCTTGATCGTCTGCTTGTAGACGAAATCGGAGATCCCGGCTTCCTTCGGGTAACGGCGCTTCGCCCATTCGGTGAGCGTCGGCAACAGCTCGCGGTACGAATCGAACAAGGCGTCGATGTCGGCGACGTAGCGCGCACCGTGGCGCGACGACAGCACGTCGGGCGGTCGGTGATACCGGTAGCGGCCGTCGACGCGGCTGTCGTAGGGGATGTAGCGCGTCGACTGTTCGAGGTACGACATGAGTCGCCCCCACTCGAGCACTTTCGTCAGCAGGTTCGAAGCCTGTTCGCACGCCAGGTGCACGCCGCCGAGTTGCGCGACCGAATCGTCGCCGTACTCGAGGAAGACGCGGTCGTAGAGCTCCTCGGCTCGACGCAGTCCGACCGTGGCGTCGACGGTCAGGTCGCCGGTGAGGTCGAGGTCGGGAACGAACTCGTCGAGGAACAAACGGCGCAGGCTCTTCTCGCTGCGCGAGTACCGAGCGAACAGCGCGCCCTTGACCACTTCGGGGAGGTTCGTGAGGGCGAAGATCGGTCGATCGAGGTTCGTGAAGTACGGGCGCAGCTTCGCCGCTTCGTCGTCGGTGAAGGTCTCGCGCGAGTACATGGGCGGCCGATCGTATCGGCGGGTTCAGCGGCGTCGAGGCATACCGACCGGGGGTCAGACGCGGAGCCGCAGTGCCCCAGCCTCGACCCGGACCCGGGCCACTTTCGCGGTTCCGACGGGCCGGGAATCCAGGTGGACGGCCGTCGGTCGGTTCCAGGCCACCTTCAGGGTTCGGAAGCTGGTGCGGCCGACGTCGGGGTGGTCGAGGTGGTCACCGGTGGGCAGTCGTTTCCGAAACTTGGCACGCTGCGTGGGGGCCAGACCGAACCATTGCGCCTCGGCTCGACCGTCGCCGGGATGTCCGCGCGGGACGATCCGCATCCGGTCGAGGTGCTGCGCGTTCGCGACCACGATGCCCGCAGCCCGCAGTGGTCGCGTCTGTCCGTCGATCGTGATCTGGCCGTCTCGACGCCGGGTCGATCGACGCAGGGCCTGCGGTCGGCAGCCGAACGTGGCGTTCGCGCACACGGCAACCTCCTCGCGTTCATCGAGCGAGATCCACAACACGTCGATCCGCAACTCGAGGCCGACCGGCTCCGCACCTGCTCGCAGTCCCAACGTGGCGCCGAGGTCACTCGATCCGTCGGGTTCGAAGCCGAAACGAGCACCGGGTCGGGTCGCGAAGGCCGCCGCCAGGTCGGCGTCGCTGCCCACGACGACGAGATCGGGATCACTCAGGCTCGGAACACCCCACGCGACGCCCTTGCGGATCCCGGGTCGATCGGAATCGTCGTCGCGCATGTCAGCCTCCGACTCGGCTCGATGCCTCCACCACCCCGCGGCGACACGCGTCGGCGGCGTCGGCGGCGACGCCGCGAGTGAGCGGATCGGGAGCGAGCATGGCCAGCTGGCGCAACAGATCGATGAGTTGCTTCACGTTGCGAACGAAATCGCCGCCGGTCATCTCCTCGTCGTCGAGGAGGTCCGCGAGGTCGTCGCCGCGGACCCAGGCCGCGGCCGCGGCCGCGAACCCGGGGTCGGGCTGGCGAGACTCCGGGAGCCGAGCGTCGTGTTCGGCCGCGACGAGGTCGCGCCAGATCCGCTCGATCACACGACACCGCTGCGCGACAGTCTTGCTCGGCCAGTTGCGCGGTGGCCTCGGTTCGTCCCCGTCGGGGCCGCGCCGCTCGAACGAGAAGCACGACACGACCGCCGCGAGTTCGTCGGGCGCGAGACCGTCGAACGCTCCCGTTCGCGTCGCCTCGGCCATCACGAGGTCGAGTTCGGTGTAGAGACCGGCCAGCAGCTCGCCCGCCGGGGTGAGATTCCAAGCCTCGACGTAACCCCACGATTCCAACAATCCCAGCACCCGATCGAACTGGCGGGCGAGGCTCTCCTCCCGGTCACGAACTCGTCGCTCGACGCGAGCCAGATCGCGTTCGATGCGCTCGAGGCCGACGGCCGCTCGGAGCCGAACCGGCAGCTGGGGCGAGCCGTGCAACGGATGTTCCTCCAGCGCCGACAGCGCGGCGGCGACCGGATCGTCGCCGATCGGTGACGGATCGCCGAACCGAGTCGCGCGAACGCGATCGACGACCTTGCGAGCGAAGGCGGGATCGCGAGGCTGAAAGGGTCGGGGCAACTCGATCGCTCCGAGGCGAGCCGCACCGCGCGGCAAGTCGTCGGCGGTCACGCGCAGGACCTTCCCCGACATGGTGACCACGAGCACGCGAGCCGGAGAACGGCCGCGATCCTGCTTGATCACGGCCGCCGGCCCCGAGCGACCGAGGCTGATCACGTCGCCCGGTCGGAGGCCCTCGACGCGACTCGATCGCCGGGCCGCGCCGTCGCGCTTGGCCGTGTCGAGGGCGGCGAGGAGTCCCCGATACTGCGCGAGTGCACCGTCGTCGTCGGCGACCGTCACCTGTTGACGCCGTCGCTGCTCGCGCAGGCGGCTCGCTTGCCGTTCGAGCGCAACGACGTCGCGGTCGGCGTGAAACTGTGCGAACGATTGGTTCAACAGTTCGTGGGCGCGTTCGATCGTGCACCGCCGAACGAGATTGACCGCCATGTTGAACGTCGGCCGAAACGATGACCGCAACGCGTAGCTCCGCCGCCCGACCAGCGCGGCCACCTGGTCGAAGTTCACGAACGGGTTCCAGCACACGATCGCGTAGCCGAGATCGTCGATGCCGCGCCGGCCGGCCCTCCCGGCGAGTTGGGTGTACTCCCCCGCGGTCAACAGCTCGTGGTGCTCACCAGTGAACTTCGAGAGCTTCTCGATGACGACGGATCGGGCCGGCATGTTGATGCCGAGCGACAACGTCTCGGTCGCGAAGACCGCTTTCACGAGCCCGCGGGCGAAGGCCTCCTCGACCGCCTCCTTCATCGGCGGGACGATGCCGGCGTGATGCGCGGCGAAGCCGGCCTCGAGCCCGTTCAGCCAGTCGTCGTAGCCAAGGACATCGAGATCGTCGTCGCTCAACCCCGCAGTGTGGCGCTCGGCGATCTCGCGCAACTCGGCGCGCTCGTCGGCATCGGTGAGCCGGAGTCCTTCCCGCCGCACTTGGACGACCGCGTCGTCACACGCGTTGCGACTGAAGATGAAGTAGATGACCGGCAGCATCGACTCGTCGCGCAATCGCTCGATCAAGTCGGAGCGCCAGGGCGCGGCAAGGCGTCCGCGACGCGAACGGCCCGATCCGCGGCCGGCACCCGACCGGCGGTCGAGTCGCGCCATTTCGGGGTTCGGATGTTGGTCTTCGAGTTCGCCCACCAACACCGGGAACAGATGGATCTCCGACGCCGAACGGTCGGCGACCGCGTACAGGTGTTGGAGTTCGACCGGCCGACGCTCTTCGATGATCGCCGCAGTGCGGCCCCGAACGGTCGCGACCCACTCGGCGAACTCCTCGGCGTTCGACACCGTGGCGGACAAGCACACCAGGTCGACCTCGGGCGGCAGGTGGATGATCACCTCTTCCCACACCGCGCCTCGGAATCGGTTCTGGAGATAGTGGACCTCGTCGAGGACGACGTAGCGCAATCCGTCGAGCGCAGCGGACCCCGCGTAGATCATGTTGCGCAACACTTCGGTCGTCATGACCACCACGGGGGCGTCGCCGTTGATGGCGTTGTCGCCCGTCAGCAGGCCGACGTTCTCGACGCCGTACTCCCGACCGAGGTCGGTGAACTTCTGGTTCGACAATGCTTTCAGCGGTGTCGTGTAGAAGGTCTTCGCGCCGACGGCGAGCGCCGTCGCGATCGCGTATTCGCCGACCAGCGTCTTGCCCGATCCGGTCGGTGCGGCGACGAGGACCGAGGCCCCCGAATCGAGCGCGTCGAGGGCGCGGATCTGGAAGTCGTCGAGCGGGTACGACCGCCGAGCGACGAAACGTTCCCGCACCGCGCTCTGCGGTTCGGGGGTGGTCATCCCTCCGTCGACGGAGTTTCGGCGACAGTCGTCGGCGGAGCCGCGGATGTCGCGGCCGCCGTCGTGGGCGCGGCGGTCGTCGGAGCCGCGGACGTCGTGGGCGCGGCCGTCGTCGGGGTGGTCTGCTGCGGCAGCGGGATGTCCTCGGGGGTCTCGACGATCGGCTCGGGCGGGTCGTAGTGGTACAGCAGGCCATCGGGCCAAACGAAACCGGCCGCGACCGCGACGACGAGGATGGATCCGACCACGACCGGCGCAGCTGATCGCGCGGCCGGACGGCCTTCGCGCGCCCGGTTCCAGAAGTACCAGATCGCCCAGGCGAGCAGGGCGAAGGTTCCGACGACGAGCAACGTCGCCTTCGCCTGTCGGTTCGCGATCCCGCCGCTCAGCCCGGCCGGGTGGAATCCGCCGGGCCGCAGCGCCCACACCGCGAACACGGTGAACACCACGACGCCGACCGCACCCAACGCGGCGACGAACTTCTCGCGCGGGGAGGGACCGAGGTGAATGGTCTGGCGGCGGATTCGGCGTCGTCGAGTACTCATCGCTTCATCACCCTACCGATCACGATCGATGCTTCGTAGAACAGGTACATCGGAAGCGCCAGCAAGAACAGCGAGTACGGGTCTTGGCTCGGCGTGATCACGGCCGCGACGATCACGATGCCAACCGCGGCGTGCCGTCGCACGCGACGCAGCTGGGGGGTCGTGACCGCGCCCACGAGCAGCAAGAACACGAGCAGCACGGGGAACTGGAATGCGGCCCCGAAGGCCAACATCATGAAGGTCACGAGATTCAGGTACTTGTCGATCACGATGTTCGGCTCGATGTCGCCACCGGCCGTGAACAAGAAGTCGAGCGCCTTTTCGAGCGTGAACCACGCCAGCAGCGTTCCCAACCCGAACAGGATCCACGACGAGATCAGGAACGGGATCGCGTAGCGCCGCTCCTTGTCGTGCAGTCCTGGCGACACGAACCGCCAGATCTGGAACATCGTGATCGGGAGGGAGAGGGCGATCCCCCCATACGTCGCGACCTTGACCCGGGTGAGGAACGGCGCCAGCGGATCGATCGCGGTGAGGTCGCACCCGTCGGGTCGGCACGAGTCGACGTCCTTGGTGACCTCGCGGTAGGGCCCTGAGACGAAATCGAGCAGCGACGGGTAGAACACGAAGACGACGACCGCGCACACGCCGACCGCGACGATGCAGACGAACAGGCGATTCCGCAGTTCGGTCAGGTGCTCGACGAGCGTCATCCGGCCGTCGTCGGCCTCCGCGGCGGCCATGGATCAGCTGAAGCTCGAACCGAGATCGGTGTCGGCGACCCCGGACGAAGGCCCGTCGCGCTCCACCGCCCCGTCGCGCTCGACCGCGTCGTACTCGACCGGTCCGTCGGGGTCGATCTCGGGCGGCGCGTCGGGGCGACCGGGTTCGGGAATCGGTCGCGACGACAGCGCAGCGCGCGGTTGCGGCTTCGGGGTGGTGGCGATGTCGTCGACCCGTAACGCGTCATCGATCTCGGACTTCACCTGGGTCTGGACTCGGCGAAGTTCACGCAGCGCACCACCGACCTGGCGGCTGACTTCGGGGAGGCGCTTGGGACCGAAGACCAACAGCGCGACCACGGCGATCACCACCATCTCGAGACCGCCGACGTTGAACATCGGATCGAGCCTACCGAGCGTTCTCAGGGGCGATGGGACAGGTCGTCCGCGTTCGCTCGGTGGAACCCGGCGGCGCGAGCGGCCTGAGCCCGGGCCCGGTCGGTGCGCACGACGACCAGCGCCGGGACCAACCGTTGGCGAAATCGATCGATCGAACGCGCGGTCGGACCCAGCTCGCGCGAGGTGCGACCGGCCGCGTGGAGGACGGCCGTCATCGCGAGTGCGCTGACCGCGAGGGCCACGAGCGCGAGAACCGACATGGGCTCAACCTACCGTCGGGCTCGCGGACTCGGAAATCACCGCTTCGCAGATCACCGGCCGGGATGATCGATGGTGCGACGAACCTCTTCGGCCACCGACTCGAACCATCCATCGGTCTGCAAGAGCAGGTGGAAGTCCAACAGGTCGTCGGGCGTGAGCGTCGGGCCCCGGTGCGACTCGTGGAGTTCGGCGGGCAATCGCCACACCTGCATCCGTACCCCGCTGCCGACCAACAGGTCGACGATGCGTCGACTGGCGTCCTTGGCCACCGGCATGTGGCAGTCCGGACAGCGAAACGTGTACGAGCCACGCTCGTCGTCGGAACACACGCGAACGATGAGATCGTTCGCCTTGAGTTGCACGTCGCCGCAACTCGGACAGTTCGCCCTGATCGTCGTCACCGTCTACCGTCCCTGGTAAGCCCCTGCGCCGGCCCTCCCGGCCGGTGTCGGGTATCCCTTCGGCAGGGACCCGGGGTGCCTTGAGGATCCAGGATCGACCAACCACGGCGCGTGA
>SXGT01840799.1_pt1 | contig 33042 bp, 24 predicted proteins | sample 3176221 | NCBI WGS metagenome assembly SXGT01 (sample SAMN11356862, study PRJNA531348) | freshwater metagenome | isolation source: freshwater sample F1-120 | place: China: Fuxian Lake, Yuxi | collected 2017-12-25
GTCACCTGGACGCGCTCACGGGTGTCATGTCGGAGCTAGCGGAGCTTGCTCGCGCGCTCCGCGAGCGGCGATGGTTCGTTTTCGGCGCGCACGCCGTCGGCGTTTGGGCCCTGCCGCGGCAGACGCTCGATATCGATGTCGTCGTGGACGTGTCGGACGCCGAGTTGCCTGCTCTGCTGGATGACCTCGCCCGCTCTGGCTTCCAGCCGCGTGCACCCGATCCGCTCCAGTTTGCACTGACGTATCGTGTCATCCCGCTCGCATCCGAGCGCGGTGGCACCGTCGATGTCGTGCTCGCTGGCACCACCTTTGAACGGGACGCACTCTCGGCGGCGACAATCGCGACCGTCCTCGGGGTCTCGGTGCCCGTTGTAACGGCCGATTATCTGGTCGTGTTCAAGTTGGGCTCAGATCGTGCCAAGGATGGCGAGGACGCGCGGGCCGTCATCCGGGCTCAGGCGGATCACCTGGATGCCGGGCTTATCCGGTCCCACCTGCGCGATCTTGAAGTAGCGATGGATCGTTCAGATCTCGTCACGGAGTTCAATGCACTCCTGGCTCGACATCGGACGCGACCGTAGTCCGGGTTGGCCGCGTCCGACACAACGGACGCTGGTGGCTCTACATCCCGCAGAACGTCGCGGCCTGGGCGAGGAGCGCGGGGTCGAAGCCCTCGGGGAGCCCGGTGAGCGGCGCACGCGCGTTGGCCAGCGAGACCACGTTCATCGTGACCGAGCCACCCAGGACCAGGTTGCCCTTGGTCGTACCGGACAAGGCCGTGACCAGATTGGCGTTCAGATTGATGGGTGCGGTGACCTTGCCCTGCACCGAGACCTTGCTGGTCGCGGGGCCCGAGACGGTGCCGGTGCTCGTGGCCTGGTCGTCGAAGGCGACCGTGCCCGAGGCCTTGCCGCTGCCGCCATAGGCGCCGCCCTGCAGGTTCACCGTACCGCTGCTCGCCATCGCGATGCCGCCGTTCGTGCTACCCGACGCCGAGAGCGAGCCGTTGAACGCGCCTGCTTCGCTGGTCGCCGTGCACTTGAATTCGTCGGTGCACTGGCCGTTCAGCATGCTCTCGCCCTGCTTGGCCAGCTCACCTGCCGACGAGCCGCCCTGAAGCACCTCCTTGGCCGTGTCGAACACGCCCTTGACCTGGTCGTAGTAGGGGACCTGCGAGGCGGCGCTCTCGATGATGTCAGTGATGACCGAGCCGAGGGTCGCGACGCCCTCCATGTGGACTCCAGCGTACAGCCCGCTCAGCAGCCCGGTCAGCGCGGTCGTGGCCGTCAGTGTGCCCTTTGACGTGTCTTGGCTCTTGACCGTGCCGCCAAGGGCGCCCGCCTCGCTCGTGTCGGCCGCAAGCGTCGCGGCGCCGTACATTCCCGCGTTGATGACGGCCGCAAGCGCTCCGGCGACGCCGCCCTTCGTCGTGCCGGTGACGTCGGTCTTGCCGTTGAACGTGGCCGTGCCGCCGAGCGCCGCGTCGCCGCCGCTCCGCGTGATGGTGCGGTCCTCGGCAAAGCCCAGCAGTGGCGTCCCCGGCGTCACGAGCGCGCCCTGGGTCTTGGCCGAAAGGACCGCCAACGCGCCACCTGCGCCCGCCGCCTCGACCGCGAGGACCGCCGTGCCACGCGCTGCCAGGGCTGCTTGGCCGCACCAGACGAGCTGGCCCGCGGCGTCGAGCGCGACCACGAGCGCCGTGGCAGGCGTCGCGCTGGGGTTGACGACGGTGACCTCGGTGCTGACCTTGGCGGTCGCCGTCCCCGCGGGCACGCCCGGTGCGGTGACCGCGACGTCACCAGCGCGCCACGCGCCCATCAGGTGGGTCGAGACGGGTGAGGCCACCGCCGTGCGGGCCGCGGCGACGAGGGAGAGGGAAGCAAGCAGTGTGTGTCGAGTCTTCATGGGTGTCTCCTTGTGACAGTTGGTGTCCGGCAGGAGAGCAGGCGGTGTGCCAACCAAGAAGTGGTGTCATCTCCATGGGTTGGCTGTTTTGGCGCGCCCGATGACACGGGTCAGCGCGCTCACTGTCGACACACCGTGTCACACCCCGAATCTCACCCGTACTACCGGCACCCCTGGCCGAGCGAGGTCAGCGACCAGCAGCGGCGGGCGAGGGCCTTGGGTCGCGTGACTGCGGGCGCGCGTTCGGGCCGGACGACGAGCGTGTCGTCCTTGCCACTCTCGCCGCGGAAGAGGAAGTGTGCACCGTCGATGCGCGTGACCGTGCCCGTAACACCACCGAGCGTAGCGCTCACCGTGCCCGGAACGGCGACCACGGTCGCACCGACCGCGAAGTGGAACCGAATCTCGGCGCGATCGCCCTCGACCGCGCCCTTCTCGACGACCAGGTCGAGCGGCACGACCTCCACGGTGATCGTCCCGCCCTTGCGGCCGTTGCGGCTCCAGGTGACCGCGGTCTTGCCCCCGCCGATCTCGAGCGGACGCTGCCACGCCGCCGCCGCGCTGGTCCCGACCTTGGCCTGGAGCTGTGCGGTCGCCGCGCCGGGCGCATGCAGGCGCACGAGGCCGGGTCCGCGTAGGGTGACGTCGCCGTTGGCGCCCGCTGCGACCTCGACTTTGCCAAAGGGCGCGTCGAACGACGGCTTGCCGATCCACACCGCCTGGACCTTGGACGGAAAACCCGTAATCCGGTTCTGGTCGATGGCCGAGACGCGCGCCAGATAGTGGCCTGGCGGCAGGTCGAGCTTGGCGCGGCGCGAGGCCACGTCCACGCTGAGGTCCTTGACCGTGCGCGTAAAGGACAGGTCCTCGGCGACCTCGAGGCGGAACTTTGCCGCATTCGGCACTGGGCTCCAGGAAAGCTCCACGGAGCCCGTCGCGCCGAACGCCAGCCCGTCCACTCGGCTCTCGCCGCTGAACGTCGGCGCCGCGGGGATGGGTACGGCAGCGCCCGGTGCGCCGCCCTTGAGGGTCCGGCTCGCGAAGCCGGCCGCGACCTCGACCTTCTGTCCCTGCGCCTGGGCGTTGCCGCTGCCCTGGTAGACCGAGAGCGTCGAGGTCTTCTCGGCGCGATCGACCTCCATGCGCCCGACCGAGCCTGGCTGGAGCTCGAGCCGAGCCGCTGAGGTCGCGACCGCCACCGGGCTCTTGGACTTGGCCAAGAACGCCTGGAGATCGCCCGAGACGAGCTTGGCCCGCTCCGGCGCGGGTGCCGTGGCCTGCTGCGCCGTGCCGGCCGTCCCCGAGTAGATGACGACCAATGCCTTGGGATCCAGACGTAGCTTCGATGAATCGCGGAAGCTCACCTCGGCGCGGGACTCCGCCTCCGTGCGAACGCGCCACAGCCGAAAGAGGCCCGTGCCGGTCGCCGAGGCCAGCCAGTCGGCCGTCGGTGAGCGATGGGTGACCGCGCGATAGACCAACGACAGCAGCGCATCGGCGACGGCCGCTGGCGGCGGCAGCTTGAGCAGCTGACCGACCTTGGGCACCTGATCGAGCGGCATGCCGTTGAGGACGTAGATGTCCTTCCACCGACCGCGGTCGCCGAGCTCGCGGCCTGCGATGTCCGCGACGCTCTCGCCGGCCTTGACCGTGACGGTCTTGGGCTCGTCGTTCGACCCCGCAAACGCGGCGGGTGAGCACAGCAGCACGAGCCACACGAAGGTCCATCTCACGGTCGGTACCTCACTTGCCGCACTTGCCTGCGTCGGTCTCGCGGATGACGAACTCCACCCGCCGCCGCGCACCACCGCAGGCGGCCGAGTCCGGCGCCTTGCACGCCGGGACCTCTGTGGTGTTCGGAACGACGTCGGGGCCACGTCCCACCGCGATGAGCCGCGTACCGGGCACGCCTTGCGCCTGGAGCAGCGTGCGCACGGCCTCCGCGCGCTTCTGGCTCAACGTCAGGTTCGCCTCGCGGGTGCCACGAGCGTCGGTGTGGCCCTCGACCGCGATGGAGCGGGCCCAGGTCGCGGCGCTGAGCCCTTTGGCGTACGTGACCAGCGCGCGCACGCTGGCCGGAAGGATGCGGGCGCTGCCGAGCGCGAACTGCACGCGCAGCGGCTCGAGCCGGCACTCGGAGAGCACCTTGACCGCGTCGGGGCAGCCGTCCGGATGGTCGCGGTCGCTATCGCTCGGCCCTTCGGTCTCGGGCATGTTGCGGCAGGACCCGTAGGCGGTCCCGGGCTCCTTTGGGCCGTCATTGGCGTCAAGGAAGCCATCGCCGTCGTTGTCGTCGTCGGCGCAGCCGTCGTCGTCCTCGAAGCCGTCGCGGTCCTCGGCCACGTTCGGGCACTCGTCCAGCGCGTCCGGCACGCCGTCGCCGTCATTGTCCTCGTCGGGACAGCCGTCCTGGTCCTCGTGCCCATCGACATCTTCGGGCTGGTCTCGGCAGGCGCCGAAACCGCTCGCGTCCGCCGTGCCATCGCGCGCGTCCGGCACGCCGTCGCCGTCGTTGTCCTCGTCGGGGCAGCCGTCCTCGTCCTGATACGCGTCCTTGTCCTCGGCGTCCGCGGGGCACGCGTCGTCTCGGTCCGCCAGTCCGTCGCCATCCTGATCGGCGGCCGTGACGCCCGGAGCGCGCCGAATCCGAACGCGCGTCGGGTCGGCCGGATCGGGCTCCGTGACCTCCTCACCCGCGGGATCCAAGCTGGGATCGGTGAACTCCGAGGCCGCGCGCTGTTCTCTCCGCGGATCGAAGGTCCAGCCGAGATAGAGCGCGACGCGCCAGTCCGGCGTGCCATAGCCCTGCGTCATCCCGGTGCCGGCCCCGAGCGCTCCCGAAAAGCCCACGGGATGCGCGTACCGCAGCCCCGCCATCCACTCGAGCGGCGCAGCGGGGAGGCGCCCGAGCGCGTCGCCGGCGCCGTCGACGGTGAGGCCGACCGTGCCGTGCACCTCAGCCACGGCGTCGAAGCCGGGCACGAGCTCCACGCCGAGCGCCAGCCCGTACATCAGCTCCGGGCCGACCTTGAGCGAGCCGACCGACTCGGAGCCAAAGAGGTTGCGGAAGCCCACGTTCAGCGACGACCGAAACCGGCGATAGCGCACGTCCAGCAGCAGCACGGGCTCGAACGACACCTTGGCCGACGAGGCGAAGGGGCCGACCCCGGTGGGGATGCCCACGTCGAGGCGCAGGCCAAGGCGGAAGATGCCGCGCGGATCGCCATAGACTCTCAGGCGGGTGCCGACCCGCACGTCGCCCATCGCGAAGCCGCTCACGTCGGGGATGCTGACGCCGGAGATGACCGTGTCTCCGGTGCGGAAGGGCACCATCGGCACGACCACCCCGAGGTCCAATAGGTCGAAGAGGCCGAGTCCCACGGCGACCGCGAGGTCGAGCTGCCGCGAGACGATGCTCCCGACCCGCTCCGTGCCGCCCGGTGCCCGCACCGTGAGCGGGTCGTCGGCCAGGATGGTCCACACGCCGACGCCGATCTGGAGGTGCTCGAGCACCTGCGTCGTGTCGACGCCGAAGATCTGGCCGCTACCCCAGCTTGGCCGCAGCTGCTGGACGTTGATGCCCGTCGGCAGGCCCTGCGCGGACGCTCGCGGCACCCCGCATAGAGCGATGAGCACGCTGACGACGAGCCTGGTTCTGCTTCCCATCGGTGCTGTCCACTCCCGCGGCGCGCGATGCTACCATGCCTCCAATGAATCACGACAAGCGACGCGGACGCCTCCGACTTCGACTGACGCTCCTCCTGGTCGTCGCCGTCACCGTACCGCTCGGGGCGGGCACCTTCGCGGTGCGTACGATCGTCGGGCAGTCGCTCGAAGAGGGCGTCTACAACTACCACGCCTCCGTCATCGGCGAGCTCTCGGCGGCGATTGAGGCCGACGTGGGCACGGTCCTCGCCGAGGTTCAACGCGTCGGTCAGGCGCTCGCTGCGGCCGACCCCCGCGAGGCGGAGACCGCGGTGCTCGCGCTGCTCGGCAAGGCCGCGTCGGTCGACCACGTCGCGCTCTATACGCCCGACGGGACCTCGCGTGTGGCGATGCTCGCCAAGGAGAGCGCCACCCACACTCCGACGCCCGAGTCGCTCACCGGCGCGCTCGCCGTCTCTCCGACGACCCCACGCACGCCGCGGCTCGGGCGCGTCTCTGCGGGCCGCTGGCCAGTCGTCGTGCCGTTCGTGCTCGGCGACGAGCTCGCCGGCTGGGTCTACACCGCCGTAGACGTGCGCTTCCTGGTCGAGCGCATGGCTACGCTCGCCGAGGCGCGCTACCCGGGGGTCAAGGACGCCATCCTCGTCGTCGATGAGGACGGCGCGCTCGTCGGCGCCTCGGCGGGCCTCACGCTGCCTGAGCCCCTGCGTGCGCTGTTCCCGACGCGCGATGGCGGCGCGAGCTTTGGCAATCGCATCGAGAAGGTCGCCGCCTACGCCGATCCGAGCTTGGGCGGCCCGGCCTTTGCGCGCATCGGCGTGCTCCCCAAGCTGCGGGTCGCCGTCGTCACGCGCCAGTCCGAGGCCGAGGCCTTCGCCGCGTTGCACCGCGTCACGACCATCGCGCTCGTCGCGCTCGGGGCCTTGTTTGTTCTGGCGCTCCTGGCCGCCTGGATCCTCGCGCGCCGCGCGACGCGTCCCATCGACACGCTCGTCGCCGGCGTCGATCGCATCGCCCACGCCGACTTCAATGCCCGCGTCACGGTAGACGCCACCGACGAGGTCGCGATCCTCGCCGACGCCATCAATAAAATGGCCGCCGATCTCGGCTCCTACGAAGCGAAGCTCGTGGCCGAGACCCAGCTGCGCACCTCGGTCTCGCGCTACGTGTCCAAGGACGTCGTCGACCTCATCGCGCGCGGCGAGGCCAGCCTCGAGCTCGGCGGCAAGCGGCAGATGGTCACGGTCGTGTTCATCGACATCGTGAGCTTCACGCCCCTGTCCGAGCAGTTCCCGCCGGAGAAGCTCGTGACCGTCGTCAACGCCATGTTCACCATGATGACTGCGGTCGTTTGGAAGTATGGCGGGACCGTCGACAAGTTCATTGGCGACTGCATGATGACCGTCTTTGGCTCGCCCACGGTCCGCCCTGATGACGCCGCCCGCGCGGCGCTGGCGATGCGCGAGATCCTGAACTCGATGGGCGAGGTCAACGCCCTTGCCGAGCGCGTTTTCGGCCGCAAGCTCCAGCTCACGTGCGGGATGAACACGGGCGAGGCGATCGTCGGCAACGTCGGCTCGGAGCAGCGCATGGAGTACACCGTGATTGGCGACACCGTGAACGTCGCCGCGCGCATCCAGGCGCAGGCCGCGCACGATCAGATCCTGGTGTCGCTTGCCACCCACGACGCGATCCTAGGCTGCGGCGTGGCCGTGCCGCTGATCGACCGCGGCGAGCGGAAGGTGAAGGGCAAGGCCGAGCCGGTCCGTATCTTCGAGGTGCCGCTCACCGACGCGGTCGAAGGAGCCCCATGATGCGCGCCTGTGTCGTGCTGTGCTGTGCCTGGACCGCCGCGTGCAACTTCGGCAGCGGGACGCTCGTGCTCGGGGAGGCCCATGCCGTGGCGTTAGGGTCCGATGACTCGAGCGAACCGTCCGAGGTGATCGCGACCGACTTTGGTGCCTCCGGGGAGGCGTCCAGTGAGGTCGCGACCGACTTTGGTGCCTCCGGGGAGGCGTCCAGCGAGGTCGCGACCGACCTTGGCGACTCCGCGCAGGTCCAAGACGACTCGACCGTGTCTCCCGACCTTCCGCCCGCGAAGTGCACGCCGGGCTCCTGCGACGATGGCGACCCGTGCACGGTCGACTCCTGCGATCCGGACGTCGGCTGCGCGACCTCCCCCGGGACGGGCGCGCCGTGCACCGACCAGGACCCGTGCACCTTCGGGGACGTGTGCCTCGACGGCACGTGCACGGGCCAGGCCGCGACCTGCGACGACGGCAACGCGTGCACCGTGGACACGTGCGTCAAGGGCACCGGCTGCGCCTTCACACCCGCGACCGGCGGGGCGTGCGACGACCTCGACCCCTGCACGACCGGCGACCTCTGCACGACCGGCGCCTGTGGCGGCGTCCCTGTCGTCTGTGACGACCAGAACCCCTGCACCACGGACGCGTGCACCGCGGTCACCGGCTGCGTCGCGTTCCCCGCCTCGGGCGCTTCCTGCGATGACGCCAACGCGTGCACCGCCAACGACACCTGCTCTCTCGGGCTGTGCGCCGGCAATGCGCCCCCGCTCTGCGATGATGGCGAGGCCTGCACGCAGGACGCGTGCGACCCCAAGACCGGCGACTGCGCCCATGCCGCGCTGACCGGCGGGCCGTGCTCGGACGGCAGCGTCTGTACGCTCGGCGACTCATGTCTCGCCGGGAAGTGCGTGCCGGGGAGCGCCCAGAGCTGCGACGACGCGGATCCCTGCACCGACGACTCCTGCGCGCCACTCACCGGCTGCGCTCACGCTCCGGGGACGGGCGCGGCGTGCGACGACGGCGACGTGTGCACGCAGGCCGACAGCTGCGGGCAGGGCGTGTGCGTCGGCGGGACCAGCACGTGCCAGTGTGTCACGGACGCCGACTGCGCGACGCTCGAGGACGCCGATCTCTGCAACGGGACCCTGGTCTGTAGCCAGAACCTGTGCACCGTGGACCCGAAGACCGTCAAGGTCTGCAACCCCACGGGGGACACGACCTGCCTCATGAACGTGTGTCAGCCGGCCACCGGGTTCTGCGCGCCGACGCCCGTGAGCGAGGGCGAATCGTGCGACGATCTGACTGTTTGTACGACGGGCGACCTGTGTGTCCTCGGCGCCTGCATCGGTCCGGTCAAGACCATCTGCAACGATGGGGACCCATGCACGGCCGATCTCTGCGAGCGGGAAACGGGCTGCCAGACCTCGCCATTGACCGGGTTTGCGTGCGACGACCAGAAGCCCTGCACGACACAGGACACCTGCAAGCTGGGCAAGTGTGTCGGCACCCAGCTCGACTGCTCTGTGAGCGGCTGCGTCATCGGAGCCGTGTGTAACGAGACTGGCCAGTGCACGGGTGGCAAGCCGCTCGACTGCGACGACCAGAAGCCGTGCACGGCGGACTCGTGCGCCAAGGGCGTATGCGCCCATGCACCGACCACCGGCCCGCAGTGCGACGACGGCGACGCATGCACCAAGGGCGAGACGTGCTCCGCCGGCGAGTGCAAGGGCGTCAAGCTGCAATGCGACGACAAGAACCCGTGCACGCAGGACTCCTGCCAGAAGGGCCAGTGCGCGTTCGTGCCCGTCGAGGGCGGCCCGTGCGATGCCGGCTCGGCGTGTCTGGGCAAGGGCGTGTGTACCAAGGGGGTCTGCGTCGGTGCCGCGCTGTGTGGCGACCGCCCGCTGTTCGCGGCCGAGGTCGGCGCTCCGCCGGCGATGACCGAATCGAGCGCGAGTGGGCTGCTCGTCGGCGTGTTGGCGAGTGCGCCCGTGGGGACCCGCGTGACCGCCGCCGAGCTCGACACGGCGACCGGTGCGCTCATTACCAAGGCCAACGTCGATGACACGGCAGGGACACCATGGCTCGGCCAGATCGCCGTGGGCCCGGTGCGCTTCAATAGCGTGCCCATGGGGACCTGGCTCGCCTATACCCGGACCGGGGACGCGGCCGTGGGCGGCGACGGCTCCTACGACGTGTTCCTCGCGGGCCTTCAGGCAGGCACCGGCGCGAGCATCGGGGTGACCCAGGTCGTGAACACGAAGACGCTCGACGCCCAGACCGACCCGCATGGCGCGACGCTCGCTGGCGACGACATGCTCATCACCTGGACCGACGCCAACGCGGGCCTCGCCGTCGAGCAGGAGAACATCAAGGGCCGCCTGTTCCGCGCGCTGACGGCTTTCCCCATGACGCCGGAGTTCCTCATCGGCGACCTGGTGGACACGCAGATGCAGTCGCGGGCCGTCGCGCTTCAGAGCGGCGGCTTCCTCGTGGCGTTCACCTCGAAGAACGCGTCCGGCTTCGGCAACGGCTTCGACGTCTGCGCGCAGGCCTTCGCCGCGCCCGACGGGACGGGCGTGCCGGCCGCGAGCAACGTGACTCTGGTCACGCTCTCGACGGCGGGGGCGCAGTGGTATCCCAACCTCGCCGTCAACGCCGGCACCGTGGCGGGCGAGATGGCGTTGGTGGTCTGGCAGCACGATGGCCCGGATAGTGACGTCCTGGGCCGGTTCCTGTCGGTGGACGGCAACGGCTTCCTGCTCGGCAGCCCCTTCGAGGTCACGCTGAGCGAGTCCTCCGCCGGCGGCCAGGTGCGGCCTGCCGTTGCCGCCTGGGGAGCCGGCTTTGCGGTCGTCTGGCACGACCTCCAGAAGGGGCTCGTCATGCGGTACGTCGACGTGGTCAACGGCATGGCCGTCGGGCCCGAGAAGGTCATCTCCACCCTGCCGCCGCTCGACGCCCTCAACCCCATGCCGTCTGCGCTCACCGCGCTCACCGATGGCCGCCTCGTGGCCGCCTACACCCGAGTCGACCAGGGCGTGAACCTCATCGGGCTCTGCGACCCGCCGCTGTCGGCCGCGCTCGACTGCAGCGCCACCTGCGGCGTCCAGCGGTGCTTGGGCGCGAGCTGTGTCCCCGACGTGCCGGTCGGGTGCGTCCCTTAGTGCTGATTGCCTGACTTGGCTTGCAAATTTGGCTCGATGCCCCTAGATTGCCTGCCATGTCAGGCAATTCAACCCAACCCAGCTGTGACGACCTTCCCACGCTGGCCATCGTGCTCAAGGCGTTGCGCCAGTCGCCGGAGCGTCGCTGGTCCCAGTCCGACCTCGCGCACGCCGCGGGGCTGAGCCGCGACCCCGTCACGCGGCTGGAGTCGGGCCGCGACGTGTCGCTGACCACAGCGCTCGCGCTCATTCGCGCACTGGGCTACCAGGTGCGGCTCGAGCCCAAGGGCCCGCTGCGTGCGGCCGACATGCGCCGGCTCTTCGCCCATGTGCACGCCGAGGCGGACGAGTGAATCCGTCGCTCCCTGACCGCGTCCGCGCGCTGGGCGTGCGGGTGGCCGGCACGGAGTCGCCAGGCTGGAGCACGGTCGGCACGCTGACGCGCGGCTCGCAGTACGCGTTCGTCTATCGCGAAGACGCCGTCGCCCCGGTGTCGCTGCTCATGCCGGCCACCGACGGGGCGTTCGTGGACGGTGACCTCTTTGCGGCCATGGACATGAATCTCCCGGAGGGCTTCCTCTTCCAGCACCTCGTGGAGCGCTTTCCCAAGCAGCGGCTGACCAAGATGCACTTGTTGTGGCTGATGGCCGATGGCGGCGTTGGGCGGCTTGGCTACGCGGTGCCGGACGCTCCGACCCCGCGCGCGCTCCCGACTGTGGACGTGCGCGCGCTCCGTGACAGCTCCGCGGGTGCCACGCTGTTCCCCGAGCTCGTCGACGCGTACCTGGGCGTCGGCTCGGCGCTGTCTGGGGTTCAGCCGAAGATCATGGTGCCTACGCGTGCCACCGTCCCCACGCCGACCCTCATCGTCAAGCTCGAGGGCCAACGCTATCCCGGACTCTCCGCGAATGAGTGGACCTGCCTCACCGCCGCGCGGCTGGCCGGAATCCAGACGCCGCAATTCGATCTCTCCGCCGACGGGACGCTGCTGCTGCTCGAGCGCTTCGATGTGACGGAGACCGGGGGCCGGCTTGGGTTCGAGGACGCCGCCGCGCTCATGGATCTGCGCGTCCACGATCGGCTCTCCGCGCGCAAGTACGTCGGGAGCTATGAGGACGTCGCCCGCCTGCTGGCGCACGTGACCACGGAGCCCGATCGCGCATTGGCCGAGTTCTTTGGGCAGGTCGTCCTCACGGTGCTCGTGCGCAACGGTGATGGGCACCTCAAGAACGTGGGCTGCCTGTACGACAGTCGGCGCGTGTGGCTCGCGCCGGTCTATGACGTGGTCACGACCGTTCTCTACGCGTATGAGCGACCCGATGGCTCGACGGACATCGACCGCACGATGGCGCTCAAGCTCCGCGTTGGCGACCGCCATCGCCGCTACCCGCGCCGTACTGAGCTTCTGCGCTTTGGCAGCGAGGTCTGTCGCGTGCGCAAGCCGGAGGCCGTGCTCGAGCGGGTGATTGCCGGCATGCACGACGCTCTTTGGGAGGCCGGCAAGGATGAGCGCATCCCGCGGGAGCTGAACGCGCGCATGGCGGCTGTATGGCAGGAGTCCATCGCGACGCTGTAGCGGTTCCTATCCGCCGTTCTCATCCCCCGCGGCATCGTCCACGGGCGCGCCCTTGCGACCGTGGGTCCGCGCCAAGCGATCGAGCCAGCGTGCCGCGAAAACGCCGAGATGGCGATAGACCACGTCACGGGCCTCCTCGTAGTTCAGGTCGTCTCGCAGAACGATCCGACTCAGGTCGCCCTCGTCAGCCGGACGGCCCGCGGCCATCTTCAGCGCGACGAGATACGTGAGCGGTACCACGTGGATTCGATGCATGCCGATGGTCACGAGCTTACCGCGAGCGCGCGCGACCGTGATCGCCTCCTCGAATAGCGCCTGAAACTCGAAGCGGCGGTCGATCAGGTCGACCCTTACGCCCGAGGAAGTCTGCATCGACACCCCGCCAATCGTGAGCGGCACCGGGGCACGGTCGGCGATGCGTGCCTCACAGAGCGCCGACTCGGCGACCGTGACCGCGAAGTCGACATCCTTCGTGAACCGCTCGATGCCATGAACGGCAAGCGCGACACCTCCGATGAGCACGGGCTCTATCCCAAGTGACGCGAACAAGACGAGCGCCTCGTCGACCGCGCTGCGAATGTCGACCGGCTGTGGGAGCGTCGCGGATTCCCTTTGTGAATTCATCTCGACGCTCCTCTCTGGTCACTGCGGCTTCGATCGCCACGGCCGAGCATAGCCAACGGCCCTTGCGAGCGCTACGCAAGGCTGGCTCCGGCGCTACTCCACGACCACGAGCGGGGCGTCGTACATGGTCGGTGAGACGGTCCCCGGCAGCGGGACGACGCCTTGCGCCGCGCTCAGCCAGTAGATGGGCCCAAAGTTCGTGGCGACGTAGAGGTCGCCGTTCTTGGACGCGTCCACCCGGGCGCCAAAGTCGGGCACGTCGGCGCTCACGCTCACCTCGACGCCGGTCGACGTGTAGCCCCGCACGTGGCTCCGCCGCTTTTGCCACGCCTTGTCGAGCCAAATGACATAGTACACACCATCGCGTCCCTGCCGCACGTCGACCGGAACGTGGTTGGGTGGCGGCTGGCTGGTGAGCCACGGCGTCTTGGGCGCGGCCTGATGATGGACCCACAGCTCCTTTTGAAATGCGCCCCGTCGGGTCTGAGCCAAGACGACCACGTCAGTCGTGGAGATGGCCGCGATGTTGCGCGTGCGAAAGCCACACGGGACCGCCGGGAATGACTGCCATTGGATCGGCACCTTCTCTTCCTTCGCGGGGTTGACCGGTGGATATTTGTTCATGTCGATGAAGAAGACCTGGGGTCGCGTTCCAGTCAGGATCTCATGGTAGCTCACAGTCAGGGAGCCGTTCACAATGACCCAGTCGCGGCACTCCATCGCTCCCGTCAGGAGTCGGGTTCCGGCGATTGCCATTGGCCCGAAGGCGACCAGGCCAGTGACACCCAGTGTTTCTCCCGGCGCCGCATCCTCATACGTGATGTCCGGCAAGCTGGGACTCTTGGCCCCAACGAATCGGTCGTAGGTCTTGCCAGTTGTCATGGCGAATCGGCGCAGCCAGCTCCCTGTGGCATTCGCAGCGCGGCTGAGGAGCAGCTCGTTGGCGGACAAAGGGACCGCTCCCGCCGGGGCGACCAGCCAGTCCACGTCGTCCGACCAATCGAAGGCGTAGTCCCCCGTTGGGACGAGGGTCTCGACGCCACCCGGCTCTCGAATGACGAAGCGCTTCTTGGCTCCTTGGTAGTAGGCCAACCGCGCGGTCTGGCAGCCCGTGGGTCCCTCCGTGATGCTCGGAACCGTGATGCCGAGGCACGCCGGATACGAGACCTGCGTCACGCTCGACAGCGTGCTTGAGCAGACATCGACCGGAGTCGTAGCGGTTGCGTCGGAGGAGCCGTCTTGCGCCACGGTCTCTGCCCATACGTCCGTCGCTGAGCCAGTGTCTACGCTCGCTGCGGTATCTTCAAGGATGTCGCCAGGCGCCAGCTCAACGTCCGAGACCTCCACGATGCTGGCATCGAAAGTGATGTCAACCGGGGCGTCGCCCAGGTCGTCTCCGGTATCCGCGAGTGCAAGCACCTCATCCTCAATCGCACCGTCAGTCGTGGTCCCGAGGTCGCCTGCGCCATCGCCGTCCCGCACGCCGGCGTCCGCGGCGACGACGTCAGTCACCGTAAGCGTCTCTGCTACTGTAGCGCCGAATTCGGCGGCATCGGGTCCGTTAGCAGCCGAGGCATCGGCCGAGACGTCCTCATCATTGGTACCCAGCGGCCCGACATCCTCTGGCGAAGCAGCAATGACGTCGGCCGCAGTGGGCGTGGCCGGTGGCGCCTCATCCCTGCCGCACTGGACCCCAAGCAGCGCGAGCCCGATGAACAGACAGGTACGCCACATCATGTCGAGAGGTCCAACTTCCAGACCGCATCGCGCCTTGGTGGCCGAAGCGTGACCGCCAGCTTCGATTGCAGAGCCTCCTGGGCTGAGATGGGTAGTGGCGTGTCGAACAGGACGACGCCGCTCGTCATGTCGGCCGACAGGATCGTCCGGTGAAAGTGATTGTCCGACGCAGTGTCGCGCGTGATGCAGACGTTATCTCCCGCGACGAAGTCGATGAAGGTTCGCGACCCGATCGTCCCAGGCACCCCAGGAGACTTGGGTGACCTTACGTCGATGCCGAGCCCCGCGACCTGGCCGGACGGGTGCGCCATGAACTTCGCGGCGATCACGCTGGGCTGCGTGTAGACATGAATCTGCCAATACCCGTCGTTCGGGCCCGATGCGAGCCCTTTTTCGTCTGCCGGCTCGAGGACCGTCGCCGCGTTGAGCGCCTTGCACGTTGGGGCCAGGGGCGTCGTCGCGGCCACGATCGAGACTCCGGGGTAGTCTGCGTCCCACCCGAAGTTGGCCGACGTGAGCATCGACTTGGACATGAGCAAGTCGCCGTGGCGGTAACGAACGCCGAGGAGCGAGTTCACCAGCACCCCAGGCTCCTTGAGCCACTCCTCGAGCCGAAGCCCGCCGAGGCACAGGCCGCCGCCTCGGCCCTCCGGTAGATCGGTTGCAACGAGGCCGCTGCGGCCGTCGACCACCATCTCATCGCTGATGCGGAAGTACGCGTCCTGGCGCGGCTCGTCATTGACGTAGTGCGCCGGCATGCCATCGACGTGAAGCCCTCGGGCCAGGAACAGCACGCGGGCGTTGCGCCTGGGCAAGCCGCCGTAGTCGTCCTTGGTCCAGGCCGTCAGCGAGCGACAGCGCACAAGCGGCGCATGCGCGGAGCCCGTCGCTGAGCCGACCACGTGATCGGCCTCGACGATCATCTCTCGTCCGCCCTGGTCCTCGTTCACCTGGTCGACGACGATCACCCCGCCTCCGTCGAGGACCGGGCGCGTCAGCCGAACATGCGCGTCCGAGAGCCGCACCCACGCCCCTGCCGTGTTGTACATGCGCAGGAGGCCCGCACCCCAAGGGCGCGTCGCCAGGTCCGCGGGGCCGTCGGAGACGTTTGCGGTCACCCACGGCGCAAGCCCATTCGTCCAGCGAACGCGCGTCAGCACGCACGGGTCCTCGTTCATGCTCCCTGTGGCGCCCTTGGGCACAGCGGTCGGAAACGGCGCCGGACCGCTACCCGGTCTCAGCAGTGCCTTGCTTGCAGCGCTCTGCACCAGCGCCGGAGACGCGGGTGGCTGCGCGGCGGGGTGCCGATAGGCCGATGCGAATGCTGGGTCCATCGCGCCCGCAATGGCGAGCCCGTAGCCGCCCACTCCGTCGACCCAGAGGCGGTCGATGGTGAGGTTCGTGAAGCCCGAGGTGACGACCACCGCATCTCCGCGACAACTCGACAGGCGCACGTTGTCGAGGCGGAAGCGAATGTCGACACCGGACGTCCAGACCAGCAGGTGCCTAGCCATCCTCGGGACACTACGGCTGGTCAACCACGGCCCGCCGGCAAAGCCGTGGAGGCCGATGCCCTCGATGCCGGCGTGGCTCAGGTCGGGTCCAAACCAACCGATGCGATAGTCCGGGACGATGATGGCCTCTTCGGCCGGAAAGGCCGCTGGATCGACCGGCGGCGCGTAGACGAAGCGCGTCGCCGTCGGCCCGGCGCCCAGCAGGTGCACCCTCCCGCTCCACATGAAGCCGCGCAGCAGGTACGTTCCCGGCGGCGCGTAGAGGGCCGGCGCGAAGGTATAGCCGGCCGTCTGCTGCTTGACGATGTTCTGGACTGGTCCGAATCCATACTGCCCGAGGATCCAGTCGTGCGCCGTCTGGAAGTACGGGGTGAGGTCTTCCAGGCAGCGTCCCTCGCGAATCGATGCGTGGAGCTTCGGCGGAATCCATCGCATGACGTCGAGCCACGTCGTGTAGCCAGGCAACGGCGCCAGGAGGGTGTCGAGCTGCGTCTGGGTGTAGAGGGCGGTCATGGTTGCTCCTCAGCGCCGGGGCCGGCGCAATTCATGGCTGGAGGGGGCCAAGAGCGATGTAGCCGAGAACGTAGCCTTCGCAGCCGAGCTTCTCGAGAGGCTTCCCTGGGGCGAGCCGATAGAGGCCGTCGGGGCCGAGGCCCAGTTTGAATGTCCCGACGTAGAGGGTCCCGTCTGCCGCCGCCGCGATCCCTTCAATCCCTCCGATATCAAAGCTTGCGATGTCGAAGGACGCGAGGAGCGCCCCGTCAGGTCCAAGCTTGACCACCCGCTCGGTGTTCTTCTTCTGAATATCGGCGGAGCCAAGGGCGGCATACAGGAAGTCGTCGTGTCCATAGACCAGATCGCTGAGGGCGTCAGTGCTCGGTATGTCGAGTGTGGCGATGGCCTGCATTTCGCCTCCAAAGTCGAAGCGCCAAAGCGCCATGGCGCCCTTCACGGTCCGAACCAAAAGCTCGCCGGAGCCCTTCGAGTCGATGGCCGGTCGGCTTGCCTTTACGTACTTCTCTGGTGGCGGGTTGACCGTTGCCGGGGCCCACTCCGGATCGTCGGACTGCAGATCGATGGACCACACGGGGTGAGCGTTGGGTTTCGACTTGGCGACCGCGACGGCGTGGAACGACAAGCTCCTGACCACCCGGCCCTGACGGACCTGCCAGCCATCACTGTAAATCTCGTCGTTCGTAAAGCCAGACGGTGCCTGCCATGCCGGAATCGGAAGCGGCGACTCGCCAACGCTTGCGATGCCAATCCAGTAGACATGGTCATACACGGAGAAGCCATTTGGCGTCGCAAACAGACCCAATATCGTGCCAGTCACGGCATCGATTGTCACGCCCCGGCACTGCGCGCCCGCCGACACCGCCGGGCCGCCCTCAACCTGCGCTACGGCATGTTCGTCAGGCACCTGATCGGCGCCGAAGGTGCAGTAGACGAGCGCCGGTTGGGGCGCGAGCGCTGCGCCGATCACCGATGCCCCCGGCTCCACGCTGCTCTCGAGCGACCTTTGAACCGACATATCCGCGGCGAGATCTGCATCTGACGCACATCCGGCGAACAAGCATGCCGAGCGGGAGACGATCGCAACTGCAATGCACTCACCTAGCCGGATGCGGCTCACTTCATCGGTGCGGGATCAAGGAAAGTACCCACCGCCAGGGCGCCGAGAGCCACAAACTTCGAGCCGGCCAACGCGATTGCCTTGTAGTGCATGTCCACCTGTTTTGTGCCTGGAATTCCGATCCGAACCGAGATGGACTGCTGTTCGGCTGCTACGATGACGCCATTGTAGGTCTGGCTGGCCTCGGCCGAGAACGTGACGACAACTGCCATGCCGGTGACCCACGCACTGGCGCCACCCTGAGCTTCGATCACGAGCTTGTAGCCATACATGCGAGGTCCGGGAAGCTCCGGCGAGCCTTCGGGCTGCGGCAATAACTCCGGAATCTCGAGCTTGAACGCCGCCGTGATCGCCACCGGCGGCACGAGCGCAAACAGCGCGTTGTTGAACTCCGCCTTTAGCGCTGGCGCCAGCGCCTTCATACGCAGTTGCCAGCCCTTGGGCTGACCGGGCGCGTACCGCGCGTTGAGAAGGATGTCGCCATGGCGGAGGTAGCGCGGCACGGTGTCGTCTGCGACCAGGTCCGCGAGCGGCGCGTCCATTGGCGTCGTGACGAAGCCAACGACGCGTCCGCCGAGAGCCAGGAAGTCGCGTCCCGCGCCGGAGACGGCGAAGCCCGTCACGTCCGGCGCGACGTTGCGCTCGGAGATGATGCGCAAGAAGCCATCCGCGCCAGGCGTGGCCGGCAGAGCGATCGCTTCGAAGAAGCCCTCCGCGAGGTGATCGATGGCGATGTTCTCCGCGTGGTAGCGCACGCACCCGGCCGGCGCGTGCACGAGCGTCACGTGGTCGTCCTCACGCACGGCGCCCGAGACGTGGCGAAGCGAGACGCTCCCACGCGAGGTGGCTGGCACGTCAAAGGTGACGAGACTGGCGCGGCCGAGCAACGTGGTCACTTGCTCGACGACCGCGTGCTCGATGAGGACGTGTGCGCTCGCGGGGTCGCTGACCCGCACCAGCCCGCGGCCCAGCAGTCCTTGGACCACGGGCACCGTGGCCTTGCTCGTCCCGGAGACGACGATGGCGTCCGGCAGGTCGCTCATCGCCGACTCGGCCATCGCCTTGAGCAGGACTCGACGTGCGACCGCTGGGAGCGTCAGATCGTTGGTGATGGAGATGTGTCGCAGCGAGACGGCGCTGGCGCCCTCCGGAGAGACGCTGCTGCCAGCGACGTGCAGAAGCGCACCGCCGACGTTCAGCGCGTGGACGTGGCTGAGGTGGAGCACCTGCGCGCCTTGCTCGAGGACGACTGCGTCGCCGGAGCACCCGACCAGGTGCAGCTCCTCCAAGGCGAGCCCGAAGCGCGCCCGGCGTCGGACGCGAATGAGGTTGCGACACACGCCGCCGTCGGTGCTGATACCGATGAGGGTCATGTTGGAGAGCGGCGCACAGTGCTCGGCTTCGAACGGGTCGTCTGGACCGTCGATGGTCACGAGGCTGGGCGCGTCTTCGCTCGAGAGGCCGGCTGGACCGAGATAGACGAGCCGCGTTACGTCTGGCCCTTCTCCGATCAGGGTTACGCGTCCGAGAGAGGTCACGCCGCGCAGGAGATATGTGCCTCCCGACAGAAACAGGAGCGGTCGCTGGGGAAGCGCCCCGAGCGGGAACGTGATCCCCGGCGTGACGACCCCTGGCGTCTGCGAGGCCGGCTGCTTGCCCGCCTCCATGCCCTGGGTCAGCTCGTCGAGCGCCTGGTTGAGCTCGGCAGTGACGTCGAGTCCCTTGTCGAGCGAGTGCTTCCGAATCGCATCGCGCTTTGCAGGCGAGAGCCACCGCATGAACTCGTGGTGCGGCCGACCGATGAGGTTGAACGGCTCGCCGGGCTGTTGAAGGCTCTGCGCGTCCGAGGTCTCGGGTGCCGGCGCAATGGTATCGTTGAACGCCATGGGTCCTAGGCCCCCATCGGATCGAGCGCTGGTGGCAGTGGCGCCAGGAGGAGCTTGGCCCCGGTCACGCCCTGAAAGGCCGCCGGGACCCGCACCGCGAGCCGGCGAGCTGACCGTCACGTTGTCGCCCCGGCACGCTCGAGACAGGCCGATGAGGCTGGCGTCGTCGATCTGGACCACGACTCCGGAGAGGCCGGTGCCCAACAACACGCCGCTCAGGGTGGTTCCGCCGCTCGCGACGTAGTGTCCGTTGTTTGGGCTGACGGTCATTGCTCCAACGGGAGCGGCGGCCACGTGGGCGAGCGCGGCGCTCTCGCCGACGGGCGCTCTTCGGAGGACCAGGTCTCCAACGCGCAGGCGAACGGCGCGCCCGTCCGACTCCGGCAGCAACGCGTCGTCATGGGTCACCACCAACTTGTGCCCGCCGAGACCCAAGATGGCGGGGCTTCCAACCTCGCCGGTATCGACCAGGGCGTCATTGTGGGGGCCGACCTCGCGACGACTCCGGACGCGGCGGACTGTATTCAGCCCAAGCACGGCCGGATTGGCGGGTGTGGCGTCGATATGGAGCATCTTGGCCAGGGACGTCGAGAGCCGTGCACCGGTAGCCATGAGGCGGACCCGCCCGTCGTTGCTGCGAATCCAGCAGATGGCGTCGTGCTTTTTGCTATGGCCCATCACGAGGTTGAGTTGCACGGTCGCTCGGCTCTGATCACCGGAAGAGCGCAGATTGATGAGCGCGGGCGGGCCGAAGCTCTGAGACGGCTTGCTCCCCATCGGGAACGGGAGCGGCACCGGAATGGCATTGACCTCGACCCGTCCGTTGCCGACGAACACGTCCGCACGTGTGACGCCCTCGAGACGCACCAGTCCGTTGCCCCAGTAGGTGTTCTCGATCTGCTGCTCGAGCGTATCCGCCGGAAGCAGCGGAAATGCGTAAGGCCCCAGACCGGAGTCCTGAAGCACCATCGCGTCCAGCGCCTTCTGGTCGCCGAGCTCGTTCGGATGGAACGTCGTCGGCCGGACGCAGGCCGTCGTGAAACGCTCGATGACGACCCGCGTGACGCGCTTGGAATCGCCCGCTGGATCGCCGTCCACTCGGACCGACGTGCCGCCGCAGGAGTCGCCTCGATGAAGGCTGAGGAGGACCTCCTCGACGCCCTTGCTGAACCACAGCCCGTCCCGGCGAAAGAAGCTGAAGTAGCAGTAGTCGACACGAAACCCCGGTCCGACCGGGTCGTCGAATCGGACGCCGTACGAGGCCATTGGAAAGCGCGTGTTGCCGGTCGGCGAGTCATTCGCGCGCGGGTACGCGGTGCCCTCGAGACCCAGGCGAAAGAGGCCACCGCCACGTCGACCAAACGGTGTGGTGGCCAGGCTCGCGCTCGCGCGCAGCAAGCACGACGTGGCGGGGTCTACCGGTTGCGTCGTTGCGCCGTAGAACAGTTGAGACGTCGACGGGTGCTCGCCAATCAGAGCGACCGCCAGGTCATACGGGATCTCCATCGCCGGGTACGTCCCCGAGGGAAAGTAGAGACCCGGTGGCCGAATCCGGAGGCCCGAGACGTGAGCCGCCGTGAACTGCTCTTGCAGTGCGGCGACGTCGGCGATGGCCTTACCGATGCTGGTTGAGATGGCGGCGCGCGACACTGCGTCGAGCTGAGGCGCCGTTCGGCGTCGGATGGGGGCGTGGTAGGCCTTGTCAATCCAACCGAGCACGTTGAGAAGGTGCCTCTTGCCGGCGCCGAGATCAAGGTAGCTCTGGGCCGCCTCATCCGATGTGGCCTTGACCGGGCTCATCGGCAGATCAGAGGACCAGGATCGTCGCGATGAACTCGATGTACCAGGAGCCCGAGCCCGCGGCCGTGACGTCGACGTTGGGCACGAGGTAGTTCGCGAAGACCTCCCCGTCGGCATGCTGCCCGTCAGCACCCGAGGGGCGATACTCGCTGCTGAACTCGCCGATGATCCAGTGTGCGATCTTGCCGGCGTCCGTTGCCCCGACCTCCCAGCGCTTGACGACTCCCGTACTCCGACCGATCGACCGTGCGTGGCCTGTGGTGTTGGCGTAGCCCGAGACGAGCCCGTGCTCGGTCTCGTACATGCTCGTCGCCCACCCGAGCTTCAACGTGTTGCCCGCGAGGCTGACCTCCCGCATCTCCACGTCAATCAGGACGGTTCGCCCGCCCAGCGTTGGGACCAAGTCGTCCCGTGCGCCATAGTTGACGCCGGTCGTGTTCGAGCCGGAGATGCGGATTCTCTTCGTGTATTGCTGTGCCATGCTGGACCTCCCTGGTGGTTGCAAGTACCGGCGTCCAGCCTACCCCCCCCTCATTTCTAAGTAGCAAGTACATAAAACATGCAGTCGTTGACACCTCCACGGCAGCCACCGCACCCGTTCGCCCCGATCCGCCATGGGCCGGTGGCCGTGGCCTGAGTCGAGCACCCGCCGCGCCACGCGCGCCGTCAGGCAACCATCTCGCGTACGTCAAACACGCTGAGCGCCATGGTGCGTTCGTCGAGCGGATAGCTCGTGTCCGTGCGACAGACCACGGTCCGGCTCGCGACGCGCTCGCCCTCCGATTCGAGGAGCGCGGCAACGGCGTGCATCGACTGCGTGTCATGGGCGTTCGGGTACTGCGCCGCCTTGACCTCGATCAGGGCGACGCCGGCGCCGGTCTGAAGCACAAAGTCGACCTCTCGGTTGCGCTGATCCCGGTAGAACCACACGGTCGATGCCGAGCCGGCGACTGCGAGGCTCTTTCGGAGCTCGCCGAACACGAGCGACTCCAGCAGGGCGCCGAAGAACGGGCTGGTCTCGAGCGTCCCTTCGTCGATGCCGAGCAGGAAGGCGGCGAAGCCGGTGTCGCAGAAGTAGACCTTGGGCGCCTTGATCACGCGCTTGCCGACATTGCGGAAGTAAGGCGAGAGCAACACGACTTGGTTGGTCGCCTCCAGCGCCGAGAGCCACTGCTCCACCGTGGGCACCGAGATGCCCACGTCCCGCGCGAGGTCGGACTTGTTGAGCAGCTGGCCCGTGCGTGTCGCGAGCAGCCGCATGAATCGCTCGAACTCTCGGAGCTTCCCTACCTGGATGACCTGGCGTAGATCGCGCTCGAGGTACGTGACGAGGTAGCTCGACAGAAAGCGATTCCGATCCAGGTCGCTCTGGCGCCAGAGTTCGGGGAAGCTGCCACGCGTGATCCACGGGACCACGGACGCCGGGTGCCGCTTCAGGCGCTCGGCTGCGAGCAGCTCTGAGCCGCTCACGCCCTCGAGGTCGAAGACGGCCACCCGCCCGGCAAGGCTCTCCGACACCCCCTGCATCAGCGCGAGCTTCTGGGATCCGGTGAGCAGGTACTGGCCCATGGCGTGGCGATCCTGGTCGACTGCAACCTTGAGGTGGCGAAGGATGCCCGGAGAATACTGCACTTCGTCAATAATCACTGGCGGCGGACAGCCCGCGAGGAACACCGCGGGAGACTGCTCCGCCAGCGCAGCCGCCTCGGGTACGTCGAGGGTGGCGTAGCCGTGGGCAGGAAACATCTGCCGTAGCAGGGAGGTCTTGCCCACCTGACGAGCCCCTGTGAGGAGCAGGACGGGAAACTGGCGCGCGCAGCGTTCGAGAGAGGAGCAGATTTGCCTTTGGATCCACATGGGTGGGGATTCTAAGGTTCAACCAGCGAAACTTCCAATACGTCAAACTCAGGAGAGCGCTGGAGCGAGACCTGGCCATCGCGTCGCAGGCCCGAGAAGTCGCACCAAGCGCCCACTCGAAGCCCGCTACGGCAACCAATCCAAGGACGACGCCACATGGCGCCGGCGGATGCCTTCGGAGACGAGCTCTTCGCCTGGCGCCTGGTCGATGACGGTGAATGAGTCCGGCGCAATGTCCTCGCGCACGCTGCGGATGACGCGCGTCGCGTGGCCTGCCGCGTGGCGGCCTGCCTTGATCTCGATCGCGTGAAGGCGCCCCTCCCGCTCGATCAGCAGATCCGCCTCACTGCCGGCAGCCGTGCGCCAGAAGTACGCGCCTGAATACGGGTGCCCGAGCCGCTCGCGGCGGATGAGGTCCTCGAGCACGAACGTCTCGAAGCTCGCGCCACGGCCTGGGTGCGTGTCGAGGGCCTCGTGCGTGCCGATGTTCAGCAGGTGGTGCAGCAGCCCCGTGTCGCGTAGGTACAGCTTCGGTGCTTTGACCAGGCGCTTGCCAATGTTCTTGAAGTACGGCGATAGACGCCGCACGAGGAACGTCGCTTCGAGGATGTCGACGTAGCGTCGGACCGTGCCTTGCGCGACGCCGAGCGCGCCGGCGAGCTGACTGAGGTTGGCCATGCCGCCTTGCGCGTGCGCGAGCATCGTCAAGAGCCGGCGCATGAGCCGGGGATCGATTGACAGTCCGAGGAGGGCGAGGTCACGCTCGACAAACGTGCGCAGGTAGCTCTCCCACCAGTCTCGGAAGGAGCCACCGCGCTCGGAGGCGGTGAGAGCGTCCGGGAATCCACCGCAAAGCCACATCTCGCGCCACTCGCGCGGTCTGGGGCCGGTCGCGGCCTCGCTTGCTGTGAGCGGTTCGAGTTCGATCACTCCGGCGCGCCCGGCGAGCGACTCGGCGACGTGGCGCACGACCGCGGGCTGCGCAGAGCCGAGGACGATGAAGCGGCCCATGCGCTCGCGATGCGCGTCGATCGCCCCCCGGAGCGCAGAAAAAATCGCCGGGACGGCCTGCGCCTCGTCGAGTACGAGGGCGCCGTCGCGAGCGCGGTCGTCGAGCTGAAGCCGTGGATCCTCGTCGAATCTCGCGCGCGTGGCCGGGTCCTCGAGATCGCAATACGTCGCACCAGGCAACGCCTGGCGAACGAATGTGGTCTTGCCCACCTGTCGCGGTCCGAGGACGACCACCGCTGGGAACTGCGCCGCGAGCGCGTGGAGGCGGTCAGCGGCGAGGCGTCGGAACATTGCCTTGCATATTCACAGCCCGACTGCGGATCTGCAAGGCAATTGGACGCCGTTGCTCCTCGGGCCACACCCAGGCCCGTTACCGCACCCGCTCACATCGCTCGACCGTGAGCTGATACCCGCCGTCGTAGTCGAGCACGTGCCGGCCCGAGACCTTCCAGTACCGGTCCAATCCCCCGCCGTGCGCCCGTTGTTTGACCTCGTCGAGCGTCGCGTAGCACTGCACGACGTCCTCCTTCTCTGGGGCCTCGTAGCGATTGGTGTACCCGTCTCGGACCCGCAGCGCCTCGCCGGGAGCCAGCCCCTGGGTCAACGGCGAGACCCGCTTTGGAGGCACGAGCCGGCCGGTCTCGACAGCGCACGTGTACGGCTCCGACGGGAATCGGGTGTACTCGGCGACCGACTCGACCCCGACAGAGCCGGCGACGACGCCGGGCAACCGCACCTCGAAGCCGCCGTACGAGCGAAAGCCGAGCTCGCGTCGAAAGCGGCCCTGCCCATCGAGTCGTCCCAAGGGCACGAGCTTGGGTGCGGAGCGTTTCTCGATGACCATCGCATCGCCGAAGCCGACGCCTGTAGCCGACCAGTGGTTGCGACCGCGAATGCCCAGAACCTCCGCTCCGGCGTGGGGCGCGCCGGTTCGGCCATCGACGACCTGAAAGAAGACGAAGTATCGGCGCTGCCGCGTGACCCAAACGACGCGGGCGATGGGCAACGCGACGACGAGGAGGATGGCAATGACGTAGAGACCCTCCGTCACGCGCTCGGCACCCACAGCCCGTGAAAGCCGAACGGCACACGGCGCGGCAGCGTGATCCGCGCGACCGGCGCGCCGCTGAACTTGGCGGCATCCAGGATCACCAGCTCCGAGCGCGCGCTCGCGGCGTCGTAGACGAACGACAGCAGCCAGCCGTCGTCCTCGTTCTTGGCGCCTGCGGCGGGCACGAAGAACGGCTCGTCGGGCTGTCGCCCCTTGCCGAGATCCCAGTTGGCCGTGTTGCCGGTCGTCACGTCGAATTTGTGCAGCCGTTGAATTTGCCCGGTGACGAGAGCGCCGTTCGTGCTGTCGTTGGGCTCGAGCCCATAGCCGAAGCGGTGCTTACGGCCGCGCACGCTGTTCGTGACGCTCGGGAACTCGAAGTTCACGTCGCCGAGCGCGCCCTCGCTGACCTTGTTGGTCTTGAGATCGAGGGTCCAGCGCCAGAGCTTGGGGCTCTCGGCGATGGTCGTGGGCTCGTCCACCCAGAGCTTGTTGACCCGGCAGCCTTCGACGACGACCTGGTCGGGCCCCGCGTCGTAGACGTTGAGGATGTGAAACACGTAGCACGGCGAAACATCGAGCCAAACGATGTCCTTGCCGTCGCCGTCACGCTTGCAGACTCCAATCCGGCCGCCGTAGTCGTTGCTCCACTTGTAGGGGAACTGGCCCTTGAGCGCGAAGCCGAGGTCGAAGATGACCGGCAGGTCCAGGAACACTGCGCGCGTCTCGGTGATGGCGAAGTCGTGCATCATGCTCGCGCCCTTCACCGCGATCTCGACCGAGGAGACCAGCGCGCCCGCCTTATCCACGCGATGGAGGGTCAGATACGGCGGCAGCGCCGCGTAGCCGTGGAAGTACATCTCGCCAGTGACCGGATCGATCTTGGGGTGCGCCGTCATCGGGCGCGCGAGCTTCTTGCCGAAGTCCCAGAGCCCCTTGCTCTCGAGGTCCGGCGTGACCTCGAACGGCAGCGCGACCTCGTAGAGCGCCAGCACCTTCCCGGCGTGGTGGACGAGCGCCGTATTGGCCTGCGTATCGAGGATGCTCGGCGGGAGGCCCGGCTGGGACTGGGACTTGCCGGCCAGCAGATCGGTCTTGGCCCACCGATTGCGGTACCAGACGGCCTTGCCCTTCTCCAGGCGCACGCCGTGCAGCATGCCGTGACCAAGGAACCAGTGGGTCGAGTCCTCCTTTGTTGGGTTGGGGCCCGTGCGCAGGTAGGTGCCGGTGAGCTCGGGCGGGATGCTGCCTTGGACCTCCAGGCTCGTGCTCTCGATCTCGTCGGTCACCGGGCCGTAGTTGCCTTGGAGCCACCAGGGGCCGGTCGAGCGCAGGTTCGCGTCCGTCCACACATCTGCGGCGCCGACCTCTGCGCCGACCTCTGCGCCGACCTCTGCCAGCACGGCCGAATCCGTCACACCGGCGTCAATCGCGGCCGTGACGGCGGGGTCGTTCGTGGCACACCCGCCCAGCCAGCGCGTGCCGAGGGTCCCAAAGGCCGCGACGCCCGAGACCTGCATGAAGCTCCGTCGATTCATGGTGCTTGGCTCCTGTTTCCTATTTACGTGTCCCATAGATGTAGCCCCAGATGTCGAGCACCGTGAGACGTCGCTCGCCGGCCTCCGTGCGCATGGCCGTCCACGCGGCGCTCCAGTCGGTGCGCAGCGGCAGATACCGCGCCGGCCAGGGCAGGGCGGCGGTGAGCTTGCTCCGCTCCCGAGCGATCTCCTCGTCCGTCTCACGGCTCTGGAAGTAGACCCACGCGTTGCGGTCGCTCTCGGGGAGGCCGATTTGGACGGCCGGGTTCAGCTCGGCGCTCGCGTTCGGAAATCGCACGTACCAGCGCTCGTCGACGGGCACGTGCCACTGCGCCACGAGCCGGGTCCCGGCAAACAGCACGAGTGCGACCGAGCCGACCGCAACCACGCGCCGCATGAGCCACGGGCCGCGCTCGCCGAGGTCCCGGAGCCCCACGCCGAGGCACGCCATCAACGGCGGCCAGGCGAGGAGCATGAAGGTCATCTTGACCTCCTCCCAGTTCTCTTGCGGACCGAACAGCGCGAACAGCGGGAGACCCCAGCCGATGAACAGCAGCGCCGTGGCGCGCTGGGTGAACCAGAGGCGCCCCAGGCCGAGAGCGGTGATGGCCGCGCCGAGCAGGCCCAACGCGCGCAGCGTGACGAGCGGAAACAGCAGGTAGGTCGGAAACGCAAAATGCGGCGTCCGGACCAAGGTATCGTGGAAGGGCCAGTTGAACAGGCCGTTGAAGCGGAACTCGGCGCCCGTCAGCGGCATGTGGTGGACGAACTCGGGTCGAAAGCCGTCGTAGTGCGCGTACTGGCTGGGGTGCAGCAGCGGGTCGCCGAACGCGAACCACTTCCAGTGAAAGATCGGGAGCATGGCGATGAGCGTGGCCACTCCGAGCACGACCAGCGACGTGAAGCGGCGCACGAAGGGATCGGCGCGCGCTTCCGGTCGAAAGAGCCACCACGCCGCCAGCGCGGGGACGAAGCAGACGGCCTCTTCGCGCATGCCGCCGATGACGCCCAGCAGCCCGCCGACGAGCCACGCGCGCCCGGTCGGGAGCAGGGCCTCACGGAGCAGCAAGAGCACCAGCGGGAGCACGAGCAGGTTGGGATTGAGCCGCTCGATGGAGAGCACGAACGGGTTCCACGCGAACGCGAGCCCGGCCGTGAGCGCGGAGAGCGTCGCGTCGGGGCGCAGCGTGCGGACGACCAACGCGGTGAGGGGCACGAGCATCGCCAGGGAGAGCGCGAAGAGCACGCGGAAGCCGAGCATGCCGAACGCAGCGAAATAGGGCGCCGCGAGAATGCCCGAGCCCATGCGCTGATCCTTGGTGATGATGCCGTAGCTCGCCTTGGACACGAGGTCGTCGGGGAGCGCGCCGGAGAGCGCGTAGGTCCAGGCGGGCGAGCCGTCTTTGAGCACGAAGTCGATGGGCGCGCCGTTCATGAACATCGCGGGGGCCGTGATGTAGGTGTCCCAGTAGCCGTGACAAGGGCCTTCGAAGCGCACGAGCCCGAGCGCGAACGTGGCGGCCGTGGCGAGGCCGAGCCCCCAGGCGAACGCGCGGGGGCTCATCGCACCCGCTCGCGCACGATGGTCCAGAGGATGCGCAGGCCGTTGCGGACGCGCTTGAAGTCGGTCGTGCCCGCCTGGCGCCGCTCGCGCGTGACCGGCACCTCGACGACGCGAAAGCCGCGACGGATGACCTGGGCGAGCATCTCGGTCTCGATCTCGTACTCCGTGCTGCGCAGCGGCAGACCGCGCACGACGTCGCCGCGAAACGCGCGAAAGCCGGCCTGGCTGTCGGTCACGCGGCGCCCGTAGAGGGCGGCGAAGAGGCCCGTGAACGCGAGGTTGCCGACCAGGTTCGGCGCGCTGATGGCGCCGCGTCGCAGCGTGCCCAGGAAGCGAGAGCCGTTGACGAGCGCCACGTCCGGGCCGTCGGCCGCGCGCGCCAGCAGCAGCGGGATCTCGGCCGGATCGTCTTGCCCGTCCGCGTCGAGGAAGACGACCCACTCGCCGCGCGTCGTAGGGATCCCGGCCCGGAGCGCGGCGCCCTTGCCCTGATTGCGGTCGAGCCGCAGGACCGTGGCTCCCGCAACGCGCGCCGCCTCCGCGGTGCCGTCACTCGAGCCGTCATCGACGACCAGGACCTCCGCGCACTGCGGTCCCAATGCCTCGCGGGCACCGCGCACAACGTTCGCGATGGTCGCGGCCTCGTCGTGGGCAGCGATCACCACGCTCACGCTGGGGGCAGTCACCGGTCAGGCCCCAACGCGCTTCCGGTAGTCGGCGATGGCCTCATGCAGCGCCGTCGGGCTGATCATGGAGCAGGCCATCTTCGCCGGAGGGACACCGCCGAGCGCCTTGGCCACGGTCTCTTTGCCGAGCCCGAGCGCGGCGTCGAGCGACTGGCCCAAGACGAGCTCCGTCGTGACGCTGGCAGCCGCGATGCACGCGACGCAGCCCTGCGCCTTGAAGCTCGCGTCGATGACGGTGAGGCCCGCGGCGTCGACCTTGATGTAGAACTCGACGACGTCCGAACACGACGGGTTGATGGCCCGGCCCACGCCGTCCGCGTTGGCCATGGCGCGGGCATTGCGCGGCTTGCGGAAGTGGTCGAGGATTTCGCGCGAGTACACGGGCCCTCCAGCGCCGGAATGTGCCGAGTCGCGCGGCGGGGGTCAACTTGCGAAAGGAACGACATGGCGACGACCGCGCTTCTCCTGGGCTCGACGGGGCTCGTCGGTGGCTGCCTGCTCCGGCGGCTGCTGGCTGCACCGGGCATCGATCGCGTCATCGCGCCGACCCGACGGCCGCTCGAGGTCGGGCACCCCAAGCTCCAAAACCAGGTCATCGACCTCCAGGGCCCGCTCGATGGCCCGGAGCTGCAGGCTGACGACGTCTATTGCGCCCTGGGCACGACCATCAAGACCGCGGGCTCCAAGGAGGCGTTCCGCGCGGTGGACTACGACCTGCCGCTGCGCTTTGCGCGAGGGCAGCGCGAGCGGGCCGGCAAGCGGTTCTTCCTGGTCTCGTCCATGGGCGCGAGCGCGACGTCCAGCATCTTCTACAGCCGCACCAAGGGCGAGGTGGAACGCGACCTGGCCGCGGAGGGCTTCAAGGCCGTCATCGTGGCGCGCCCGTCCATCCTGGCGGGCCACCGCGCGGAGAGTCGACCCATGGAGCGGGCCGCGCTCTGGCTGGCGCCAGCCTACGACAACCTGCTCTGGGGGCCGCTGCGCAAGTACCGCTCGATTCAGGCCGACGCGGTCGCGGCTGCGCTCCTCGCACTCGCCGGAGACGTGCTCTCAGGCACGCGCATCGTGCTGTCCGACGAGCTGCAGGCGCTCGCGCAGCGCTGAGCGACGCGCACGACTGCCGCTCGTCGCGCCCCTGCGCACATCCCGGTTTCCACGCACCCTCAGCCCCATGACTGCGCGCTCGCTGATGCCCCCGCGCCCGATCGACCCGCTGGTCGACTACGCCTTCAAGCGCGTGTTCGGGACGGTCGCGACGATACCGCTGTGGCGTCATTTCCTGAACAGCATCATCAAGCCGCAAGTGCCGTTCGCGGAGCTGACGCTGCTGAACCCGATGAACGAGCGCGAGTTCGAGGAGTCCAAGCTCACGGTCGTGGACGTCAAGGCGCGCGACGCGGACGGTCGCGTGGTCCAAGTCGAGGTACAGCTGCTCACGCACGCGGCGCTGACGGCTCGAATGCTGTACACCTGGGCGGAGATCTATCGGAATCAGATGACGCGAGGCGACGACTTCGACGCGCTGTTCCCGGTCGTGAGCGTGTGGATCGTCGCGTCGTCGTTTCTTCCGGGGACGGCGTGCCACAGCCGGTTCGAGCTGCTCGACCGGTCGAGCCTGGTTCGGCTGAGCGATCACGTGGAGTTTCACGTCCTCGAGCTGCCGAAGGCGATGCCCGGCTTGGCGGAGGAGGACGCTTGGATACACTTCCTGAAGGAGGCCGGGGCGTGGACGGAGCTTCCTCACCCCCTGGCCGCGATCGCTGAGTTGAGGGACGCCATGGCAATCTTGAACGACATCTCTCAGGGTGAAGCCGACTACGAGCTGTACGCTCGCCGGTTGTACCTACAGCGCCTGGAGGCCACGGTCCAGAAGCGCTTGGCCCGGCTGGAGGACGCCGAGCGCCAGATCGCGGCCGCTGAGCATCAGATTGCGGCCGCTGAACAGGCCGCCGCGGCCGCTGAGCAGACCGCCGCTGAGAACGCGCGGCGTGTCGAGGAGCTCACCGCCGAGAACGCGCGGCTTCGGGCTCAAGTGGCGCCGCAAGGGGACTGAGCGCTAGTCCACCCGCACGACCACCGGCGGCAGGCCAGTGACGTCGAGGCGCACCGTCATGCCCGAACGCAGCTCGGTCGCGATCGTGGCTGCGCCCGCCAGCACGACGCTGCCCGCCGGCAAGGCGCGCCCCTCCGCCGCAAGCAGCGCACAGAGCTCGACCACCGACCGAATCGGATGACCCGAGATGGCGCTCGACTCGGCCTCGGCTACGGGCGCGCCGTCGACCGACATGACCATGTGGAGCGCGGTCAGATCGAGCCCGGCCACGTCCGCGCACGGCTCCCCGAGCGCGAAGTGCGACGACGAGCTGTTGTCGGCCACGACGTCGGGCAGGCTGAAGTACTTGAAGCCCACGTAGCGCGAATCGAGGATCTCGAGCGCGGCGAGCACCTGAGTACACGCGGCGAGCGCCTCGGCGTCACTGACGGGGCCGCGCAGCTCGCGACCGGTGACGAACGCGATCTCTGGCTCGATCTTGGGGTGGATGCTCCCAGGCAGCGCGAAGGCGCCGTCGCGCACCGCCATGGCGTCGGTCAGCACACCAAAGACCGGCGCGTCGAGGTTCATCTGCTCGCGCTTGGCCCGCGACGTGAGGCCCATCTTGTAGCCGACGACGGTCTCCCCGCCCTGGAGCCGGAGCCGGATTCCCGCAGCCTGGATGCGGTAGGCGTCAGCGAGGGTCAGCTCGGGCAGGCTCGCCGTCAGCCGCTCGCGCGCGGTCGCGCTCTGACGGCTTGCGTGTAGCGCCTGGGCGGCCGTGAGGATCTCAGCTTCGGTCAACATGAGGCGGATCTACTCCATCGCTCGCCAGGCATCCAGCGGACGTGGCAGACTCGCCGTGTGTCACTCATCGACCGCGAGCCCGGCGCCCTCCTCGACATCTCGCCGCTCGTCTCCGCGCGCACGGCGGTCTTTCCTGGGGACACGCCGTTCTCGCGTCGCGTCGCGCTGGACTTCGTTCGAGGCGACAACCTCGTGCTCTCGGCGATTGAGTCGACGGTCCACGTCGGCGCCCACGCGGACGCGCCGAGCCACTACACGCCGAAGGGCGCGACCATCGACGGTCGTGCGTTGGCCCGGTATGTGGGCCCGTGCCAGGTCGTGCACGTTCGCGTCGCGCGGGGGGCGCGGATCCGGCCGAGTGACGTGCCCGAGCCTCTCGTGGCGCCGCGCGTCCTGTTTCGCACCGGCACCTACCCGGACCCCGACCAGTGGAACGGCGACTTCGCGGCGCTCTCGCCCGACCTCGTCCATTGGCTTGCCGACGCGGGTGTGACGCTCGTCGGCATCGACACCCCGTCCATCGATCCGGCCGACGACGCGGTGCTACACGCGCACGCCGCGGTCGCCGCGCGCGATCTCGCCGTACTCGAGGGGCTCGTCCTCGACCACGTCGCTCCCGGCCGCTACGGCCTCATCGCGCTGCCGCTGCGGCTCGAGGGCGCCGACGCCTCGCCGGTACGCGCCGTCCTCATCGCCGAAGGAGGCGGTTCATGATTCAGAACTTCATTGGCGGGGAGCATCGGCCTGCGCTGTCGGGTCGGACGTTGGATGTCGTCGAGCCGGCGACGGGAGAGCCCTATGCCACCGCGCCCGACTCGGATCGCCGCGACGTCGAGGCCGCCGTGGCCTCCGCCCGCGCGGCGTTTCCCGACTGGGCGGCGCGTACGGGCGACGAGCGCGCATGTGTGATGCGCCGTCTCGCCGAGCTGCTGGAGGCGCGGCTCGAGGACTTTGCGCACGCCGAGAGCAAGGACAACGGCAAGCCTGTCAGCCTCGCACGAGCGGTCGACATTCCACGCAGTGTCCAGAACCTTCAGTTCTTCGCCGCCGCCGCCACGCAGCAGGCGAGCGAGTCTCACGCGCTGTCCCCGAACGTGCTCGGCTACACGCTCCGCCAGCCCGTCGGCGTCGTCGGCTGCATCTCGCCCTGGAACCTCCCCTTGTATCTGTTCACCTGGAA